>Ga0209051_1001896_pt1 | contig 16313 bp, 15 predicted proteins | sample AraplaCvi_mMS_r2_2_FD_184286 | JGI IMG/M metagenome (GOLD analysis project Ga0209051, IMG submission 184286) | Arabidopsis root microbial communities from North Carolina, USA - plate scrape MF_Cvi_mMS_r2 (SPAdes) (version 2) | ecosystem: Host-associated > Plants > Roots > Endosphere | place...
GATGAGCGTCCAACGCAACGCAGTCATCTTTGCCTGGATCCTTCTCCTTCCGGCAGTCCTCTACGTCGCTGTGATCGTCGCCTATCCCCTGGTCGACACGTTCATCCTGTCCTTCACCGATGCGTCGCTGAAGAAGACGACGAATTGGGTCGGCTGGGTGAACTACAGTAAGATCTTCAACGCAACCTTCGCCGAAGTCATCGTTCGCACCTTCATCTGGACGTTCTTTTCTGTCTCCATCAAGATGATCATCGGTGTCTTCGGGGCGACGATGCTGAATTCCGCGGTCCCCGGGAGGGCGCTCTTCCGCGTGTTGACGATGCCGCCATGGATTGTCCCAATGGCGATCGGCATCTTCATGTGGGGCTGGATGTACAACGGCCAGTTCGGGATGATTTCCGGCATGCTGCAGCGCTTTGGCCTTGTGGACGCGCCGGTCGCGTTTCTCGCACAGGGTTCCACGGCGTTCTGGGCGACGATCATCACCGACGTTTGGATCGGCGTTCCTCTGGTCACGCTTTATATGCTCGCGGCCATGCAGGCGATTCCGCAGGACCTCTACGAGGCTGCCTGGACCGACGGGGCCGGCCGTTTCTATCGCTTTCGGCGCATTACCCTCCCGCTGATCATCCCTTCGATGATCACCATGTCGATGCTGTCACTGATCGCGACCTTCAATTCCTTCGACATCATCTGGATCCTGACGCGTGGCGGCCCGAGCGGCGAAACGACGACGATGATCATCGACACTTATAAAACCGCGATCGGCTCGAACAAATACGGCGAAGGCGCCGCGCGCGCCGTGCTGATCTGCATCTTCCTGTCGATCTTCTGCGTCTGCTATTTCCGCGTGACCAGCCGCCTTACTTCCGGAGACAAGCGATGAAACGGCCGCATCTGCTGATCCATCGGTACAAATGGTATGAAATCATCGGAATCTATGCCGGCATCCTGATTTTCCTTACCTTCGTGCTTGCGCCCTTTGTCGAGGGCTTCCTGGTATCGCTGAAGCCGCTCAGCCAGCTCTTTTCATCACCCTATCGCTTCATCCCGGAAAACGGTTCCTTCGAGGCCTATCGGACTATGTGGATTAGCGTGCCGGGCTTTGCGCGCTACATCTTCAATTCCTTCTTCATCTCGACCATCGTCACCGCTGTCGTCCTAGTGCTGGTGATCCCTGCCTCCTACGCGTTCGCGCGATTTGAATTCAAGGGCGCCGGGCTGCTGCTCGGTGCGTTCCTGGCCGTCAACATGTTTTCGGGCGCAGTACTGCTCATCCCGCTGTTCCGGCTGATGCGCACGCTCGGCCTGCTCAACACCTATTTCGCAATCATGGTTCCGGGTGTTGCCTTCCTGATCCCGTCGGCGATCTGGCTGTTGAGAACCTACATGATGCGCATCCCGCGGGAGTTGGACGAAGCCGCCTTCGTTGACGGTGCCAGCCACTTCTATACGCTCCGCCGCGTCATCCTGCCGATCGCCATGCCCGGCATCATGGTGGTTGCAATCACCACCTTCATCGGCTCCTATGCCCAGCAGTTCATCTTCGCGCTGACCTTCAATTCCAAGACCGAATTTGCGCCGTTACCGGTCGGCCTCTTCGCCTATTTCGGTCGCCAGGAAGTGGTCTGGAATGAACTGATGGCTGCAAGTTTCGTCGGCATTGCGCCGGCCATGATCGTGATTTTCTTCCTTCAACGGTATCTCGTCAGCGGGCTGACCGCGGGCGCGGTGAAACAGTAAGTCAACCACCAGAGAAAAAACGGGAGCTAACAAAGTGACAATTCATTTCAAGACCGGGCTGATAGCCCTTGCCCTGCTCGGTTCTACCGCGCTCGGCGCCATGACCGCGCAGGCCGCTGACAAGGAGATCAGCTGGATCTACTGCGGCGACAAGATCGATCCTATCCACGAAAAATACATCAAGGAATGGGAAGGCAAGAACCCGGGCTGGAAGGTCACGCCTGAGGTCGTCGGCTGGGAACAGTGCCAGGACAAGGCCACGACGCTTGCCGCTGCAGGCACGCCGGTCGGAATGGCCTATGTCGGCTCGCGCACGCTCAAGGAATTCGCCCAGAACGACCTGATCGTTCCGGTGCCGATGACCGACGAGGAAAAGAAGAGCTACTACCCAAATATCGTCGACACGGTCACCTTCGACAACAATCAGTGGGGCGTGCCGGTCGCCTTCTCGACCAAGGCACTCTACTGGAACAAGGACATTTTCAAGCAGGCTGGTCTCGACCCGGAAACCCCGCCGAAGACCTGGGCTGAAGAAATCGCCGACGCCAAGCAGATCAAGGAAAAGACCGGCATCGCAGGTTACGGCCTTCCGGCCAAGACCTTCGACAACACGATGCATCAGTTCATGCATTGGGTTTACACCAACAACGGCAAGGTAATCGATGGCGACAAGATCGTCATCGACAGCCCGGAAGTGCTGGCAGCGCTCCAGGCCTACAAGGACATCACGCCCTACTCCGTCGAAGGCGCAACCGCCTACGAGCAGAACGAGATCCGTGCCATCTTCCTCGACGGCAAGGTCGGCATGATCCAGGCAGGCTCGGGTGCTGCTGCCCGCCTGAAGGACACGAAGATCAACTGGGGCGTTGCACCGCTGCCGCTCGGCCCTTCGGCCAAGGGCGAAGGTACACTGCTTATCACCGACAGCTTGGCCGTCTTCAAGGGCACGGGCGTGGAAGACAAGGCGATCGAATTCGCCAAGTTCATCACCTCGCCGGGCCCGCAGGGCGAATATGAGCTTCAGGGCGGCGCAGGCCTCACGCCTTTGCGTCCGTCGCCGAAGGTCGATGAATTCGTCAAGGCAGATCCGTCCTGGAAGCCGTTCATCGACGGCATCGCTTTCGGCGGTCCCGAGCCGCTCTTTACGGATTACAAGGGCTTCCAGAACTCGATGATCGAAATGGTCCAGTCTGTCGTGACGGGCAAGGCCGAGCCGGCCGATGCCATCAAGAAGGCTGCTGGCGAGATCGAAGCGTTCAAGTAAGCCTTTGTCGGGATCGCGGGCGCAACAACCGCGATCCCCCTTACAGTGTGCATGCTGCAGGCGCGGCAACCGGAGACAGGTTTTGGGACAGCTTCTTCTCAACAATGTTCAGAAGTTCTACGGCGACTTCGAGGTTCTCAAGGGCATCCAGCTCGAGGTGAAGAACGGCGAGTTCGTGGTCTTCGTCGGGCCGTCTGGCTGCGGCAAGTCGACGTTGCTGCGCATGATCGCCGGTCTGGACGCGACCTCCGGCGGCGACATAGTCATCGGCGGGCTCCGGGTGAACGACCTGCCGCCGGTCAAACGCGGCATTGCCATGGTGTTCCAGTCCTACGCCCTTTATCCGCACATGTCGGTTTTCGAGAACATCGCATTCCCACTGCGCGTGGAAAAGATGGAAGAGGAAAAGCTCAAGGCCAAAGTCGAGCACGCCGCACGCATTCTCCATCTTGACCAGCGTCTGCAGCAGAAGCCCGGGATGCTTTCCGGCGGCCAGCGCCAGCGCGTGGCGATCGGCCGCGCGATCGTGCGCGAACCGAAGATCTTCCTGTTCGACGAGCCCCTCTCTAACCTCGACGCGGCGCTACGCGCCGACATGCGCATCGAGCTTGCCAAGCTGCATCGCCAGCTGAAGGCGACGATGATCTATGTCACCCATGACCAGATCGAGGCGATGACCATGGCGGACCGGATCGTCGTGCTCAACGCGGGGGAGATTGCCCAGACCGGCGCGCCGCTGGAACTCTACCACAAACCGGCGAATATCTTCGTCGCGAGCTTCATCGGCAATCCAAAGATGAACTTCCTGCCGGTTACCTGTAGCGCAGTCAGTGAAGCCGGCGTGGAGATCGATTATCAGGGGCAGAAAGCTACCATCCCAGTGACGCCGCGGCAGGGCGCTGTGGGCAAGACGCTGACGTTGGGCGTGCGCCCCGAGCATATCCAGATTGGATCGGGTGACATCCAGATCAGAGTTGCACCTACGGTCATCGAACGACTTGGCGCACAGACAGTTGCCTATGCATCGCTTGACGGTGAAGGCGAGAATTTCTGCGCGACGCTGCCGGGCGGTGCTGCCGTTCGGCCGGATCAGCCTCTGTTGGCCGGGATCAACGTTGTCGACTGCCATCTGTTCGACGACAAGGGGATATCATTCGAGCGCCATGTCGAACTGACAGATATCGACGTGAATTTGCTCAACCCCAACGCGGCTGAGTGATCAGCCCCGAACCGGGGAGCACCGCCCTCAGTACAGGGGATAGAAGAGCCTGTTGGCTGGGTAGGAATAGGCGCCACGGTCAAGGATTCCCAATCTAGACATGCAGCTTCTGAGCGCGGTGACGTGCCAGGGATTGGCTGGATAGGGAGAGCCCCGGTAGTTGGCCTCTGGCTCGCAATAGCGATAAGCCCGCTCAAACCGTGCCAGAAGCACCGGATCCGAATCCATCCGAACGCCATGAAAGCTTTGCCATTCCGCCGGTGCTTCCGCCGCCGAAATCGCCAACAGACTAGCCACTATGCCCAATGCAACGGAGACTCTCATCGACCTGACCTCCCGCGCGCCTAACGCCGCTGAAAAGAAAATGCTTTTCAATCGCGTAACGTCAAGAGGCATACGTCAAAGGAAGGCGGGACTCGTCACCAGACGAGCCCGCGCGCAGCCACGTCCTCGACACGTGTGACAACGCCGTCGCGGTGAAAGACCATCGTGTCGAATAGATTGGATACAACGCATGTGTGGTTGGGGATGATGCGGATCTTGTCGCCGATCTCCGGACGCCTGTCGCCGCATTTCGATAGGTCGATCACGCCGTGTTCCTCAGACAATCCAGTGATCACCGCCTCGGAGTAACCGACCACAGTTCCGAAGTCGGAGAAGCCAAGCAGGTCGGAGGTTAGTGCCTTTGAACCGGCGTCGATGACGGCACGATCCGCGGTCGGGCGAGACACGACTGTCGCGAGCACGTGCATGGCGCAGTCATCCCAGCTGCAGTGACCGGCGCGAACCATGGCGCGATCGTTGTAGATATAGGTTCCGGCACGATGCTCGGTCGCGGCGCTGACGAGATGTGCCTCAAACAGGCTCGGCGTGCCGCCATTGCTGACGATCGGGCAATCAATTCCCTCCTCCTCGAGAAGCGATAGTGCTTCGCCGAGAAATGCCTGTACCGCCTCGGCAGCCCCGGGCTTCGGATAGTTGAGAAGCCCACCGAAAGAGAGGCCGGGGATGCTGTGAATGCGCTTCGCCAAGTTTCTTGCTTCATCGGGCGTCTGGACGCCGCAGCGGCCACCACCGGTATCGCATTCGACCAGCACAGTCAGCGGTTTACGGGATGCGAAATAGGCAGACAGGCCATCGACCGTGGCCGTGCTGTCGGCGACTACCTTCAGATCGGAGATGCGGTCGTTGAGGGCTGCCAGGTGCTCAAGCTTTTGTGGGCCGAGGATGTTGAAGGTGATCAGGATGTCCTGGAAACCAGCCGCCGCGAAGACTTCAGCTTCACTGATCTTTTGACAGTTGATGCCCTTTGCGCCTGCTGCGATCTGCTCGGCTGCCAGCGCCGGGATCTTGTGGGTCTTGATATGCGGCCGGAAGTTCAGCCCGTGCTCGTCCATGTAGGCCTGCGTACGGGCAATGTTCGCCGCAAGGCGATCCTCGTCGATGATCGGCCGTGGCGTCGAGAGATCGGCAACCCTGTCGCCTGGCCTGGCGACGATGGCGAACGGATTTTCCTGCATATGACGCGCTCCGTGTTAGCGGCCGTGGGGATCGGCGACCATCGGCCAGATGTTCTTCGGCGCTCGACGATAGTGCGTCTTGGCCGGATTGTTGGGATAAGGCGTTCCGGCCGAACAGTAAATGATTTCCGCTGCGATCTTGGAGAAGGATGCGTAGAAATGATTGGTCGATTTGATCACCAGGATTTTCTTGGATGTCGGATCGATACCCATAACCGAAAAGAGGCTCGGATCGAAGCTCTGGGCGCGCGTCGAGTTCAGGATGATATCGATGCCGTCGAGTACGATATGCGCCGCATCGCCGAACGGCGCAAAGCTCTCGCCAAAACGCATCTCGGCATTCGCAACGAGCTTTACGACCTTGACGATCCCGTCCACCGGATTGCCGGTACCGGGGGCAGACTTGGCGCCGAACCGGAGCGGAATTTCGGCGCCCTCGCCTGCTGCTATACAAATCTGCACTGCCACCGGGTCCCAGATCGTGCCTATCGCGACACCCTTGGCGCCTCTTTCGATGAGCTCCTGGAGGAGGACGGTGGCATCGCCTGAAGTGCCGCCGCCGGGGTTGTCCCATACGTCAGCGACGACGACAGGCCACGCGGTTGCTGCCATGGCCTGGGTGACAGCCTCGACCTCGTCGATCTGCGGCATCATGAAAGTGCCACGCTTGGAAAACAGCTCTAGGCCAAGCTCACGTGCAAGGGCCGCACCTTTCTCCGGCTTGTCGTTGGTGACGACAAGTATCTTCGTGCCCATCTCGGGCACATCTCCGGCCATGAAGCCGTGAACCACGGAGATCGACAGGATATCAGTGTCGCCCTGCTCGATGTGCATGATCTTGTCGACGAAGGAACGCATCGGGTCGCGCGAGGTGGGATAGACGTCGATCATCCGGCAATCGAACGCGGACATGACGGGTTTCAGGCGCCCTTCCAACGTCTCCACGGCAATCCACCAGAGATCCTCGGCGCGGTCGACGAAATCGATGTGCGGGAACTCTTTGAAGTAGACGAAGAAGTCTGCCGCCTTGAGGCGCTGGGCGGTGAGGTGGCTGTGCGGATCGAGCTCGGCGCAGACGAGCACCTCTGGCCCGACGATCTCGCGCACACGCGCCAAAATATCGCCCTCGGTGTCCTCGTAGCCGGCGGCGACCATGGCGCCGTGCAGGCCAAGGATAACGGCGTCGACAGGCATGGCGGCTTCAAGCTGCGCGAGCACCTCGTCGCGTAATCCCTCATAGGCGGAGCGGTTCACCAGCCCGGCCGGGTCCGCCCAGGCGGCGGTGCCCTCGATCAGTTCCCATCCCTTCTCCGCGCAAACACGGCGCCCCACCGTGATCGGTGCCGAGCAGAGCGTTGGCGTTTCCGGATGTTGGCCCGGAGGCGCATAAAGCGACGCTTCGAAGGCGCGTCGATCGACGCAGATCGGTGAAAACGTGTTGGTCTCGGTTGCGAGCGCCGCCGTGAAAATGCGCAAGGGTTCGGCCTTTGTGTTGATCAGCCCATCGGGTTCGGCAGGTAGCCGGTAAAGCCGCAGATCTTCCAGCGGCCTTCATGCAGGCGGCAGTAATAAAGTGTCTGCCACTGCATGATATCACGCGTGCCATCAGCCTTGCTGAGGCCGCCATCGAACTTCTTGCGCACCAGCGCCATGTCACCCTCGATCTCTATGTCTTCGAGCGTGGTGGTCGTGAAGATGGCCGTGCGGGTGTCTTCGGCAAACGCTTGGGTGGCAAATTCCTCTGCCTGACGCACCCACTCGTCGCGGTAGGCAGACAGCGTCGGAAACGCAAGCCGCCATTTATCGGGGCTGACTTCTTTCCGTCCATCGATGCCGATGAAGCCTTCCTCGACAAAATCGTGCTCGACCATCGACCAGTCGCCAGCAAGGAATGCATCGATGTCGCGAGGGACTAGCATCTCCCAGATCGAATGCCGCGCGACGTCTGAAACGGGAAACGGGTTTTTGAAAGGATCGCGCATTATCTCCCCCGGATTGAAATTCTTTTCATCAATGGCGTTTTTCGCTGGTCAAATTCGGCTTTCTATGGTCACTTGTCAACTTAATACGAAAATAATTTGCAAGGAACGATCGATGTCCATTAAGCGCTATGGCGCGGTTCAAAAGGGTGCCGGTGGCAAGCCCCTGCCCTTCGCGCGGGCCGTTGAAGCCGATGGCTGGCTCTATGTATCTGGCCAGGTCGCCATGGAAAATGGCGAGATCATCGATGGCAATATCGTAGCGCAAACCCACAAGACGATCGAGAACGTCCTGGCGATCCTCAAGGAGGCGGGATACGGCCTGGAGCATGTCGTGCGTTGTGGCGTGTGGCTCGACGATCCCCGCGACTTCTGGACCTTCAATGCAATCTACCAGCAGTACTTCGGTGACCATCCCCCTGCTAGAGCCTGCGTTCAATCGTCGATGATGGTTGACTGCAAGGTCGAAATCGATTGCGTGGCGTATAGGTCGAAGGATCTGTAAACTGCACACTACCGGGGGACGGGATGGATATTTTCTCAACACTGCAGGAAGAGAAGCCCCGGCTTTCACCCTCCGAAAGCCGTATCGCCGATATCCTTCTCAAGGACTTTGAGTTTGCGGTAAATGCCTCGATCATCGAGCTCGCCGAAAGGGCGGACGTTTCTCCGCCGACCGTCACGCGTTTCTGCCGCCGATTGGGCTGCGAGAGCTTTTCCGATTTCAAGGTTCAGCTTGCCAGGACAGCTTATGTTGGCATGCGCTACTTGAAGCCGGAACCCAAGAGCACCAACCCGGGTGATGTCGCGCAGGACATCATCACGAAGGCACAGAACGCACTGTTCCTGCTTCATCGTTCGCTCGACCTGGCTGCGATCGAGCTTGCCGCCGAGCGGCTCTCACGCGCCGACATGATCTATGCCTTTGGCTCCGGCGGCAACTCGTCGATGATTGCAAGCGAACTTCAGAACCGGCTTTTTCGCTTCGGCCTGCATGTCACGGCGAGCTCGGATCATGGCATGCAGTTGATGATGGCAGCCGCCGCGAAGTCGACAGACGTGTTGATAGGTTCTTCCTTTACGGGACGCAATGCCGAGCTCGTGCGCGCTTTCGCGCTTGCCCGCGAGTCAAGAGTAACCACTATAGCGCTCACCCAAAGCGACAGCCCGGTGGCAAAGGTGGCGGAAATTGTTGTGCCTGTCGACCTGCAGGAAGGTAGCAACATCTTCCGGCCGACGTCGACGCGCATTGCCTATCTGGCGATCGTCGACATTCTCGCCAGCCTGGTCGCCTATGCAATTCAGCCGAAGGCTGCCGTTGCGCTACGCCGCATAAAGCAACAACTCGTTGCCCATCGCGATGGTGACGACCGGCAACTCCTCGGGGATTAACATGCCAAAAAGGGATGCAGAATGACAAGGACGGTAGCGATCGTAACGGGTGCTGCAGGTGATATTGGACGAGCCATCGCCGAGCGCCTTGCAGACGATCACGATGTCATCCTGATCGTCGATATAGATCCCGCAGCCGCCGCCAAGGCCGCGCTCGATCTCGGTCCTGTCGAACGCTTTGTCGCGCACGCCTGCGATGTAACCAGCGAAACAAGCGTCGCCGAAATGGCAAGCCAGGCAGCCTTGCTGGGTTCGGTGCGGACACTCGTCAACAATGCCGGCGCGGCGCGTGCCGTCAGCCTGCATGACACCACACCCGAGATCTGGCGGATGGACAATGCCCTCAATCTCGAGGCTGCGTTCTTGTGTTTCCGGGCTGTCGAACGCCAGCTTGAGGCCTCGAAGGGATCCGTTATCAACATTGCTTCCGTAAATGGCATGAACGTGTTTGGCCACCCCGCTTATAGTGCCGCGAAAGCCGGGCTGCTGCATTTCACCAAGTTGGTTGCCGTCGAATACGGAAAGCTCGGCATTCGTTCAAACGCGGTTGCACCTGGCACTGTCCGCACGAAGGGCTGGGAAGCGCGTGCTGCGGCCAACCCCAATGTCTTCGAAGAGGCGCGACGCTGGTATCCGCTCCAGCGGGTTGTCGATCCAGGTGACGTGGCCAATGCCGTGGCGTTTCTTGCGGGACCACAGGCTGGCGCAATCACGGGCGTCTGCCTGCCCGTCGACTGCGGGCTGACTGCCGGTCAGGCGGAGCTGGCGCGGACGTTCTCGCAGTCCGAACACTATTGATCCCGATACACGTCATGAGAGGAACCTTGATGTCGTTGGCGCCCTATCGCCTGGAGAGTTCGTGGCAGCCTGACGGCGGTCCGAACGGTCGCTTTACGTTTTCGCTCTTCAATCTCTCCGAGGAAAGGCTCTTTGGCTTCACGCTGGCCTATACGTCGCTGACGCGCGTCATCGATCCCAAGGCCTGTGAGAATGCAACCTTTTTGCGTCGTAACGCGAATTTCCATGAATTCGCCCCACCGGAGGGCCTTCGTATCGATCCCGGGAAGAGCTGGAATTTCACAGTCAGCGGTCTTCACCGGCCGGCGCGTCATTGCACCGATGGTGCCAAGTCGGCTTATGTCACGCTCCAGGACGGGAAACATATTACAGTCGCCGTATCCGACCTACTTCTTGAGGGCCGCGTCAATGAGCCTCCGCCAATCCTTCTGCCGGAGGGCAAGGTCGCGCTGCCATTTGCATTGCAACCCTGGCCGGCGGACATCGACGCGAAGCCGGGAGAAGATTTCCCCGTTGTTCTCTATCCGGCCGAAGGGTCGACGCGTGATGATGTGCTGGCTATCTCGACAGTTCTGTCGTTTCACCGCCGATTGTTCGAGAGTAGTCACGCACCATTCAGTCTTGCTGCCTCGCCGCAGGGGCGTACTGTGCAGTTCCTGGTCGATGCAACCATTGCTCCGGAAGGCTACAAGCTCGAATTCTCCGCGACACAGATTGCGTTGTCCTTTTCCGCGAAGCCAGGACGCCAATATGGGTTGACTTCGCTTGCGCAACTACTCCATGGCGCCCGCACCGACCGGAGAAACTTCCGCTTTCCTGTCTCCGGTACGATTTCTGACAGGCCCCGATACGGTTGGCGGGGCTGCCATCTCGACGTGTCGCGCCAATTCTACCCGACCGCCGACGTCAAGCGGCTGATCGACATCCTTGCCTGGTTGAAGCTCAACATCTTCCACTGGCATCTGACGGACGATGAGGCATGGCGCCTTGAAATCAAGGCCTATCCCCAACTCACGACGACCGGCGTCCTTCGTGGCCCGGATGAACCTCTCCTGCCTCAACTCGGCAACAGCGCAGAGCCTGTCGGTGGCTTCTATTCCCAGGACGATGTCCGCGATATCGTCGCCCATGCGGCGAGATTGAGCGTCGAGATCATCCCGGAGATCGATATTCCCGGCCACAGCACGGCGACACTGACCGCGATACCCGATCTGACTGACGGCCAGGAGGCGCCCGAGAGCTACCATTCGGTGCAGGGCTACCCAAACAATGCTCTCAATCCCGCGGTGCCTCTGACCTATGAATTCCTCGAAACTGTGCTCGACGAGATGGTGGACCTTTTTCCGTCACCGTACCTCCACATTGGCGGTGACGAGGTGGCGAACGGGTCCTGGCTGGCCTCTCCGCTTGCCAGGAAGCTGATGGAGCAGGAAGGAATTTCGGGCACTTTCGCATTGCAGTCCTATTTTCTCAACCGCGTAAAAGAGATGCTGACGGCTCGCGGTCGCAAGCTCGCGGGCTGGAATGAAGTTGCACATGGGGGTGGTGTCGCCCCAGAGGACACATTGCTGATGGCCTGGGAAAATCCGCAGGTCGGCATCGATCTTGCGACCGAGGGCTATGAGGTCGTCATGACGCCGGGGCAGGCCTATTACCTCGACATGGTACAGGCGGAGGCATTTCAGGAGCCGGGCGCAAGCTGGGCCGGAACCGTGCCACCGTCCCATACCTATGCCTATGAGGCGGAGGGTGACTTCCCCGAAGCGCTGAAGGACCGAATGAAGGGTGTACAGGCGTGCATCTGGTCGGAACACTTCCTGTCGCGCGGATACTTCAACCGGCTCGTCTTTCCGAGGTTGCCGGCGATTGCCGAAGCCGCGTGGACACCGAGGGCCATGAAGGACTGGGAACGCTTCGCTGCGATCGTGCGGCTCAGCCCGGAATTATGAGGCAAGTGATGCGGTTAGCTCTGGGCGGAATCCATACGGAATGCAGTACCTATTCGCCGGTCATGATGACGGCTCAAGATTTCCGCGTGCTGCGCGGCGGGGAACTTATGGTCTCCGACTACTTCGCCTTCCTCGACGCGGATGGCATTGAACACCTGCCGCTCCTGCATGCACGCGCAGTGCCGGGCGGCCCGGTATCAAGGGCGGCATATGAGTTGTTCAAGGCGGAATTTCTAGATCGGCTAAAAACTGCCTTGCCGGTTGACGGCCTCTACCTTGCCATGCATGGCGCCATGAACGTCGAGGGAATGGATGACGCGGAGGGCGACTGGATTGGCGCCGCCCGCTCGGTGGTCGGCGAGGAGTGCGTCGTCGCGGCGAGCTACGACTTGCACGGCAATGTCAGTCAACGGATCATCGACCAGCTCGATATCTTTGCGGCTTATCGCACGGCCCCGCATATCGACGTGCGTGAAACGATGATACGCGCATGGTCCCTCCTCGTAGACGCCCTGAGGTCTGGCCGACGGCCCGGCGTGGCCTGGGCACCGGTACCCGTCCTCTGGCCAGGCGAGCGAACATCGACCGAGGACGAGCCTGCAAGAAGCCTTTACAAATCCCTGCCTGACATTAATAAGCGCGCCGGCATCCTCGATGCCAACCTGATGATCGGTTACGTCTGGGCAGACGAACCACGCGCGACCGCCTGCGCGGTGGTCACTGCCAGGGATCGTGCGGCCGCCGAACGCGCCGCGGAAGAGATTGCGCTGTCCTACTGGAATGCACGCGAACACTTCGTCTTCGGGCCGGTGACCGGTCCGCTCGACGCCATGATCGATATCGCGGAAACTGCTGCGACGGTGCCGGTGATCCTTGCCGATTCCGCCGACAATCCAACGGGCGGCGGCGTCGGCGATCGCGCCGATGTTCTCAATGCGCTCATTGCCAGGGGGTTCGACGGAGCCCTGCTTGCGGGCATAACCGACCGACCCGCAGTCGAGGCCTGCTTCGGAGCCGGGAAAGGCTCGAAAATCGAACTCGCCATTGGCGGCACGCTTGATCCTTCCAGCCTGCCGGCTCATGTCGAAGCAGAGGTGGTCTTCCTCGATGACCCCGGCCCGGTCGGCGAACGCCAGGCGGTGGTGCGAACAGGCGGCATTACCGTCGTGCTATCTGCCCGCCGTCGTCCGTATCACAACATAGCCGATTTTACCCGACTTGATCTCGATCCCCAATCCCTGCGCTTGCTTGTCGTCAAATCAGGCTATCTGTCACCTGAGCTGGCGCCGATTGCCAATCCGAACCTGATGGCGCTGACGCAAGGCGTTGTAAACCAGGACATCGAAGGGCTAGACAGCAGGCGACGCATCAGACCGACCTTCCCGTTCGATCGAGACTTTGATTACGCACCGCAGGCGCGCTTGTCGGCGCGCTGGAGAGCATGATCTTTTCGGTCTGGCAGGTTCCGGTCCCGTGCCGAACCTGTTAGACGCGTCCATCCACACTGCATGCTCGGCGTTACTGCCGCACGATATATGTCATGAACCGTTTCCTTCCCGATGTTTTTCGCGACCCGACGATCCGGGTCAGCATGCTTGCGATCTTTGCATTTGGATTTGCCGGTGCATCGACCTCGCCCTATCAATCGGTTATCGGTATTCGTGAATTGGGCATGAGCAATGCTCTCTACTCGGTGCTGATTTTTTCGGCCGCAGCGGTCAACGTCACTGTCAGCATCCTGCTTGGCAACCTGGCGGACAAATTGGGCGAGTACCGGTCGCTGATGGTGACTGTCGCAGTGTTCGGGATCTTCGGCTACGGGGCGATATACCTCTTTCCAGCGCAGGGCACCTTCATCATCTGCGCGCTTCTTTTGCTGCCGGTCTACAACGCGCTTAACTCACTCCTCTTTGCCAACGTGCGTGCCAGCACCAGGGGAATGCCCCGTAATGAAATTGCATCGGTGAATTCAGGTGTTAGGGCGATGATCTCGCTCTCCTGGGTGCTTGTGCCAGGCCTCGTCGGGATCGTCCTGTCACGATCGGCAAGCATGCTGCCGGCCTATCTGTTTGCGAGCCTCGCCTGCATGGTCTGCCTCTGCCTGATTGCCGCCTTCCTGCCCCGCCAGAGCGGAACGGACAACGCGGCCACGCACCACCTGTCATACATTGCAGCGCTCGCAGCGGTCATATCGCCACGTGTCCTCGTGCGGGTGCTGGCCGTATCACTCATCAGCAGCACCCTGCACGTCAATGCCGCCATCCTGCCCCTGATCGTCACGGGACCTGCCCATGCGACCGTTGGCGACGTCGGTATTCTCGTTGGCATCGTCGCGTTCCTTGAAGTCGTCTTTATCGTCGTGTGGGGCCGTGCCCAACGCATTTTGAGCAGCATCACGGCGCTCGCGCTCGGCACTGTCATCTATGTGGTCTATCTGCTCTTGCTTGGCTTTGCCTCGGCGCCTTGGCATGTCTATGCGCTGACCATCGTCAGCGGCATCGGCGCAGCGGCCCTGATCAGCATTCCGATCACCTATTTGCAGGATCTTATCGCAGATCGACCGGGCCTCGGCAGTGCGTTGATATCGGTCAATATTTTTGTAAGCGCTGGTCTGAGCGCGCTTCTCTTCGCAGTCGGAACCGGTATCGGGGGCTATTCAGGGACGGCCATCATCGGTGCCGTTGCCGGCATGACCGGCCTGGCGCTCCTCCTATGGTTCGACGGACGCCGGATTGGCTGACGATGTCCGGGCTTTCCAAACGGAAAGCGAGCGCCGGAATTGTGCCGGTGTTGCCTGTCTGCTTGCCTTGAAAGCCTTGGCGAGGAGAAGGCTCGGCGAGTCCGGCGCATAGGTGAAATGGCCGCAAAGGAGGTCGACGTCCCACGGGCCGCCGCGGTTTGTCCGCATTGGCAACAATTCCATCGGCAGTAATCTGAAATACTCGGGGCGGCTGATCGGATCGTTCCGATTGCACGCTGACAATGCTGTGCGCATCCCCACGGGGAAGCATCAGAAAATCCCCGGAACGCATCGTCACCAATCGTCCTGCGGCCGTGCGGATGGAACACTGGCGGCCGAGCAAGAGATGAAAGTGTACGACGCCTGGGGTGGCATGCTCATGATCGATGACGAATGCGCCCCTCGAGCCTGCAGCGCAAATCGAGCAGCAGTTGCAGATCGGCCAGATCAAGCAGGCGGCTAAGAGTGTCCATTGAGACGATCGGTTGTAAACATGAGCTTGCTGGGCATGCAAACGCGCATGAAAAGCGTTCATAGTCCCCCGGAGCATCGGCGCAACAATGATCATGGAGAGACAAATGTTGAAATGGAAGGAATATCGAACCCAGCTTCTCGGCCGGATCGGGGAGCTCCCCAAGCTCGCACCGGATACGATAAAAACGGCTATCAGACGCTGGCCGGGGCGGGTCGGAAGACCAACCATCTCGATCCCAAACAGCGATAATTGATCGCCTTGGTCGTTGCGATCTCTGTAAATACCGGCGCAGCGCTTGTCTATTCTGCACGTGTCGTGGATGCTACTCACGCTGTCACAGAGTGACGGTGCGAGGTCGATCGACGCGAATGGAGCTTTCCATGACTGTGAATTCCAAACTCTCGCAGGCAGGTGATAGGGTCTCGCTCCCGACGCGGTTTCGCCTTCCGCGCGTTCCTGCGGCATTCTTCGGCATCGTTCTCGGTGTCGCGGGTCTTGCCAACAGCTGGCGGGCAGCGGCGGCGATTTGGCCGCTCCCCCCCGAAATCGCTGCCGCACTGAACCTTGTCGCCGTCGCAATCTGGCTGGTGCTGGTAATGCTCTACACCGCCAAGTGGATCGTGGATCCGCAGGCGGCACGGGATGAGGCGGAGAATGCGGTTCAATGTTGCTTCATCGGCCTGGCTGGAGTTGCGACAATGCTGGTTGCGTTGGCCCTGCTTCCCTATTCTCGTCCCGCCGCCGAACTGATCTTCGGACTAGGAGGTACGTTCACGGTCGTGTTTGCATTATGGCGGACCGGAATTCTGTGGCGCGGCGGGCGTGATCCGGTAGCGACGACGCCGGTACTCTATCTGCCGACGGTCGCAGGAGCGTTTGTCACGGCGACGGTCGCGGGGGCGATGGGCTATGGTGATTGGGGCCAGCTTGCCTTTGGTGCGGGCTTTTTCTCGTGGCTGGCAATCGAATCTGTCCTCCTCAATCGGTTGCTGACGGCGCCTGTCCTGGCTGATCCGCTTCGTCCGACGCTCGGCATTCAGTTGGCGCCACCGGCGGTCGGCAGCCTCGCTTATCTCAGCGTCACAACGGGTACGCCTGACATGATGGCGCATGCGATGATCGGGTACGCCATCTTGCAGATGCTTCTGCTCCTGAGGATGTTGCCCTGGATCGCCCGGCAGCGGTTTGCAGCATCCTACTGGGCGTTCACCTTCGGGATCACGGCACTGTCGAC
>Ga0209051_1001897_pt1 | contig 16305 bp, 13 predicted proteins | sample AraplaCvi_mMS_r2_2_FD_184286 | JGI IMG/M metagenome (GOLD analysis project Ga0209051, IMG submission 184286) | Arabidopsis root microbial communities from North Carolina, USA - plate scrape MF_Cvi_mMS_r2 (SPAdes) (version 2) | ecosystem: Host-associated > Plants > Roots > Endosphere | place...
CTGAACGGTCAACGCGCCGTTCAATTGCAGTCCAGGGCGATCCTTTCATTGGTTCTTTCGCGTTTCTCGTGCATCGGTCGAATCGCCCGCCGGTGAATCTCCGGCAGCGGTTCACTTGAATGCGCGTCAGCGGCAAACACGCTGGCGTGGAGGAGAACTGATGAAACGCATGCTGATCAATGCGACGCAGCAGGAAGAGCGTCGCCTGGCCATCGTCGATGGACAGAAGCTGCTGGACTTCGAGACCGAGATCGAAGGCCGCGAGCAGCGCAAGGGCAACATCTACAAGGCGGTCGTGACGCGCGTGGAGCCGTCGCTGGAAGCCTGCTTCGTGGATTACGGCGAGGACCGCCACGGCTTCCTCCCGTTCAAGGAGATCTCGCGCCAGTACTTCAAGGACGGCGCCGATGTGCGCTCGGCCAAGATCCAGGACGTGATCAAGGAAGGCCAGGAGCTGCTGGTCCAGGTCGAGAAGGAAGAGCGCGGCAACAAGGGCGCGGCGCTGACGACCTTCGTGTCGCTGGCGGGCCGCTATCTGGTGCTGATGCCCAACAACCCGCGCGGCGGCGGCGTCTCGCGCCGCATCGAGGGCGAGGACCGCGAGGAGCTCAAGGAAGCGCTGGATCAGCTGGACTACCCCAAGGGCATGTCGCTGATCGCGCGCACCGCGGGCATCGGCCGCAGCGCGGCCGAGCTGCAGTGGGACCTGAACTACATGCTCAAGCTCTGGACCGCCATCGACGAGGCGGCCCGGGGCGGCAAGGGCGCGTTCCTGATCTATCAGGAGTCGTCGCTGGTGATCCGCGCGATCCGCGACTACTTCACCGCCGACATCGGCGAGATCCTGATCGACACGGACGACATCTTTGAGCAGGCCCATCAGTTCATGAGCCATGTGATGCCGGAGACGGCGCACAAGGTCAAGCGCTACCGTGACGACGCGCCGCTGTTCAGCCGCTTCCAGATCGAGCACCAGATCGAGACGGCCTTCAGCCGCACGGTGAACCTGCCGTCGGGCGGCGCCATCGTGATCGACCACACCGAGGCGCTGGTCTCGGTGGACGTGAACTCGGCGCGCGCCACCCGCGGCGGCGACATCGAGGAAACCGCCACCCGCACCAACCTGGAAGCCGCCGACGAGATCGCGCGCCAGATGCGTCTGCGGGACCTGGGCGGCCTGATCGTCGTGGACTTCATCGACATGGAGGAGTCCAAGAACCGCCGCGAGGTCGAACAGCGCCTGCGCGACGCGCTGCGCCAGGACCGCGCCCGCGTGCAGTTCAGCTCGATCAGCAAGTTCGGCCTGCTGGAGCTGAGCCGCCAGCGCCTGCGTCCGGCGCTGAGCGAAGGCAGCCACATCACCTGCCCGCGCTGCAACGGCACCGGCCACATCCGCGACACCGAGTCGTCGGCGCTGCAGATCCTGCGCATGGTCCAGGAAGAGTCCATGAAGGACAACACCGCGGCCGTGCACGTGCAGGTCCCGGTGGAAGTGACCAGCTTCCTGCTCAACGAGAAGCGCACCGAGATCACCAAGATCGAGCTGAAGCAACGCGTGACCGTGCTGCTGGTGCCCAACAAGCATCTGGAGACGCCGAACTACAAGCTCGAGCGCCTGCGCCACGACGATCCGCGCCTGGAGAACCTGCAGGCGAGCTACACGATGATCGAGGAGCCGCAGGAAGAGGTGGGCATCACCCGCCGCGGCGCCGAGAAGAAGAACAAGCAGGAGCCGGTGATCAAGGGCCTGCTGCCCGAGCAGCCGGCGCCGATGCCGGTGGCGGCTCCGGCGCCCAAGGCCGCGGAACCGGTGGCCCCGGCCCCGGTGGCGGCCGCTCCGGCGGCCCCGGTGGCCGCCAGTGGCGGCTTCTTCGGCTGGCTGAAGAACCTGTTCGGTGGCGCGCCAGCGCCGGCAGCCGCGCCGGCTCCGGAGGCCAAGACCGGCGAGCCCGCCAAGAAGGAACGCGGCGAGCGCGGTGAGCGCGATCGCAACGCCCGTGGCGGTGATCGCAACCGCCGTGGCGAGCGCGGTGAGCGGAGCGAACGCGGCGAACGCCACGATCCGAAGGCCCGCGACGGCAAGCCGCGCAGCGAGGGCAAGCCGCAGCAGGAAGGCCGTGGTGACCGTCCGGAGCGCGGTGAGCGCGCCGAGCGGGGCGAGCGCAACGAGCGTGGTGATCGCGGCGGAGAGCGCGGAGGTGATCGTCATCGTCGCAACGAGCGCGCCGAAAAGCCGGAGCAGGCCGTCGAAGGCGCGCCGCGCCAGGACCGTGCCGAGCGCGGCGACCGTGCGGAGCGTGGCGAGCGCGCCGACCGGGGCGAGCGCGGCGAAGGCCGCCGCCGCCGCGAGGAGCGCGCGCCCGCCGAGGCGCAGGAGCAGCAACTGCCGCTGGCCGGCACCGAAGCCGCCAACACGGAATCGCCGATCGCTTTCGCCGACACCCAGCCGCTCGAGGGCGCTGTGACCGGTGAGGCCGGCGACGAGCGCCAAGGCCGCCGCCGCCGCCGTCGCGGCAACCGTGGCGAGCGTGGCGCCGAGGGCGAGCAGGTCGAAGGCGCGCTGGTCGAGGGCCAGGCCCCGGCCGCTGGCGAGACCTCGTTCGCCGAGGGCGCCGAGTCCGCGCAAGCGCCGGTGGTCGATGGCGAAGAAGCCCCGGCCGGTGAAGAAGGTCAGGAAGGCCGCGAAGGCCGCCGCCGTGGCCGTGGCCGCGACCGTTATCGCCGTGACCGCCGCGAAGGCGAAGGCGTGCCGGGCGAAGGCGCTCCGGGCGAAGGCGCTCCCGCCGATGGCGTGATCGCCGACGGCGAAGCCGCCACGCCGGCCACCGCCGCGCTGAACGGCATCGTGCTGGATGCGGGCGCCGCGCCGCGTCAACTGGCGCTCGGCGACGAGCCCCAACAAGCACCCGTGCAGGCGACCGCGCCGGTGGTGCAGGCTCCGGCGCCGGTGCAGGCCCCGGTGGCTGCTCCGGTGGCCGCTGCGCCGGTCGTGCCGCGCTTCGAGCTGCCGCTGGGCGAGCTGAACGCCGTCGCCGAGAGCGCCGGTCTGACCTGGGTCAACAGCGATGCCGACAAGATCGCCGCCGTGCAGGCCGCGATCGCCGCCGAGCCCGCTCCGGCACCGCTGGGCCGCGAGCCCGCGCCGGTGGTCGTGCTCGACGAGGGCCCGCTGGTGCTGGTCGAAACCCGCAAGGACCTCAACCAGTTCAAGCTTCCCTTCGAAGCCTGATCCCCTCGCAGGGACTCCCTCTCCCCGCCTGTGGGAGAGGGGTCAAGACAGGTTCAGTTTTTCGATAGCCGCCGGGGCATCCTCCGGCGGCTTTCCTTTTAGGGCGTCACAAGCGCTCGACGACACGACGGAGACTTCCCCTTGAACTCGACCACCATCGCAGCGGACCAGCCGGCCGGCAGCGCGGCGGGCGCGGCCACGCAGGCCGCGCCGAAGATGCCGCCGCAGATCCCGTTCATCATCGCCAACGAGGGCTGCGAGCGCTTCAGCTTCTACGGGATGCGCAACATCCTGACGGTGTTCCTGATGACCAGCCTGCTGCTGGCGATTCCGGAGCCGCTGCGCAAGGGCGAGGCCAAGGAGGTGTTCCACACCTTCGTGATCGGCGTCTATTTCTTCCCGCTGCTGGGCGGCTGGCTGTCGGACCGCTTCTTCGGCAAGTACAACACCATCCTCTGGCTGAGCCTGGTGTACTGCGCCGGCCACGCCTGCCTGGCCTTCTTCGAGAACAACCTCAAGGGCTTCTACTTCGGCCTGTTCCTGATCGCGCTGGGCTCGGGCGGCATCAAGCCGCTGGTGAGCTCGTTCATCGGCGACCAGTTCGACAAGAGCAACCGCACGCTGGCGCAGAAGGTGTTCGATGCCTTCTACTGGATCATCAACTTCGGCTCATTCTTCGCGTCGCTGCTGATGCCGATCTTCCTGAAGAAGTTCGGGGCGAGCGTCGCGTTCGGCATCCCGGGCGTGCTGATGTTCATGGCGACGGCGATCTTTTGGAGCGGCCGCCGCAAGTACACGCACCTGCCCGCCGGCGAGTCGCATCGCGACCCGAACGGCTTCCTGAAGGTGGTGCGCACGGCGCTGCTCTCGCAGGCGCCGGGCCAGGGCCGTGGCGGGCTGGTGGTCGCGGGGCTGGGCGTGGTGCTGGCGATCGGCGCGCTGGCGCTGACGCCCAACCTGGGCTTCGTGATCGCGTTCTGCTCGGCGCTGGTGCTGTTGATGGGCTTCGGCGGCGCCGGCGCCTGGATGCAGCTGGACCGCGCCCGCGCCGTCCATCCGGTGGAGGCGGTCGAGGGCGTGCGCACGGTGCTGCGGCTGCTGGTGCTGTTCGCGCTGGTCACGCCGTTCTGGTCCCTGTTCGATCAGAAGGCCTCGACCTGGGTGCTGCAGGCCGACCAGATGACCAAGCCGGCGTGGTTCGAGTCCTCGATGATGCAGGCGCTCAATCCGGCGCTGGTCATGATCCTGATCCCGTTCAACAACTTCGTGCTGTATCCGGTGCTGGAGCGCCTGGGCCTGAAGCTGACGGCGCTGCGCCGGATGGGCGCTGGCATTGCGTTCGCGGGTCTGGCGTGGATCGTCGTGGGCGGCATCCAGCTGAGCATCGACGACGGCCGGGAGCTGTCCATCCTGTGGCAGGTCCTGCCCTACGCGCTGCTGACGCTGGGCGAGGTGCTGGTGTCCGCGACGGGTCTGGAATTCGCCTACAGTCAGGCGCCGCTGGCGATGAAGGGCGTGATCACGAGCTTCTGGAACCTGTCGGTGACGATTGGCAACCTGTGGGTGCTGCTGGCCAACTCGAGCGTCAAGGGCGAGGCGGTCACCACGTACATCCAGTCCACGGGCACGAGCGTCACGGCGTTCCAGATGTTCTTCTTCGCGGGCTTCGCGCTGCTGGCGGCGCTGCTGTTCGCGCTGTACGCGCGGGGCTACCGCATGCAGGACAACTACCGGGGCTGAGGCCCCGATTCCGGGAGAGTTTCCGATGAGTCGTTTCGTTTCGCTGGCCGCCGCGCTGGCCGTGCAGGCCGCATTCGTGGCGCCGGCGGCGCTGGCGCAGGAGAGCGTCAAGCTCAACATGGTGCCGTTGCCGTCGGTGAGGCAGCAGGTGGACGTGACCATGGACATGAAGATGAACATGTCCATGCAGCTGCCCGCCGACGCGCCGGAGCAGGCCCGCGCGCAGGCCGAGCAGATGAAGGCGACGATGCCGGTCACGATGCAGATGGCGATGCGTCAGGTGCTGTCGACGACGCCGAAGGCGGCGGACGGCAGCTACACGCTGAAGGCCGAGGTGAACTCGCTCAAGAGCGAAATGCGTGACGCGACGGGTCAGGTGCGGCCGCTGCCGCAGCAGGGGCCGATCCGCTTCACGGCGCAGCTGAAGAACGACCAGTTCGACAAGATCGATCTGGAGCTGCCGCCGACGATGCAGGCGCAGCAGGCGCTGTCGAAGGAGATGCAGGAGAAGATCTTCAACCAGAGCTTCGACTGGATGCGCAAGTTCAACGGCCAGACGATGAAGGTCGGCGAGTCGGTGGAGATGCCGATCGACCTGAACCTGCCCACCGGCGGCGCGCCGACCGGCAAGGTGCTGGGCAAGTACACGCTGACGGCGATCAACAAGGGCGTGGCGTCGTTTGACGTGGACATGCGAATGGACATGAGCTTCTCGGGTCCGGCGGCGGCGGCCTCGTCGGCATCGGCGCCCGAGGTGCCGGCTTCCGCGGCCTCGGCCCCGGCTCCGGTGCAGGGGGCGATGACGGGCTCGGGCACGGGCAAGATGGATCTGCGGATCGCGGATCGCCTGATGCTGCGCAGCACGATGACGATGTCGATGGGCATGGACATGAAGGGGGCCAAGGGCAACATGCGCATGGACATGGACATGACCATGACGGCCAACGGCAAGGCCCTGCCCACCGCGAAGAAGGCCGCGCCAGCCAAGCCCGCCACCAAGGGCTGAGCGCGTGAGCGCCCGAAGCGCGCCGGAGAGCCGGCCGCGCAATGACGAGGACCGCCCGAGGGCGGTCCTTTTTTCTGCGCGTCAGCATTCTGGTCAGCCCATGAACTTGAACAAGGTCATGAGCACCGCCAGCACGCCGAAGCCCCCAAACATGGACGTCACCGTGAAGCGCTGCATGTCGGCGATCCGTTGGAACAACTCGGCCTTCATGTTGGCCATCTCCACTTTGAGATTGGCGATGTCAACCTTGATGTTGGAGATATCGAACTTCGTGGCGACCTCCTTCTGCGCCTCTCGAATCTCGGCCGCCATGTCTTTCCGAATGGCCTCTGCCGCTGACCGCGCCTGCGCTTCCGAGACACCCGCGCTCGTCAGCGCTAGAAAAACATCGATTTCCATTCACTACCTCTCTCTCGCTGGGAGTGGATCCAGGACTGGCAATCTACGCGTCGAGGTCGTCATTGGCACTGACTGGTTCTGAGGTCCAAGACGCCGTTCCCACTCGGACAAGTAGGGCACCCCCTCAGCATTGAGAGCGCTTGTTTGCCCGTCGACAAGCACTCACTTCCGCCGGACTTCCCGTATCCCCCGCATCGTCGGAATGACCTCCCGCATGACCTGCAGAAAGGCCCGCAGCCGTGCGGGCTGAAGCCGCCGCGAGGGATAGACGAGCGAAATCGGCAGCGGTGACGCGCACCAATCGGGGAGCAGCCGCACGAGCCGCCCTTGCGCGAGGTCGTCCATCACCGCCCATTGCGAGACGAGCGCCAGTCCGAGTCCCCGCCGCACGAACTCGATCAGCGCGAAGAGGCTGTCCGTGCCCAGCCGCGGACGGAAGCTCACATGCATGCGCCCTTCCCCCTTCGACGCGGTGAGGTCGATGCCGTCGCGATAGAACGCCAGCAGCGCCAGCCATGGCTGCGCGCCGAGCAGCGCGGCGATCTCCTCCGGGGATTTCCGGTCCAGGCCCTTGGGCAGCTTCTTCGCGAGCGCCGGCGCGGCGACGAGCACGCGCGGCACCTCGGCCAGCTGCGTCGCGATCAGATTGGGTTGGCTGATTTCGCCGACCAAGAGCGAGCAGTCGACGTTCTCCCGGCTGAAGTCGGGCAACTGGTCCTGTAGCATCCATTCGACCGACACACGCGGATGCCGCGTCAGGAACGCGGCGAGCGGATCGATCAGTTGGCTCTGCCCGAACGCATGCGGCACGCGCAGACGCAGCGTGCCGGCCAGTTCGTCGCCGCCGTCGAGCTCCTCGGCCAGCGATTGCCAGCCATCGATCAGGTCCTGCGCCTGCGCGGCGCAGCGCTCGCCCTCCTCGGTGAGCCGCAGCCCGCGCGTCGAGCGCTCGACAAGCCGCGCGCCGAGCAGCGACTCCAGCATCTGCACGCGCCGGCTGACGGTCGGCTGCGTGGTGGCGAGCTGCTGCGCGGCGGCGGAGAAGCTGCCGGCCTCAGCGACGCGGAGGAAGGTCTGCAGCAGCGCGAGGCGGTCCTGGCCGCTGTCCCGGGTGGTCTCGTTCATGGACCGCTTTATACGCCGCGCGTATGGCTGCTGTGCATGCCGGACCGGTTCCGGCCAGGCCTGCGAATCCGAAGAATGCAGGTCATTCGATGCGAACCCGCATCTTCCGTCCTTCTGCTTCCTTGAATCGCCCTTCGGGAGTTGCCATGACCACCCTTCCCTTTCAATCGACCGCCGCCGCCGCGCCGCGCGAGGCCAGCGCGCCCTCCGCGCCGCTGATCGTCTTGCTCGCGGCCTCGGCGGGACTCGGCGCGGCGTCGCTGTACTACAGCCAGCCCATCCTGGCGCCGCTGGCCGAGGATCTGCACGCCTCGAGCGCTGGCATCGGCGCGGTGCCGATGCTGACGCAGCTCGGCTATGCGGCGGGCATCCTGCTGCTGACGCCGCTGGGCGACCGCTTCGATCGCCGCAAGGTCATCCTGACGAAGTTCGCGCTGCTGATCGCGACGCTGCTGCTGAGCGGTTTCGCGCCGGGCTTCGCGCCCTTCCTGGCGGCAAGCGCGCTGCTCGGCCTGACCGCGACGCTGGCACAGGACGTGGTGCCGATGGCGGCGGCGCTCAGCCCCGCGGAGCATCGCGGCCGCATCGTCGGCCAGGTCATGACCGGGCTGCTGATGGGCATTCTGCTGTCGCGAGTGATGAGCGGCGTGATCGCCGACCTGCTCGGATGGCGGTGGGTCTATGGCATCGCGGCGCTGGCATTGACGATCGCGGGGCTGGCGAGCTGGCGTTGGCTGCCGTCGTCTCCGCCGGCGATGCGCACGACGTATGGCGCGCTGCTGCGCTCGCTGGGCGGCCTGTGGCGTTCGTGGCCGACGCTGCGCCGCGCCGCGATCGCACAGGCCTTGCTCGCGGTGGCGTTCAGCGCCTTCTGGTCGACGCTGGCGGTGATGCTGCATCAGCGCTTCGGGCTGGGCAGCGCGGTGTCGGGCGCCTTCGGTCTGGCGGGCGCGGCTGGCGCGCTGGCGGCGCCGCTGGCGGGCCGCATCGCCGACAAGCGCGGTCCTGGCGTCGTGACGAAGCTCGGCGCGCTGCTGGTGACGCTGTCGTTCGCGGCGATGTCGGTAACGGCGTGGCTGGATCGATCGGCGGCGATCGTGGTGCTGGTGGCGCTGGCGATCGTCTTCGATTTCGGCGTGCAGGCGGCGCTGGTCGCGCACCAGACGATCGTCTACAGCCTCGACCCGGCCGCGCGCAGCCGCCTCAACGCGCTGCTGTTCACCGGCATGTTCATCGGCATGGCCACGGGCGCGGCACTGGGGAGCGCGCTGCTGTCATCGCTCGGGTGGCTGGGCGTGACAGGCCTGGCGACCGTCGCGAGCGCCGCAGCGCTGGTGGTGCGGCTCACGGCGGACGAGTAAGGCTGCGCACCGGGGAACGAGGCGTCAGTCCCCGCGTCCCAGAGGGATCGCAGAAGCGCTGCGGCGGCCCGAGCGCCGCCATCAGCGGCGTGTAGAACGCGAGCGCCCGGTCGAAATCGCCGACGCCGATGAACACGTGCGAGAACATGCCGGCGCCGCGCTTACTGCGTCCGCCCGCGCCAACCGAGAAGGCTCACGCCGAGCGCCACGAAGCACGCGCCGAAGCCGCGGTTCATGATCCTCACGCGGCGGGGCGAGGCCAGGCCGCGGCGCAGCGCGCGGGCCAGCACGACGTAGAAGCCATGCGCCAGCACAGCGCACAGCGAGAAGGTCACCGTCAGCACGACGAAGTCGCGCATCGCCGTCTCCGGGTGATTCATGAACTGCGGAAACAGCGCGGTGAAGAACAGGATCGCCTTGGGATTCGTGAGCGCGACGAGGATGCCGCGCAGGAACAGCGCCCGGCGCGACAGCCCTGCCGTCTCGGCGGCGGCCGCGTCGCCGTCCGCGATCGAGGCCATGCGCTCGCCCTGGCGCCATTGCTTGATGCCGAGCCAGATCAGGTAGCAGGCGCCCAGCAGCTTGACGACCAGGAAGGCCTGAGCCGAGGTGCTGAGCAGCACGCCCAGCCCGGCCGTCGTCGCGGCCGACACCGCCAGCAGCCCGATCGCATTGCCCAGCGAGCCCACCATCGCGCGCCGCGGCCCGACGCTGAGCGAGTTCGAGATCGCCATCAGCACGGCCGGTCCCGGCGTGAAGGTGACGAACAGCGCCACGCTGACAAAGCCCAACCAAGCGGTCACATCCACGACGAACTCCCAGCGCACGACACAGGAAGCGTCGATGTTAACGGCGGCGTTCTCGCAGCTAGGATCGCCCGATCGATTGACCCCTCGAGCGCGGTAGCCCCGAAGCAAGCCATGAGCGAAGCCGTCGCGATCGGCCCCTTGGTCCTGCCGTGGACCTTTGTCCATCTGTGCATCGCTGTCGCGGTCTCGAGCGCCGTGGCCTCGATGCTCGCGCGCCGGCGTCGGCAGGAGGCCGGTCCGCTGCTCTGGCGATGCCTGCTCGTCGCGCTGCTGTTCGCGCGGCTGGGCTTCCTCTATCAGTACAAGGAGCTCTACGCCGAGCATCCGCTCAGCGCCTTCAACATTCGTGATGGCGGCTGGTCGCCCGAGATCGGGATCATCGCGATGTGGATGTACGCGACCTACCGGTTGAGGAACGCGCCGGCCCTGCGCGTGTCGGCATCGGTGCCGCTGGCGATCGGGACGGCGTTGATCGTCGCGGGACAGATCCAGCTCGCGCTGCAGCCTGCTTCCGCGCCGCTGCCCTCGCTGCAGTTCACGCACTTGAACGGCGAACGCCTGGACCTCGCCGCGCGCGATGGCAAGCCGGTGCTCGTCAACCTGTGGGCGACTTGGTGCGGCCCCTGTGTGCGCGAGATGCCGATGCTCGCGCAGGCGCAGCGCGATCGCCCCGACGTGCGCTTCGTCTTCATCAACCAGGGCGAGGACGCGGACCACGTTGCGAAGTGGTTGAGCGCTCAGCGCCTCAGGATGGATAACGTCGCCATCGATGAACGGCGCCAGGCGAGCGCGGCATTCAAGCAGGCCGGCTATCCGACGACGCTGCTCTTCGACGCCTCCGGCCGCCTGGTGGCCAAGCGCACCGGCGAGCTGTCGGAGCCCGCCCTTCAGGCGATGCTGACGCGATTACGCTGAGGCGTGCAGTCGCTGGTAGAGACGATCGGTCGTTTCGATGTCGATGGTTTCAGCGAGTTCGATCGGAGCGGGCTCGAAGCCCAATCGCGAGAGCAGCGCGATCGAGCGCGCATTGCGCGTCTCCGTCGAGGCCAGGAATCGCGTCACGCCGTGGGCGGCGAGCAGGTAGTCGAGCATCGCAGTAGCGGCCCGCGTCGCGTGCCCATGACCCCGTGCTTCCGCGTTCATGACGTAGGCGATCCAGCAGCGGTCGCGTGCTTCGATCGTCGCTTGCACATAGCCGATCAGCCGGCCGTCATCGCGCCGGATCATCCAGTTGAACCAGAGCTCGCTGCCGTCGGGAGAAGCCCCCTTCGATCGCCGCTCGAAAGCCGCCTTCAACCAGTCGAGCGTCGGTGGCGTCTCCGGCGCGAGGAACTCGTAGATCGAGCGATCGGCGAGCACGGCGTGCATCTCTTCGGCGTGATCGACAGAGACAGGTTCGAGGCGCAGGGAAGGCGCAAGCAACGATGGGAAGCGGTTCATGGTGAGCCGTGAGTATCTTCTGAAGAAACTGGGGACCTGACATCCCCTGAACGCGGTGCCGCGGGCACGCACCTTGCCGCCCCTGCGGCATGAACGCTCCATCCCGCATCGTCCATCTCTACCTCTTCGAGGGCTTCGCCGACTGGGAGGCTGCCTACGCGGTCACCGGCATCAACACGCCGGAGTTCCAGAAATCGCCGGGCACCTGGCAGGTGAAGACCGTCGCCGCCGCGGGCGCCAATCTGGCGCGATCGATGGGCGGGCTGTCGGTGATGCCCGACATCCGGCTCTCGACGCTGTTCCCCGACGACAGCGAGCTACTGATCCTTCCCGGCGGCGCCGGCTGGGACAAGGGCGAGCACCTGGAGGCGGCGAAGAAGGCCAAGGAATTCCTGGACGCCGGCAAGCGCGTCGCCGCGATCTGCGGCGCCACGGCGGGCCTGGCACGGCTCGGCGTGCTCGACGGCCGGCAGCACACGAGCAACGCGCTGTCCTATCTGAAGGGCGTGCCCGAGTACGCCGGCAGCGACCGCTACGTCGACGAGCCCGTCGTCATCGACCGCGGGCTGATCACCGCCGGCGGCATGTCGGCGCTGGACTTCGCGCGCGCCATCTTCGAGACGCTCGACATCTACTCGCCCGGCACCCTCGAAGCCTGGTACCAGCTCAACAAGACCGGCCAGTCGGCCTGGTTCGCGAAGATGGCTCAGGGCGAAGGGCGCTGAGCGGCGCGGCCCGCTCGCCCTCACCGCGCGTCAACCGCGTTTCAGCCGCCCTTCGCCGCCGTCACGATTCCCTGCCCTGCCGCCCAGGCGCCGATGTCGTCCCGGCGGATCGCCGCGGCCATCAGGCCCGGGAACGCGTCCGGCGTGCAAGCGAACGACGGCACGCCCAGCGCCGCCAGCTTCGCCGCGAGCGCGCGGTCGTAGGCCGGCGCGCCCTCGTCGCTGAGCGCCAGCAGCGCCACGCACTGCACGCCGCTCTCGACCAGCGACGCCGCGCGGCGCAACAGCTGCGGCTCCACGCCGCCTTCATAGAGATCGGAAATCAGCACGAAGATCGTGTTGCGCGGCTCGCGGATCAGCGACTGGCAATACGCCACCGCGCCATTGATGTCCGTGCCCCCGCCCAACTGGACGCCGAACAGCAGATCCACCGGATCGTCCAACTGCTCGGTCATGTCCACGACCGCCGTGTCGAAGACCACCAGCTTCGTGCTCACCGCCGGCAACGAGGCCAGCACGGCCCCAAAGATGCTCGAGTACACGACCGAGTTCGCCATCGACCCGCTCTGGTCGATGCACAGCACCACCTCGCGCTGCGGCCGCCGCGCCTTGCGGCCGAAGCCATGCAGCGTCTCCGGAATCACCGTGCGATGGGCCGGCTGCCAGTGCCGCAGATTGGCGCGGATGGTGCGGTGCCAGTCGATCTCCGCCAGCCGCGGCCGGCGCTTGCGCTGGCTGCGGTCCAAGGCGCCCGTCACCGCCGCGCGCATCGGCTCCTCGAGCCGCTTCATCAATTCGTCGACGACCTGGCGCACCACGCGGCGCGCCGTCTCCTTCGTGCCCGCCGGAATCACCCGCGACAGCGCCATCAGGTTGGCCACCAGGTGCACGTCCGGCTGCACGCCCTGCAGCATCTCCGGCTGCAGCAGCATGTCGCGCAGGTTCAGACGCTCCAGCGCGTCCTTCTGCATCACCTGCACCACCGTGCTCGGGAAGTACTTGCGGATGTCACCCAGCCAGCGCGCCACGCGCGGCGCGGAGTTGCCCCGCCCCCCGCGCCGGTCGTCGCCCAGCCCGCCGTGATCGTCGTAGAGCGCGCTCAACGCCTGGTCCATCTCCGCCGCCTCGCCGCTCAACGCGCCGCAGCTGTCCTGCGCCTCGCCGCCAAGCACCAGCCGCCAGCGGCGCAGGCGATCCGCGTCGTTCCTTTCGTCCGAGCCGCTCATGCGTCCACTCCCAACATCGCGCGCAGCAGCGGCAGAGGCAATGCCGCGCGCGCCTCGTCCCATTCCGCCCGGGCCGGTGCCATCGCCGTGCCGCCGCCCTTGCGCGCCGCGCGGTGACCCAGGTCACGGCGCTCGGCCGCGTCGAAATGCGCGAAAGTCCGCCGCACCAGCGGCAGCACGCGGATGAAATGCTCCTCGTCGAGCCCGCTCAGCCACGCATCGACCAAGGGCCAGACGCCATCGTGATGCAGCAGCACCACCGCATTGCGGTTCAGGAACCCATCCAGCCACGCCGCCGCCTTGCCCGGCTCGGCGGCGCGCGACAGATGCAGCGAGATCGCCGTGCCCGCGTCCTCCGCCGTGATCAGGCCGTCGTCGAGCAACAGCCGCGTGCAGAGCCCGCGCAGCAAGGCATGTGCGCCTTCTCGCGCCGCGAGTTGCGCGATCGCGGCTCGCCATTGCGTGGAGGGCTCGGTCTGCCGCCCCGGGTCGCGCAGGCGGATCGCCGATTGCGCGCCAAGCACGCGATCGCGGCACTGCGCGGCGGCCGCGTCGTCGAGCGAATCGCCTGCCAGCGGCAGGCTGATCGCCGCCCGCGTGACCAGCCCGTCGAAGACATGGCCCACCATCGCCGCGTCGGTCTGCCGCACGTTGCCGTAGCGGAAGACATTGGCGAGCGGCGGCAGGGCCGCCAGCAGTTGATCGGCATCCCCGGTCACCGCGGCGTGATCCTGCAACGCGCGCGACGCGATGCTCACCGCCGGAGGCAGGTCGGCCATCAGCACGCGGTCCACCAGCTCGGCCAGCGCGCCCAGCGTACGTTCGCGGCCACAGCGCTCGGCCACCGCCGCCGTCGCCGCCTGCGCGACCGACTGGCCCCAGCGGCTGGCCTCGATCAGGCGCAACGCGAATTCCGGCTGCCATTGCAGCGACCACACCTCGTGGAAGGTGCCGCGCGAGGACTTGCCCGTGCGCGCGATCTCGCCCCACGGCAGATCGATCAGCCGCAGCCGGTGCAGCAGATGGCTGCGTGCCAGGTCGTTGGGCTGGCGCAGGTCCAGGTCCAGCGTCTTCTGCGTCGCCTCGGGCTTCATCCGCAGCGACTTCTGCACCTGCTCGAGATCGCGTTGCAGCGGCACCGTCGGCACGCCGGCCGGCACCTGGCCGAGCCGGTCGCCGATGACCAGTTCATCACGGATGAAGCCGAGCACTGCCTCGTCGCCCAGCGTCATCACGGCGCGCGTGGCCTCGTGCAACTCGTCCAGGCCCGGCGCCGGCCGCTGCCGCAGCGCGGCCAGCGTGTCGGCCAGGCGGCTGGCCTCGATCAGGTGGGCGGAGGAGCAGTCCAGGTCGCGCTCGCGCATCAGCCGTGCAACGCGCGCCAGCCAGCCGATCGCGCGCGGCCGCCGCTCGCCATCGAAGCCGCTCTGCCACAGATGCTCGTACCAGCCCGGCGAGTGGATGCCGGCGCCATAGCCGCTCTCACGCGCCAGGTGGCGATAGGTCCACGGCACCCAGGTGCTGCTGACCTTCAGCTTGGGCAAGCCCTTGAGCAGCGCCTGGTCCGCCTTCATCGTGATGTCCGCCTGCAGGCCGCCGAGGTGCCACGCGCCGCAGACGACCGCGATGCGCTCGAAGCCCTCCTTGCGCGCGGCGCGGATGCACTGCCGCATGTGCGCCTCGCGCAGCACCTCGCGGCGCGCGCGCGGCGTCTTCGGATCGAGCGTCTCGTCATCGCCGGATTCCGCGCGCAGCGTGGTCATCGCCTCCCCGATCGCGGCGAAAAGATCCTCGCCGTCGCCGCGCTCCTCGACCATGTGGTTCCACCACGCCTCCCCATCGGCGTAGCCCGCCGCGCGCGCGAACCAGTCCAGCGGATCGCCACGGCGCGATGGCGCGGCATCGGTGGTCTCCCCGGAGACGGCCTGCGACTGCGCTTCTCCCGTCTGGTCTTCCCCGGCCTGGCCTTCCCCGGCCTGCTCGTCCGCTGCGCGCTCTTCCCCCGCCTGCGCCTCACCCGCCCGCGCTTCATCCACCTCGTCTTCATCCGGATCCAGTTGACCCGCCTGCTCGAGCGCCAGCGACACGCCCACCGGCAGGTCGATGAAGCGTGCCGGCACGCCGGCCTCGGCCGCCCAGCGCAGGGCCTGCCATTCGGGCGAGAAGCTCGCGAACGGGTGGTACACCGCGCGACTCGCGTCCTCGACGCCATGCGTCAGCAGCGCCACCGGCGGCGTCATGTCGGCCTCGAGCACCGCCGCGACGAGGCCATCCGCCTCGGGCGGTCCCTCGATCAGCACGCAGTCCGGCTTCAAGGCCTCGAACGCGGTCAGCAGGCTGCGCGCGCAGCCGGGCCCGTGGTGCCGGACACCGAAGTAATGGACCGGATCGCTCATGGCCTCTCGCGATTCCGCGCTCAGGACCGCTCGCGGCAGGCGCGATACAGGTCCTTCCAGTCGGCGCGTTCCTTGACGACGGTCTCGAGGTACTCGGTCCACACGACCTGGTCCTGCACCGGGTCCTTGACGATCGCGCCCAGCAGACCCGAGGCCACATCGCGCGGGCGCATCACGCCGTCGCCGAAGTGGCCCGCCAGCGCCATGCCGCTGTTGATCACCGAGATCGCCTCCGCCGTCGACAGCGTGCCGCTGGGCGACTTCAGCTGCGTCTTGCCGTCCTCGGTGCGGCCGTTGCGCAACTCGCGGAAGATCTGCACGATGCGGCGCACTTCCTTCAGCGCCGGCGGCTCGGCCGGCAGCTGCAGCGCGGCGCCAAGCTCCGCGACCCGCTTGACGACGATGGACACCTCCGCATCCTCGCTCGCCGGCACCGGCAGCACCACCGTGTTGAAGCGCCGCTTGAGCGCGGCCGACAGCTCGTTCACGCCCTTGTCGCGGTTGTTGGCCGTGGCGATCACGCTGAAGCCGCGCGTGGCCTGCACCTCGCCACCGAGCTCCGGAACCGGCAGCGTCTTCTCCGACAGCACCGTGATCAGGCTGTCCTGCACATCCGCCGGGATGCGCGTCAGCTCCTCGATGCGCGCGATCTTGCCGGCCCGCATCGCCTTCATGAGCGGACTTGGCACCAGCGCCGCCTCGCTCGGGCCGTTGGCCAGCAGCTGCGCGTAGTTCCAGCCGTAGCGCAGCTGTTCCTCGCCGGTGCCGGCGGTGCCCTGGATCAGCAGCGTCGAGTCGCCGCTGACGGCCGCCGACAGGTGCTCCGAGACCCAGGACTTCGCCGTGCCC
>Ga0209051_1001900_pt1 | contig 16287 bp, 15 predicted proteins | sample AraplaCvi_mMS_r2_2_FD_184286 | JGI IMG/M metagenome (GOLD analysis project Ga0209051, IMG submission 184286) | Arabidopsis root microbial communities from North Carolina, USA - plate scrape MF_Cvi_mMS_r2 (SPAdes) (version 2) | ecosystem: Host-associated > Plants > Roots > Endosphere | place...
TGAGACGTTCGCCTTTCCCGACTTGAACGCATGGTCGAATGCCGACTTCGCCATCGAGAACGTCACCGTGTCCGGCGGGCGGGCCAATGGTGTTCGCGTTGCCGGCGCGCAGCGCGTCACCCTCAACGGGGTGACGGTCTCCGACAAGCAGCATGGCGCGGCGGTCATGGTCGACTCGGCGACCGCCGGCTATGACGTGACGTGGTTCTACGTCAGCACCAAGGAGCTCCACGTCACCGGTGTCACCGTCGAGGACTGCGAGACCGGCATCCACGTGCTTGCCCGGCCGCCCGCCACCGTCGACGCGCGGTTCGGTGACTTCTCCGTCGACGTGGACGATGCTCGCTTGACGAGGTGCACGAACTGGGCGGTGCGGGTGGAATCCCTGACGAGCCAACCGGTTACCGGCGTCAGCCTCGGAACGTGCGTCGTCGACTCCACATCGGCAGCTGGCGGCAATGGCGGTGTCGGGCTGGCCAATACCAAGGATGTTCACCTGGATCGCGTGACGGTCGAACACTCGCAGGCCGTCACCACGTTCTCGGCGGTCAACACCGGTGGACTGTCGGTGGGCGACCTGGAATTGACCATCACCGATCCAGACGGCACCGCGCCATCCGCGCCGTGTGCGACATTCGAGAACACCGACGGCATGATCGACGACCTGGCGGTGCGCTGGCCGTCTGCACCGTCGTCGTGGAAACCGGTGGCGATCACGCAGACAGCGGAATGCGATCCGACGTCGCCGGCTCTCAAGGTTCGGACGCTGACCGTCGAGCCGTCCGAGTTCGCCGATCGGTCGACTACGTGCTGAGCGCCTGGGTCGGACATCGAAAGACGTTGTGTCGCATGACAGTGCAGATGCCGTCTGTGGCAGGGATGCAATCGCATTCGCCAATGCCGTGGTCGAAATGGAGGTACGGTGAGATGACTTCTCCAGGTTGAGCGAATCGGGGCGCGCTCATCGGACTGGTTGGGGCAGGACGCTTTGATGACATCGGTGGAACGGCGGAGGGGACGCACGTGCGGGTAATCGTTACAGGGGGCGCAGGCTTCGTCGGAAAACAGCTGGTTCGCATTCTCGGCGCGAAAGCCGATGTGCTGGTGGCCGACTTGCTTCGGTACGGAACGCCTGACTGGCTGACCGAGGACGACGCCGGCTTCCGCTTTCAGCAAGTGGACCTCCGCGACGCCGCTGCGACGCGCGCGCTGGTCGCCGACTTCCAGCCGGACGTCATCGTGCACTTGGCGGCGATCCACTACATTCCCGAGTGCGACGACGACCCGGCGAATGCCGTTGCCACCAACGTGACCGGCACGGTCAATCTCTTGGCCAGCTGCTCGCCCGGAGTGCGGTTCGTCTTTGCCAGCAGTGGAGCGGTGTACTCGCCCGACGAAGAAGCGCACCGTGAATTCGAGTCGGCACTCGGTCCGGCCGACATCTACGGCATCACCAAGCTGCAAGGCGAGCAGTACGTGCGCGCGTTTGCCGCGGATCGAGGCATCTCGGCCGCCATCGTCCGGCTCTTCAACGTCATCGGACCCGGGGAGACGAACCCGCACCTGTTGCCCGCGATCGTCGCGCAGCTACGGGAGGGGGTGGACTCGATAAGTCTCGGAAACACTTGGCCGAAGCGCGACTACATCGACGTACTCGACGCCGCCAACGGCTTCGCGACCGTCGCGCTCGGCACGAACTCCGAAGGCGTGGCGTGTGAGACGGTCAACCTTGGCAGTGGACACCAATACTCCGTGGACGAGATCCTGTCCCGGATGCGTTCGGTCTTGGGATTGGACTTCGAGGTCCGGCAAGATCCCACCCGCATGCGCGCGGTGGACCGGCCCTTTCTCGGTGCCGACATCACGCACATCGGCGAGGTGTTCGGTTGGCGCCCCGCTCACGACCTCGACGAGACGTTGACACGGACGTGGGCAAACCCGGAATTCCTGCCAGCCCTCAACGGGCGCCTGACCTGACGGCGGGCACTCCTAGGTGGCTGAGTGACGCTGCACGGCAACGTTCTTCGTACTCAGACCGGCTATGACGGCGGCGCCCAGCGTCAGTAAGAGCAGGTAGATGACGATGCCGTAGCTCACGATCTGGATGCGCCACATCTCGGAGAAGCAGTATGCGACCACCCCTGCCGAGCCGGCGACTACGGACCCGTACCGGATGAGCCGGGCCAGCAGGTAGCCGGCGAACCCGTAGAGGCCGAACGTGTAGACCCATCCCCACGTTCCGTACAGGGCGTAGGTGTCGGCGAATACGGACACGGTGAAGAAGTTTGGCGCGAACTTCACCGAGTAGCCGAACACCGAAGCCTGCTTCCAGCTGTCGTCCTTGCTGACCTTTTCGAACTGCAGGAAGGTCGGCTCGATCGCAGTCAAGGCGTGGATGGGATCTGACGGAACGTGCCAGGCGCCGCTCATGACGGCGTCGGACACGCCGATCGATACTTGGGCGGGCACCGCAAGGTACGCCCCCATTTGATACAGATTCATGGCCGCGGGATTCGAGACACCGGCCTCGCGATAATAGTTCGCGTTGCGAAAGTAGTTGAGCGCGCCCAAGAGTGCGAACCCGACGACCGCGATGGCGATGATCGCAATCCAACGATTCGACGCCTTGGCCGAACTCGTGCGCGTCGTGGTTCGCTGCCGTGCCCACATCGCGAGGTAGACCACGCTCGCCATGAGTAAGGAAAGCCGGTGCGCCAGCATCGCGTTCGCGAGCAACAGAGTCACCGCGAAGGCCATCCAAGGCCACGCGACGAGCTTTCGGCGCCAGAGGAAGATGCCTACTGGCGCGGCAAGGATCGTCGAATAGCGCAGCGTCGTGGGGGAGGCGGTCTTCGACAGGGAGCCGTAGAGGTCGTTGCCGGTCTGGGCGCTGAGGGATTCGATTATGGTGAGCGGGCTGCCGATCTGGTAGAGGGAGTAGCCGACTCCCACCGTGGCAGCGAGCAGCACGACGAAGAAGTATCGGCGTTCGAACGGCGGAGAGCCAGTGAGCTCGACGATCGCCTGACGCGGCTGCGACCGGCGCCCCAGTCGCCATCCCACCATTGACATGGAGACCACCGCCCCATACCAGAAGGCAAGCAGCACAACGCTTCGCAGTGTCAGGGGTGCGGGTTCGGAGAAGCCCGCCAGCTTCTCCCAAGATCCGCCCGCATACCCGAGGAGGTAGAGGCCACCCAACACCACCCATGCGCCGAACGATGCGCCAACGGGAGCCAGGATGAAGACCGCCGGTGTGAACCACTTGGGCAGCGTTGGCGTCGCCGCGACCTGCGAAGCGCGGAATGTGTGCGGGTCAGTCGACAGCATCGTTCTTCTTGAGCGTAGGCGTCGTGAGCTTCACGTCGTAGTCCGGGACGGTCCTGCGCGCCACGAGGTGATACAAGACCGCGGTGAACGTTTCGGACAAGACGAACGCAAGGAAGATGGCGGTGTTGGAGTGCCACCCCAGCAGGAAGCCGACGCCCATCGCCAGATAGACCACGGTGCTCGCCGCTCGTACCCAGAAGACGATCGTGGTCTCGCCAGCCCGTCGCAGTGCCGCGAACGGCACCGTCGACGTCAGCATGAGCCCCTTCCACACGCACGCCAAGACCAGCGCCACCGCGCCGACATTCGCCCACGCCGGTCCGAAGATGAGGCTGCCGAGCCCGCCAAACGCTGCCGCGAGCACGCCGGCGAGCCCGGCGACGAAGATGCCGACGACGATCATCACCTCACCGTGGTGACCGTGTGCGAGTAGGCGGAAGCGCCCGTAGGCAATGATGGGTTCGAGGGCATTGGCGACCGTGGAGATGACTCGGAAGCCCACCGAGGCGGCCGGCCCCATGGTGACCAGGACGATGGACGTGATCGCGGGTTGCACGGCGCCCACGACCGCCGTCTCTGCCGTTACCCAGCCAGACCGTCGTACGTCGGGTGGCATCCCGGAGAATCCGCGCGCACCTCGGGGTTGATACCGCACGAGCGTTGCCAACAGGGCGCCGGCGGCGAGAACCCGTACGCAATGTTCGTTGTGGTGGATCGCCAGGACGAGCGCGCCCGTTCCTGCCGCGATCAAGACGATCGCCGCGATCGCTTCGCGCTGCCAGTCGCCCCGAACCATTCCGATCGACCGTGTCATCAGCAGTCCCGACATGAGCCCGACGGAGCTGATCATCAGCACGGCGGGATGGGCGACCGCGGGTCCCGCGATGAGCACCCCAGCGGACCCGGCGCTCAACAGCGCGGTCCACGTTGGCAGGGTCAAACGGTGGTCCACACCCGGTGTGGCCAACAACCCTTCGACGATGAAGGCGTTCAACAACTGTGCGACGTACACGCCGATTGCCAATGACAGCGCGAGGAAGCCCTGAGCTTCGATCGGTGCGATGCGGGCGTAGACGGCGAGAAAGATCGCGGGAAATGCGTTGAGCGCCAGGCCCGCTACCACCTGCGCCACGGCAGCTACGTGCTTCGTGCCGACCATTACGGTCGCGCCGAGCTGGCCGTCGAACTTGCACCGCTGCCGCGGCGCGGCGGTCTGCGTTTCGGGTGGATCGTCACGATGGCCGTCAGCCGACTGCTGCTCGTCCGGGTGGCGGAGCGCACCATGTACACCTGTTGCGCGGTGTCGACGTCGAGCCTCGTTACCACGACGAGATCGGTGGCGTGCCGCACCGCCTCCGACAGCAGCCACGACTCACCCAGGGCTCCGGCGTCGACGACGAGCGTGCCGTCGTGCCCGGTTGCGGCAAACGGCGACGTCGTTTCGTCCTCGAGACGGATCAGGTGCGCGGGCCCCGTTTCCGCTGCGGCGGCCGCGAGCAACGACGCAATCTCCGAGGTTCCGGACGCAGACGATGCGCCGATGATCACCACGACACCGGGAGTACCGGCCGACGTGAGCTGGGCCAGGAGCGTTCTCGCCAAGCCAATCGACTGGTCATGGTGCGTGTCCTGATCGAGGTCCACGGCCGGCCCGATGACACGGTCGACGTAGGCGGCGATTTGGTTCGCCGAGGTGAGGCATCCCGTCTTGCGGCGTCTCGACAGTTTGACCAGCGGAGCCAAACTGGCCCCCAGGAGTGCACCCAAGACGGCGCCGAGAACCGGTCGGCTCTCAGAGGTCTGGTCAACGGCGGGTGCCTGCAGCACCGTGATGGTTGCGGGCGTGCCCGCAGCCAACGCAATTGATTCGCGCACGGTCTGGATGTCGCGCACACGAGCCTCGTTGCCCGTGGCGCTGGCTTCGGCTTGCCATGCGTCGAGGGCTGGGAGGATGGTCTGCAACTGACGCTGGGATCGCTCGCCGACTTGCGCGGCGTAGACGTCGATGGCCGCCTGCACCAAACGAACGGCCTCCGCCTCGGAGGCCGCCTTTCCGCTGAAATCGATGACCGCCGAACCGATTTCCTGAAGGACGTCGACGTCGGCCTCGCCGGATTGCCCCAGACTCTTGCCCACGGCGCGGGTGAAGCCGGATCCTGACAGGTAAGCGACTTCGCCTGCCACGTACTGAGTGATGTAGGCCTCCGTGTCGGGCGTAGCGCGGTCGGCGCCGGTGGCCAACGCCGTCAGCTCCACCGGCGGCGTGAGGCGGACGAGTGCGGTGGCGGTGGACTCGGTGCCCAACGCCGAGAAGCACAGACCGCCGATGATTGCTCCGACGACCGCGCCAACGCCCACCGCCACCGCGAGCCTGGCGCTCCGCGCTCTGGCCGCCGCGCGTGGCACCTTCAGCGGCGGTGCCGCGCCCCGTGACATAGCCACGGATCCTACGGCGGTCCAACCAAATTCTTTTGTAAGCGGCGAATCGACTCGTGGCGGTCGAGTCGGGGTCAAGATCACACACCTGCAATGACTCGGTCTGCAGAACTGGTGCGCCATCGACGTCCCGCTCAGATACCGTGAACTGGTGACAGGCTCTCTGACCGGGTTCGACGATTGGCTCAACCGCCAACTCGAGCAGTGCGCGAGCGAAGCAGGCGAAGACGTCACCACCTACGTGGCGCGCGCCGTCGCGTCGCGCATGGTGACCGAGCAGCGGCGGGCGGACAGCCCCAGCTTCATCGAACTCATGACCCACCTCGCGGTGTCCGGAACGTTTGCTGTGCCGGGAATGCCCGACACTTCGGCGACCGTAAACGACCCAGCCCGGCTACGAGCCTTGTATGCCACCGGCCTGCTGGACAGCCCGCCGGAGGAAGCCTTCGACCGCATCACCAGGGCTGCCGCGGCCGCATTGGACGCACCGCATTCGGCGGTGTCGTTGATCGACGTCGACCGGCAATTCTTCAAGAGCACCGTCGGAATGGGCGGAGACTCCCCGCTAGAACGCCAGACCCCGCTGGAACGATCAGTTTGTCAATACGCCCTGGCAAAGGGTTCTCCGCTTCTCATAGAGGACGCGCGAGTCGATCCCATCTTCAAGAATCATCCAGCCGTCGTCGACGGCAGCGTCGTCGCCTACCTCGGCATTCCGCTCATCGACGGCGAGCAGAACGCCATCGGCACGCTGTGCGTTTTCGACGACGTGCCGCGATTGTGGACCACGGGACACGTCCAGATCCTGAGCGACTTCGCCAGCCTCGCCGCCGAGCGAGCCTTCGGTCCAGGAGCCGGCGCGGCGCGCTGACGCCGCCGATCGAATACTGTTCACCACGTCGGATTGTTGTGTTCGGCAAACGCGCGGCTTTGTCCGGGAAATGCCCTGCACTGACGTCAATCCGCATTAGAGTCTCGTTTTGAGATTTGTCTGGGGGGATCGAGGTGTTGTTGAAGTGACTCCGACGACGCACGTCCCCGACGAGCGCGCCGCGGTGACCACGGTCGACCCCGCGGACGCGACCAGGCGCCGTCGCCCCACCAGCGCACCGCGCTGGATCGAGCGCCTGCGCTCCGACCGGTGGCACGTGACGATCACCCTCCTGCTCGACCTGTTGGCGGCCTCGGCGGCAGTTGCTACGGCGCACGCGTGGCTGCCCTCCACGGACGACCAGCGCTACGTCCTGGTGTACTCGTGGGCCTTCGTGCCACTGGTCGTGCTGGTGCTGAGTACCCGGTCGCTGTACATGCGCAAGTTGGACTTCAAGTTCCTCGACGACTTCGAACCCGTTGAGACCGCCGTCGCGGTGGCGGCGCTGGGCACCTTGACGCTGATCATGGTGTCGGTGCCTGCGCTGGCCCCGGGCGAAGTGGTCCAAAGCAGTGTTCGCCCAAGCGATCTCGTCGTGCGGTTGTGGGTGTGCGCGGCAATATTCTTGCCAGCGGTTCGTCTCACCAGGTCACTGGTCTACCGCTATCTGCGGCGAAGGTACCGCGTCGGCGCACCGGCGCTCGTCCTCGGGTCGGGGCCGATCGCCCATCAGCTCGTCACGCGCATGCGGCAGGTGCCGGAGTACGGCCTGAATCCGGTCGGCGTGCTCGACAACTTTCGGCCCCCTGACTTGGATCTCGTCAACCTGCCGTATCTCGGCACCACCCTCGATCTCGAAAGCGCGGCGCGAAGCGTCCACGCCGAGGACCTCATAGTCGCGCCGTCGGCGACGTCGGACGAGGAGTTGGCCCGTGCGGCTCAGTTGGCGCAAACCCTGGGGATGCGGGTGTTCGTGGTGCCGCGGCTGTTCGACGCCGTCGGCATCGGCACCCGGGTGGAACATCTCGGCGGAATCCCCCTCTTGGTGCTCTCCCGCGTCGACCCCAAGGGATGGCAGTTCGCGCTGAAGCATGCGTTCGACCGGACGATGGCGGGCCTGGGACTGCTGCTCATCTCACCGCTGTTTCTCGTGCTGATGCTGCTGGTGAAGTCGACCTCGCCCGGCCCGGTGTTCTACCGGCAGCAGCGAGTTGGGCGGGACTCCAAGGTCTTCGACTGTTTGAAGTTCCGCAGCATGCGTCCTCTCGACCCGTCGGAGGAGGGCTTCGCGCCGAAGGCCGGGGACGCACCCGGTGGGGTGGAGGGAGTCGACCGCCGCACCCGGATCGGCAAGATCATGCGCAAGACGTCGTTGGACGAACTGCCTCAGTTGCTCAACGTCCTGAAGGGCGACATGAGTCTGGTCGGTCCGCGTCCGGAGCGGCCGGCGTTCGTCGAGCTGTTCGAGATGCAGGTGCGCCGCTACGGCGACCGGCACAGGGTCAAGGCCGGCATCACCGGCTGGGCGCAGGTGCACGGCCTTCGCGGGCAGACGTCGATCGCCGATCGAGCCGAGTTCGACAACTACTACATCGAGAACTGGTCGCTGCGTCTCGACTTCCGGATCCTGGTGCTGACGGTCCTTGCGGTGTTCCGTAGCGTAGAGGACTGACCGCCGCGGGTCGATCACCTTGCGCCTCAAGCTGTTTCAGGAAAGGCCCGCCAATGGGTGATCATCGCGAAGTGGAGTTGCCGGTGGTCTACGACGTACCGAGTCACGTGGGCTTGATTCCGGACGGAATGCGGCGGTGGTCCGAACTCAACGGGGGTGACCTGACTGACACGTACCTGAAGGGCGCGGAGAGGGTCACCGAGATTCTGGTTGCGCTGCAACGCCTCGGCGTTCGGACCGTGTCGGTCTACAACCTGAGCCGTGCCAATCTGTCGCGCCGCGACGACGAACTGGAGGCCGTGTACGGGGCCTCGACTCACTTCTTCACCACGCTGATCCCCACTCGTTTCGACCCCGCCGTCTGCAGTGTGCGCCTGCACGGCGACCGCAGTTCACTGCCCGAGCGCTATCTCACGGCCGCGCGGGGAGCCGAAAGTGCGATGAACGGCGAGGGTTTCACGATCAACGTCCTGGCCGCCTACGACGCGTACGACGAGCTGCGCAACGCCCACGTCAAGGCGCAGGAGCTCGGGTGTGACATCAACGACGCCTTCGAGATTCAGAACGTCGACATGGTCATCAGGACCTCGCCGGAGCAGCTGCTCAGCGGGTTCCTGCCGATGCAGTGCCAATATGCACATCTGCTCTTTCTGACCACGCCGCTGAACGAGCTGGAGGTCGAGAAGATCGAAGACCTCGTCGCCGACTATCGGCGATCTCCCCAGCTTCGCGGGAAGTAGCACATCGTGGCGCCAAGCCGAAGTCCGATCGTCATAGGCGCCGGCCCAGCGGGGCTCACCGCAGCGCTGCGGTTGGTGCAGAGGGGCGTTGAGCCCCGAGTCCTCGAGGCGACGGGCCACGTGGGTGGCTTGGCCCGCACGCCCCGTAGTGGCGAATGGTGCCTCGATCCCGGCGGTCATCGCTTCTTCACCAAATACGAAGAGGTGCTGGACCTTTGGAACGCGTTGCTACCGCCGGATCAATGGCTGTCGGTGCCGCGCAGCTCGGCGATGCTGGTCGACGGCGAGTACGTCACATATCCGCTCGTCGGCCGTGACATCGTGACCAAACTCGGAATTGGCCGGGGGTTGCGTGGGTTGAGCAGTTTCACCATCTGGCGAATGTTGCGGAGCTCCACGCCCAGTGCGAAACCGACCAATTTCGAGGAGTGGGGTACCCACGAGTTCGGTCGATATTGGTACACCATCTTCTTCGACGGCTACGTTCGCAAGACGTGGCTTGAGGATCCTGCGGAATTGGCCAGCGACTGGGCAAACCAGCGCATCAAGCCCATCGACTGGGCGTGGCGTAACAAGCGAAGGCACCCCAGCGAGGACGTCTTTCGCTACCCACGGCGTGGCCCCGGCCAGCTGTGGGACGCTGCCGCTGCGGCGCTGGTCGACGCCGGCGTCACCCCGACACTCAACGCCCGGGTGGTGCGTCTCTGGACGCAGGACAGGACGTGGTACGTCGAACTGCACGGTGGTGAGGTTATCGAGGGTGACGCGGTGTTCTCCAGCATGCCCCTGCAGTCCCTCGTCGAGGCGCTGCCGGACGCGCCTCGTCGGGTTCGGGTGGCCGCCTCCACCCTGCGTCACCGCGGGCTGATCACGGTCGCCGTCGCGTTGCATGACCGTCACGACATCCCGTTCAACTGGGTGTACACCCCCGGCGCAGAGTTCGCGTGCGGTCGCATCCAGAACTACGGCCGGTGGTCGAAGGATCTGCACCCGGCGGGCTGGGACGGCACCTTCTTGGGATTCGAGTACTTCGTCCGTCCAGACGGTGACCTCATGGCCGCCGACGACAGTTCGCTCAGCGACATCGTCGAAGCCGACATTCGGGCACTCGGGCTCGGTGACTCCCGCATCGACCACGTCATGGTGCTTCGTTCGCAATCTGCCTACCCGGTCTACGACCCGGTGCGGGAACGCAACGTCGGTCGCATTCGCGACTACCTGCGCCGTCAATACCCTTCACTTCATCCGATGGGGCGCAACGGCATGCACCGCTACGACAACCAGGATCACGCGATGATGAGTGCCATGCAGAGTGTGGCCAAGTACTTCGGCAAGGACGTCGACCCCTGGCAGGTGAACGCCGACCGTGGTTATCACGAAGCGGGGTTGCTCAGGAAATGAATACCGATCGCATGATTCTTAGGATTCGTTCAGCTTCGTCAGGGGCTTTCCTCAGGACCCTGGTTTAGTTTCGTAGGCGAGCCACCCCCCGGGCTCGTGAATGAATCGGCCTCGCCACCTTCCCCCCCTGGTGGCGAGGCCGAGTTCATTTTCGGCCGCGGCGCGGATGCCGACGGGCCCCTGCCCACGATTGGGCGATTGCGTCGATGACAGCGCTCGACGCCCACTCGTGCAGCGTTGAAAAGTGTTGGCGCTCAGAGGCCTAACTCAGTGGCAGTTCGACGCCCGCGGTGCCGGGGTCGGCCCGCAACAGGATGCCGGTGGGCACGGTGTCCACCGGCACGTCGTAGACGAGCGGGGTCTCCTTCGTTTCGCCCGGCGCGATGTCGGCGATGGTGCCCTCGAGGAGGGCGGTCGCCTGGTCGTCGAGGGGGAACGTCTGACCGGCGGCGTCGAGTTGTTGGAGCGTCGCGACGAACGTGATGGGTGCCGCGCCGGTGTTGGTGACGTTGAGGTAGACGACGTAATACATGCCCTGGGCGGTGCTCTGCACCGACTCGTTGACGATCGCCGTGACGGTGTCGCCGGTCTCGGTGCCGGCGACGGAGAAGGTGAAGTCGCCGTCGCTGCCCTGCGCGCCGGGAGGGGGTGGCGTCAGGGACTCGGTCGCGGTGGGTTCGGCCTCGGTCTCCGAGGTGGTGGTCTCGCTGGCGGTGGTGGCCGGGTCCGTCGGGGTCGTGCCCTGGGACGTCACGGTCGGCTGGTCGGTGCGCATCACCGCGAGCGTGATGACCACGGCGATGACCACCAGGATGGCGGCGGCGCCACCGAGGATGCCGGCCACCAGCTTCATGTTTGGCTTGTCGCCGGACGGACCCGTCGGTGTGGGGGAGTAGTAGCCGGGCGGCGGTCCGGGAGGCGGCGCGAACCGGGCCTGCTCGTACTGGGCGGGCTCGTAGGGCGGTGGGTCCGACTGCGGGGCGAACGGCTCGGCGGCCCGCTCCTCGGAAACCGGAGTGTCGGAACGCGTTGTCTCCGAACCCCACGTCTCCGAACCCCACGTCTCCGTACCCGAAGTCTCCGTACCCGAAGTCTCCGAACTCGAGGTCTCCGACCCCGGTGCCTCGGCCGACTGCTCGGGCTGGCTGGGCGTGTGCTCGGTCGACAGCGAATCCCACGACGGCAGTGGCGGGTTCCATGGCGTGGAATCCGACAGGAGAGGCTCATAGGTCGCCGGCGGGTGGGTGTCGTACGGCTGGACGGGCACCTGCTGAGCGCCCTCGGGTGTCGGCTCCTGCTCGACCGGCCGGGTGGCGTACACGTTGGCTGCTTCGTCGGGGAGCGACACCGCCGACGTCACCTGCTCATCGGCCGGAGGTTGCGCGTCGGCGGACGGCTCGTCGGAGGGAGGCTGGGCGGCGCCCGGGGCCGGCGCCCGGTGTTCGGTCCAGCTCGAGCCGTCCCAGTACCTCAGGCCGCCGGGGTTCTCGGGGTCCGGATACCAGTCGGCCGGTGTAGGCGGTGTCGTCATCGCAGGGTCCCCCCGATCCTGCGCCCCGGTGGCGCTGCGCACCGAACTTAGCGCAGGCTGTGAGCCGTTGCGTTACTTCGCGGCACCAAAACGGCGTCGAACGCTGCGTGCGCGCTGAAATTCAGGCGCGCGGCGCGTCGGAGGGATCGACATTCGCTACGAGGCGGGCGTCGCGCACATCTGCGAGGTCGGCCCACCTAGTGCGGCTCAGCCTCCCATCGCCGTGCGCCACTGGTCGAGGCTGCTGGCGCGGTAGACGTAGTTGGTGTCGCGGACCTCGGACAGTGCGGCGCTCGGCTTGGCCGAGTACCAGTGCCCCGGATAGACGGTCGGATCGCCGGGCAGCTGGGAGAGCGCCTGCAGGCTGCGGTACATGTCGTCGACGTTGCCGCCCGGGAAGTCGGTGCGTCCGCAGCCTTCGAGGAACAGCGTGTCCCCGGCGACGAGGCGGCCGTCGAGCAGGAAGCACTGACTGCCCGGCGTGTGCCCGGGGGTGTGCAGCAGCTCGATCTCGACGGCGCCGACGGCGACCTTGTCGCCGTGCTCATGGGGGGTCAGGTCTCCGACTGCGATGCCGGTGACCCGCGAGACCCAGTCGGCCTCGTGGGTGTTGACGTGGACGGGGACGCCGACCCGTTCGAGCAGCTCGGCCAGACCCTTGAGTTCGAAGCCCATCATCGACCCGCCGACGTGATCGGGGTGATGGTGGCTGACGAGCACCCCTGAGAGGTGCATGCCGTCCGATTCGAGGGCGTCGAGCAGGTCGTTGGCCGCATAAGCCGGGTCGACGACGACGCAGTCGCCCGTCTCGCGGTCGCCTATCAGGTAGGCGAAGTTGCGCATCTGCTGGGCGATCGCGTCGCCGGCCGCGAAGTCGGTACCGGACAGCAGCTGCCTGAAGTAGAGGCGTTCGGCGCCGGGGGAAGTCATGGTCGCAGCCTATTTCCCCATCCGGAACCCGATAACCGCAGGTGTAAAAACCGCACGTCAAGTGGTGTTTGAGCGCACACCCACAAAACACGTATTCGCAGCGCATGTTTACTACCGTCAGTCGTATGCAGCTGACGCGGTTCACCGATCTGGGCCTGCGGACGATGATGCTGCTGGCCTCCGGCGACGCGAAGGACCGACGGGTCACCATTCGCACCGTCGCCACCGCGGCCGGCGCCTCGGAACACCACATCGCCAAGGCAGTCGCCCGGCTCGTCGACCTCGACATGGTTTACGCCCGGCGTGGCCGGATCGGCGGCCTGAGCCTCACCGACGCCGGTCGCACCGTGTCCGTCGGCTGGCTCGTCCGCCGGCTCGAAGGCGACCGAGAGGTCATCGAGTGCGAAGGCATCACGCCGTGTCCGCTGCTGGCGGGCTGCCGCCTGCGGCGTGCGCTCGCCGACGCCAAGGAGGCGTTCTACCGCGAGCTCGACCACCACACCGTCGACGACCTCGTCAAGGACGCCACGCTTCCGATCGTCCGCCTCCAGCTCCACACCACCGATGAAGGGATCACCCGATGACCAGCCCCACCGCCGTAGCCACTAGAGACGAGTTGTCACCCGAGCATGCCGAGGTGGTGACGGCGACGCTGCCGCTGATCGGCGCGAACATCGACGAGATCACCTCGGTCTTCTACGGTCGGCTCTTCGCCAACCACCCCGCGCTGCTGCGCAACCTGTTCAACCGCGGCAACCAAGCCCAAGGCGCCCAGCAGCGCGCCCTCGCGGCGTCCATCGCGACGTTCGCAGCGCATCTCGTCGACCCCGCCCTTCCGCATCCAGCGGAACTGTTGTCGAGGATCGGCCACAAGCACGCGTCGTTGGGGGTGACCGCCGACCAGTATCCGATCGTCCACCAGCACCTGTTCGCCGCGATCGTGGAGGTGCTCGGCGCCGACGTCGTCACCGCCGAAGTGGCCGAGGCGTGGGACCGGGTGTACTGGATCATGGCGCAGACGCTGATCGACCTCGAGGTCGTCCTCTACGCCGACGCCGGGGTGAGTCCGGGTGACGTGTATCGGCGGGCGCGGGTGCTGGCGCGGGTCGACGACCCGTCCGGCGCGGTCCTGCTGACGGTCGCCGCCGTCGGTGGCAATCCGCTTGCCGCCAAATATGTTTCGGTGGGTGTGACGCTACCCGACGGGGCGCGCCAGCTGCGGCAGTACAGCATCGTCTCCGCAGGCGGCACCGACGAGATGACCTTCGCGGTCAAGCCCGTGGAGGCCGTCGGCGACGCCCCGGCCGGTGAGGTGTCGAACTGGATTCGGGACAACGTCCGCGTCGGCGACCTGATCGACGTCACCCTGCCGTTCGGTGACCTGCCCACCCCGACGCCGGGCGCACCCCTGGTGCTCGTCTCGGCCGGGATCGGCGTCACCCCGATGATCGGCATCCTCGAGTCGCTCGCGGCCGACGCCCCCGACACCCGGGTCCAGATCCTGCATGCCGACCGTGGCGCCCAGACCCATCCGATGCGGCAGCGGCAGCAAGAGCTGGCGGGCCGACTGCCCAACGCCACTCTCGACGTTTGGTACGAGGACGGCGCCACCGACGGCGTCCACACCGGCCGCCTCTCGCTGGACGGCGCGGACCTGCCGGACGCTGCGGAGGTCTACCTGTGCGGCGGCAACGACTTCGTCCGAACCGTCCGTGAGCAGCTCGAAGCCCGTGGCGTGCCCGCCGAGCGCGTGCACTGCGAGCTGTTCTCACCCGACGCGTGGCGGCTGTGAAGGACCGCTCGAATTGGCCTCGATCGCCTGCAGTTTGGTGACGCCAGCACCCGGGTTGTACCCTCTCTAAGTCCCACGGCACGGAATTTTCGACGGCCGCGGGCGGTTGCCCCCTTAGCTCAGTCGGTAGAGCGCTTCCATGGTAAGGAAGAGGTCAACGGTTCGATTCCGTTAGGGGGCCCGGGTGGTACCCATGGCGGTGTAGCTCAGCTGGTTAGAGCGCACGACTCATAATCGTGAGGTCGGGGGATCGAGCCCCCCCACCGCTACAAAACGACAACGCAAGTGAATGAAGAAGGACGACTGACGTGGCCTCGAGTACAGACGTACGGCCCAAGATCACCTTGGCCTGCGAGGTGTGCAAGCACCGGAACTACATCACGAAGAAGAACCGGCGCAACGATCCCGACCGCCTCGAGATCAAGAAGTTCTGCCCGAACTGTGGGACGCACCGTCCGCACAAGGAATCGCGCTAACGGACGACGTCCGAGCCCTCGGCTCGGGGTCGACCGACAAGGGAACTGATTCGTGCCGCTGTCTCCAGAAATCGTCGGAATGCACTACCGCCATCCCGATTTCTACGAGGTCGGTCGCGAGAAAGTCCGTGAGTACGCGGGCGCGATCAAGAACGACGACGCCGCCCATCACGACGAGGTCGCCGCGTCACGACTCGGCCACCAGGCGTTGCTCGCGCCGCTGACCTTCACCTCGGTGGTCGGTTACACCGCTCAGTTGGCGTTCTTCGAGAACGCCAACGTGTCGGTCACCGACGCGCAGATCGTGCAGGTGGATCAGGAGTTCAGGTTCCTGCAGCCCACCAAGGTGGGCGATCGGTTGTACAGCGACGTCTACGCACATTCGTATCGGCAGGCGCACGGCACCGACATCATCGTGTTGAAGACCATCATCAGCAACGACCGGGGCGAGGTCGTGCAAGAGACGTACACGACCCTGGCGGGTCGTGCGAACGAAAGTGGAGAGGGCTTTTCCAATGGCGCTACGTGAGTTCAGCTCGGTCAAGGTCGGTGACGAGCTGCCGGAGCGTGTCATTCCCCTGACGCGGATGGATCTGGTCAACTACGCCGGCGTCTCCGGTGACCTCAACCCGATCCACTGGGACGACGAGATCGCCAAGCAGGTCGGCCTCGACACCGCGATCGCCCACGGCATGTTGACCATGGGCCTCGGCGGCGGCTACATCACCTCATGGATCGGCGACCCGGCCGCGGTGACGGAGTACAACGTGCGGTTCACCGCCGTCGTACCCGTGCCCAACGACGGCGTCGGTGCCGAGATCGTCTTCAACGGACGCGTGAAGTCGGTCGATCCCGAGGCGAAGTCGATCGTCATCGCCCTGTCGGCCACCACCGGCGGCAAGAAGATCTTCGGTCGCGCGACCGCGACCGCGAAGCTGGCGTAGAGGTGCCGCTCAAAGCCGACGTCCTGGGAATGGTGCATCACTATCCCGAGAGCTTCAAGATCGGCCGCGAACAGGTCCGCCAGTACGCGCGGGCAGTCAAGGCCGACGACCCGGCGACCTTCGACGAGGCCGCCGCCGCCGAACTCGGCCACGACGACATCATC
>Ga0209051_1001901_pt1 | contig 16282 bp, 17 predicted proteins | sample AraplaCvi_mMS_r2_2_FD_184286 | JGI IMG/M metagenome (GOLD analysis project Ga0209051, IMG submission 184286) | Arabidopsis root microbial communities from North Carolina, USA - plate scrape MF_Cvi_mMS_r2 (SPAdes) (version 2) | ecosystem: Host-associated > Plants > Roots > Endosphere | place...
AGGCTGAGGTATGCCTGACGCAGCACGCCCGGACACCGTCGCGGGTTTTCTTGACGCACAGCGATTTACACGTGAGCAGGTGTTCGCCGAGCCCAGCCCCGTCCCGAACGCCCCCGGCGCCTACGGGTGGTGGTTCCGCACGCTACCCGCAGGCATCGACGCGACGGGGTGCGAAGTACGCGACGGCCTCACCCTGCTGCACGTCGGAATCAGCCCGACGCCTCCGCCCGCGAGCGGCAAGCGTCCGGTCAGCCAAGACCTGCACAAGCGAATCCGCTACCACTTCGGCGGCGCCCGCGGGAACGCCGACGGGTCGTCTCTGCGCAAGTCGCTCGGGGTGCTGCTCGCCAAGGAGTTGGGCCTCGAGCTGCGCCGCGTCGGCTCGGGCAAGCAGATCACGCTCGCCGGTGGCGAAGCCGTCCTCAACCAGTGGATGTCGGAGAACACCTTGGTGTCCTGGGTGGTCCGTCCCGAGCCATGGGTCTTCGAGGAGGAATTGATCACGAACCTCGTCCTGCCGCTGAACCTGCAGGGCGACACCGCCGTTCAGCAGGAGCTCAAGCGTCTTCGGCGCGACGCCATGGTCAAGGCGGGCAAGCTCCGCATACTCAAGGAGTGGTAGCTCGATGCCTCGCACCAGTGCCGGCCTTCTGCTGTACCGGCGCGGCGCCGATGGGTACGACGTCCTGATCGGCCACCCGGGCGGCCCGTTCTGGGCCCGCAAGGATGAGGCTGCATGGTCGATCCCCAAGGGCGAGTACACCGACGACGAGGATCCGTGGGTCGCCGCCCAGCGTGAGTTCGTCGAGGAGATCGGCCTTCCCGTTCCCGAGGGGCCGCGCGTGGCGCTGCCGCCGGTCAAACAGTCGGGAGGAAAGATCGTCACCGCCTTCGCGGTGGCGGCCGACCTGGACGTCACCGACAGTGTCAGCAACACCTTCGAGCTGGAGTGGCCCAAGGGGTCCGGCACGATCAAGGAATTCCCCGAGATGGACCGAGTGGCGTGGTTCTCCGTCGCCGAGGCCTACGTCAAGCTGCTCAAGGGGCAGCGCCCGCTGCTCGACCACCTGCTGGCCCACCTCGACGGCGCCTGACCGCGCTACAGGTCGAGGATCAGGTCCGCGTCGTCGGCTGCACGTGACACGCAGATCAGCATCATCCCGGCGTCCCGCTCCGGGGAGGTGAGCAACGTGTCACGGTGCTCGACCTCGCCGCCGAGGACGCGGACGCGGCACGTTCCGCAGAAACCCTGCTGGCACGAGTACGGCGCGTGCACGCCCTCGCGCTTGAGGGCTCCCAACAACGTCTCGTCCGCGCCGACCCGAACCGCGGCGCCCGTCGAGGCCACCGACACCGAGAACTCGGTGCCGTCGACGACCGGGGGAGCGGCAAAGCGCTCGAAGTGCAGTTCGACGTCGTCGCGTCCGGCCAACGCCGAGCGCAGGCCGGTCAGCACCGGCGCGGGTCCGCAGGCGTAGACCGTCGTGCCGCCGGGGCACTCGCCGAGAAGGTCGGCGGGCGTCGGCAGCCCGGCCTCGTCGTCGGTGCGGATCTGGATGCGGTCACCGAAGCGGGCCAACTCCTCGAGGAACGGCAGCGTGTCGCGACGGCGGCCGGTGTAGACCATCGACCACTCGACGCCGAGGCTCTCCGCCTGGGCGAGCATCGGCAGGATGGGGGTGATGCCGATGCCACCTGCGATGAACCGAAACTCCTTCGCCGGTGAGCCGTACCCCGGCACGGTCAACGGGAAGGCGTTGCGCGGGCCGCTGGTGGTGATCGTCGCCCCGACGGCCAGGTCGTGGACCTCGAGCGATCCGCCGCCACCAGATGGTATGCGGCGCACGGCGATTCGGTAGGAATCGGTCACTGTGGGGTCGCCACACAGCGAGTACTGGCGCACCCGGCCGCTGGGCAGGTGCACGTCGACGTGCGCACCGGGGTGCCAGCGCGGCAGCGCACCACCGCCGGGGGCCGCCAACGTCAACGCGATCACGTCCTGGTCGTGGGCGACGACCCGACGGTCGGTCACGACGAGTGGGAAGTCTCGGTCGACGTCTGGCAGCGGTGCCGGGTTGCGCACCGCTGCAGAGAGATTGAAGAACCCGGTGAGTACGGTCGCCGCGAAGCCGAGCGTCGGGTCGTGACGGGACCGCCCGGACGTGCTCGGCGGCGCCTCCCGGAAGCGGGCAAACATCACAGGTGCGCGGCGCGCGCCGCCGGGGAGCTGGCCAGATAGGCAACGGCTTGGGCCGTCGACCCCATCTCCTCCGGCGAGAACCCCGGCCGGAAGTACATCAACGTGTTGGACCCGAACAACTTTCGGTACTTGGGCAACAGGCCGAGCTTGGAGTCACGCATCCGCAGGCGCTGCATCTTCAGCCAGCCAAGCTCGACGGTTGGGTCGTTCTTCGACAGGTACCAGACGCCGCGCTGGAAGAACATCGCCATCAGTACGACGGCGATCGACATGGCGCGGATGCGGTCGAGGTAGCTGTCGTGAAAGTAGTGCGCGACGTCGTGGGCCACCATGCGATGCTCGACCTCTTCGCTGCCGTGCCACCGGAACAGGTCGACCATCGTCGGGTTCGCGCCGTGGTCGTCCCACGAGCAATTCAACGAGAAGTCGCCGAGCACCGCGGTGTAGTGCTCGATCGCGGCGATCAGCCACAGCCGATCGCACAGGTGGTTGAGCTTGCGCTTGGGATCGGTGATCGAGGGATCCGGGGCAAGCACCTTCTCGAAGACGAACTCGATCTGGTCGAGGATCGGCTTGACGTCGACCCCGTGGCCGACCATGTACTCGCGGAGCACCTTGTCGTGGACGTCGGCATGGGTGGCCTCCTGGCCGATGAACCCGCGCATGTCCTCGGCCAGCTTGGGATCCTTCACCAGCGGCAGCGCTTCGTTGTATGCGGCGACGAACCAGCGCTCCGCGGCGGGCAGCACGACGTTGAGCAGGCTGATCATGTTCGACGCCACCGGATGGTCGGGGATCCAGTGCAGAGGGACGTCGTCGACGTCGAAGTGCACCTGCCGTGCCTGAATCTGCACGGGCCCGGGATCGATGACCGTGTGGAAACGCCGTGGTCGCAACATCGCAGCCCCTTCGTCGTCAGGTGACGGGAGGTGAGTCTACGCGGTTCGAACCCTTACCTGGGACCGCGGGTACCGGGTTCTCGAGGCGTCAGCCGACGGGGACGGGAACCCCGATGGGGCCACCGTAGGTGCCCTGGCCACTGCCCGAGGTGCCGGGAGCCGGGGCTGCCGGTGCAGCAGGAGCGGCACCCGCCGCGTCCTTCGCCGCTGCCGTCGTGCAGTCCAGCATCAGGATCATCTTGCTCTTCAGCGCCTTCTGCTGGCTGACGATGCACTGCGACTGCGGCAGGTCACTGCCGAACGAGCCGCCGAACGTCGCGCGCAGCCCTTGACTCTTGAGAATGCCGACGGCCTTGTAGTACGGCTCGCCGACGACGTTGGCCGAGCTCTGGGTGGCCGGCGCCGCGACCGCGACGGCAGGACCGAGCAGGGCCACGGACGCAATGGCCGTGGAAGCGATGGCGGCCGGAACGAAGAGCCCGACGGCCCCCAGCCCAATGATCTTCTTCACGTGCCCTCCGTATGTCTCGGTGCGGCTGCGAACATATCGCAGTTCAGCCTCTTGAGAAACTTCGGTCACTCGCGTGCCGGTGTTACCTGCGCGCGCATGACCTCGGCCAGACCCGCCGCCCGCGAGCTGGCGAACACGTCCTCCAGCAGGAGTTCCCTGCCATCGGGACCGGCCAGCTTGACCCGCCAGTTCGGATATTCGTCGGTGGTTCCCGGTTGATTCTGGGCCCGCACGTCGCCCACCGCATCGGGAAGGGCCAGCGCAAGCAGCCGCGACGGCGTCCGCCCCAAGTAGGCGTACAAGGCGCTGACGATCTCCTGGACGCTCGGATCGTCGCCAAGCAGCCCCATCTCGCGCAGCACCGCAAGCCAGGCTGCCTGCTCGGCCTGGTCGTCGGCCAGCTCGTCGGCCGCCGGGCGGGTCAGCAGACCCAGCTGCTGACGGATGCGGACGTGCTCACCCGCCAGATAGCCCGCCGTCGGCGGCAGGTCGTGCGTGGTCACCGACGACAGGCTGTACTCCCGCCACTTGCGCGGCGGCAGCGGTGCACCGGCTGGGCCGCCTTCACCGGCACGGTCCAGCTCGAACCACAGGATCGAGGTGCCGAGCAGGCCACGCTCTGCGAGGTAGTCCCTGACCCACGGTTCGACGGTGCCGAGATCCTCGCCGACGACGACGGCGCCCGACCGATACGCCTCGAGCGCGACGATGCCGATCAACGCCTCGTGGTCGTAGCGCACGTAGGTGCCCTCCCTCGGATCGGCGCCCTTCGGGATCCACCACAGCCGGAACAGTCCGATGATGTGGTCGATGCGAATGCCGCCCGCGTGCCGAAGCAACGCGTTGACGAGGGCGCGAAACGGCTCGTACCCCTGCTCGACCAGCCGGTCGGGTCGCCACGGCGGCTGCGACCAGTCCTGCCCGAGCTGGTTGTACTCGTCGGGAGGCGCGCCGACGCTGACGCCGAGCGCGAGCGTGTCCTGCAGGGCCCACGCGTCGGCACCGTTGGGGTCGACCCCGACGGCCAGATCGTGCATCACGCCCAGCGCCATGCCCACCTGGACGGCGGTCGCCTGCGCTGCCGTGAGCTGGTCGTCGAGCTGCCACTGCAACCAGCGGTGGAAGTCGACGGCGTCCGCGCGCTTGGCCGCGAAGGCGGCGACCGCGGCACTGCGGGGATGGCGCAGCTCCTCTGGCCAGAAGTGCCAGTCGCTGCCGTACTTCTCGGCCAGCGCGCACCAGATGGCGAAGTCGTCGAGGTTGCGTCCCTCCCGCGCCCGGTATGCGGCGTACGCCAGGTCGCGGCCCGCGGATCGCTTGACCCGATACACCGCCCGCAGCGCCGCCCGCTTGATCTTCCACACCGAGTCGCGGTCGATCAGGGTGGACTTCTTGGCTCTGGCCTGCGCGACCGAGCGTGCCTTGCGCAGCTCACCGCGGTCTCCGACGTAGGCGAACTCCTGGATGGCCTCGACCCGCAGATAGATCGGGTTGACGAAGCGGCGCGACGTCGGCAGGTACGGCGACGGCTCCATCGGCGGGGTCGGCGCGGCGGCATGCAGCGGGTTGACCAGGACGAAACCCGCCCCGTACCGCGAGGCGGACCACACGGCGAGATCGGTCAGGTCAGTCAGGTCGCCGATGCCCCAGGACCGCTCCGAACGAACGCTGTAGAGCTGGGTGGCCACGCCCCAGGTCCGCCCTCCGCCGAGCGAGGTGGGCAGCACCGCTGCGTCGGGGGCGACGATCAGCGCAGAATCCGCGTCGACCCCACCCGCGGTGACGTGCAGCCGGTGGTACCCGATGGGCAGGTCGGCAGGCAGCTCGAAGCTGGCCTCGCCGATCAGGCGGCCGTCGAGCTCGCGGGGCGGCGTGTCGTTCACCAGCTGGCGAAGGCCGGTGCGGACGGTGCCGTCCTCGAGCCGGATCCAGCCGCCCACGTCGCCACCGTGGGTGACGTGCACCCAGAACGACGTCGCCCGTCCCGTCCGTGTCACGACCGTCGGCGGAAGGACGCGTCGCCAGTGATCCTCGTCGAGGGCACGCAGCGCGTCCTGACGCTCGTCCTCGGTGCCCGCCGCGACCCCCAGCGCGGCGAGCACCGAGACCAGCGTCGACTCCGAGACCACCCGGTGGCCCCCCGTCCAATCGTCGTAGGTGGCGGCCACGCCGTAGCGGCGGGCGAGTTCGACCAGTGAGCCGGCCAGTTCAGTCATGGCGACGATCTTGCCGGTTCAGCCGCGTCGTCGCGTACCCGTATCGTCTGGGCAGTGGTGGCAGACGACGTCGAGCGCCGCACCAGCCGGGCCCGGATCGCGGTGTCGGCGATGTTCCTCACCAACGGCGCCATCTTCGCGAACCTGGTGCCGCGATTCCCCGAACTCAAGACCGAACTCGCCCTGTCGAACACCAGTTACGGCATCGTCGTCGCCGCCTTCCCGATCGGCGCGTTGGTCGCAGGCATCGCCGCTGGGGCCGTGATCCGCAGGCTCACCTCGGCGCGCACGACGCTGCTCTGCACCATCGGCATCGCCCTGCTGGTGTTCGCGGCCGGTCTGTCCACCACACCGGTGCTGTTGGCGGCGTTGCTGTTTGGTGGAGGCGCGTGCGACGCCGTCACCGACGTCGCCCAGAACACGCACGGACTGCGGGTGCAGCGCGCCTACGGACGGTCGATCATCAACTCGTTGCACGCGGTGTGGTCAGCCGGCGCGATGCTCGGTGCAGGCATGGCCGCGGGTGCGATCGCCTTGCACGTGCCGATCGGCGTCCACCTCGGGGTGAGCGCAGCGGTGTTCATCGGCGTGGCGCTGGCCGCCTACCCCTTCCTGCTGAAGGGACGCGACGAGGCCGCCGCCTCTGCCGCCGAAGCCGGAACCGCGGGTCGGCCCGGCTGGCGGGTGTACGGCGCGCTGTTGCTCTTGGTGGTGATCGCCACCGGTGGTGCCGTCGTCGAGGACGCAGGCAGCTCGTGGGCCGCGCTCTACCTGAGCAGCGGATTGGGCGCGGCGGGTGCGGTCGCCGCGCTCGGGTACGTCGCGCTGCTCGGGTTTCAGTTCATCGGACGGGTGGTCGGCGACCGCGGCGTTGACCGCTTCGGGGAACGCGCGGTCGCCAGGGGCGGCGGATTGCTGGTCGCGGCCGGGATGGGCTTGGCGCTGGCCTTCCCAAGCGTGCCGGGCACCATTGCGGGCTTCGCCGTCGCGGGGCTTGGTGCCGCTACCGTCATCCCCGCCGCGATGCACGGGGCCGACCGCTTGCCCGGGCTGCGGGCGGGATCCGGGCTGACGGCGCTGGCCTGGTTGATGCGCCTTGGCTTCGTCGGCGCGCCGCCGATCGTCGGCATGATCGCCGACGCGACGAGCCTGCGGGGTGGGCTGCTGGTGGTGCCGGTCGCCGGGCTCGCCATCGCCGCCGCGGCGGGTGTGCTCAACGGACGACGCCAGCCAGTTCGATCGTGAGCACGCCGCCGATGATCAGCACGATTCCGATCAGCATCCTGACCGTCAGCGGATCGCCGAAGAGGTAACGCGCGAGCACCGCGACGAGCGCGACGCCGCACGCCGTCCACACGCCGTAGGCGATGCCGACGGGCATGCCGAGTCCCAGCGTGAGCCACAGCAGATAGAACGACGCCAGGTAACCCGCGGCGACGGGAACGATCCACGCCCGCTTGCGAAAACCGTCCGACGCGCGCAAGCCGAGCGTCGCGAACACCTCGACGCCGATCGCCGCCGCCAGCACCAACCACATCGTCACGGCGCGGGAGCCTCTGGCCGGGAACCGAACTCGATGAACAGCACACCGGCGATGATCAGGCCGATGCCCAGCGCAATCGGCCAGGTGAACGGATCGCGAAAGATCACCGAGGCCAACACCGCGGTCAACGCCGTCCCCGTGGCACCCCAGATCCCGTAGGTCACGCCGACGGGAACGCCCTCCCGCAGGACGAGGGTCAGCAGCGTGAACGCGCAGGCGTACCCAGCCACGACCGCCACCATCCAGGCGACGTGGTCGTGCGCCGCCCGCAGCGCCAGCGTCGCGCCGACCTCGGTCACGATGGCTGCGCCAAGCAGCACCCATTTGCGCACCGGATCAACGTAGCCGGGCGCGCTATCGTCGCCTTCATGACCCAATCGGCACGCGCCCCGATCGTCGACACGGCGTACGGTCCCGTCCGCGGGATCGACGACGGGACGGTCAAGTCATGGAGAGGCGTCCGCTACGCGGCGCCGCCCGTCGGCGACCTGCGGTGGCGGTCACCGCAGGCCCCGCAAAACTGGACCGAACCCGCCGACGCGTCGCGGGTCGGGCCTGCCTGCCATCAGCCCACCGACCCGCGGATACCGCTGGACCTCGGCGCACCCCAGGGTGACGACTCCCTGACGCTCAACGTGTGGGCGAGCTCCGACACCGACGCCGATGCCGGCAAGCCCGTGATGGTGTGGGTGCACGGCGGTGCGTACGTCCTCGGGTCCGCTGCGCAGTCGCTCTACCGCGGACGGGCCCTGGCCGCCGGCGGCGCGGTGATCGTCACCGTCAACTACCGGCTCGGGGCGTTCGGGTTCCTCGACCTGTCCTCGTTCAGCACCGACCGCACGCGATTCGAGAGCAACCTCGGGCTGCGAGACGTGCTGTTCGCCCTCGAGTGGGTGCGCGACAACATCGCGGCGTTCGGCGGCGACCCCGCCCGCGTCACGCTGTTCGGCGAGTCCGCGGGTGGCGGCATCGTGACCACGCTGCTGGCCAGCCCGGCGGCTCGCGGGCTGTTCTCCGGCGCCATCGCACAGAGTTCCCCGGTGACCTCGGTCTACGACGCCAGCCGCTCGCGCGGTGTCGCCAAGCAGTTCCTGGAGACCCTCGGGATCGGCGACGACGAGGTCGACCGCCTGCCCGAGGCCCCGATGAGCGAGCTGTTGCTCGCCTCGAAGCGACTGTTCGACGAGGTGCCGGTGCGGTCACCCGGCACGCTGGCCTACGCGCCGATCGTCGACGGGGACCTGGTGCCCGACTATCCCGTCGCGATCGCGCGGGCCGGCGGCACGCATCCGGTGCCCTTGATCATCGGCACCAACAAGAACGAGGCGGCGCTGTTCCGCTTCATGAAGTCGCCGCTGATGCCGATCACGCCGACGGCCATCAAGTCCATGTTCGACGGCATCGCGTCCGAGCAACCCAGCCTGCAACTGCCAAGCGAAGCGGATCTGATGTCGGCGTATCCCGGGCGGGGCAAGACGCCCGGCATGGGGGTGGCCCGCGACATCGGCTTCCGGATGCCGACGATCTGGTTCGCCGAGGGCCACTCCGCCGTCGCGCCGGTGTTCACCTATCGGTTCGACTGGGCGACGCCGATGCTGAAGCTCCTGCGCCTCGGCGCCGCGCATGCCACCGAACTGCCCTACGTGTGGGGCAATCTCGTTGCGGGAAGCAAGGATCCGACGTTCAAGCTGGGTGGGCTCAAGGCGGGCACCGCCCTGTCGGAGCGCATCCGCACCCGGTGGCTGAACTTTGCGGCCACCGGTGAGCCGACCGGCCCGGCGGGGGAGCCGCGCTGGCGGCCCTACCGCGACGACGATCGCGCCACCCTGCTGTTCGACAAGAGCGACGTGGTGGTGGAGGATCCCGACCGGCCGCTGCGAGCGGCCTGGGGGAACGACGTGCTGAGCTTCCGCTGAGCCGGTGCCCCAACGCGTCGAGCGGCCGTCGGTAGGGTTGACGCGTGGAAACCGTCTTCGATGGATACGTCGACCCTGCGCTCGTCGAGCGGTCCCTCGCGGGCAGTGCGTTCGGGTCGATGTGGTTGGACCTGGAGCGGCCCGAGCGGCCGACGCTGTCCCAATCGGTGAGCTGCGACCTCCTGGTCGTCGGGGCGGGATACGTCGGCCTGTGGACGGCGCTGCATGCCGCCCAACGGGATCCGGATCGGCGCATCGTGGTGATCGACGCCCACCGCGTCGGGTGGGCCGCCTCCGGCCGCAACGGCGGCTTCGTCGAGGCCAGCCTCACCCACGGTCACGAGAACGGAAAGACGCGCTGGCCCAACGAGATCGACCGCCTCGAGGCCATGGGGGTGGAGAACCTCGACGGCATGCAGGCCGAGATCGAACGACTCGGCCTGGACGTCGAATGGCAGCGCAGCGGGATGCTCGCGGTCGCGACCGAACCGCACCAGGTGGCGTGGCTTCACGAGGCCGCGGCCGAGGGGGACGGTGAATTCCTCGACGGCGACGCGGTGCGAGCGGAGGTTCATTCGCCGACTTTCCTGGCGGGGCTGCTTGAGGCCGACACGTGCGCGATCGTGCACCCCGCCAAGCTCGCGCTCGAACTGGCCCGCGCGTGCACCGAAGCCGGCGTCACCATCTACGAGCACACCAACGCGACGTCGCTGAGCTCTGGCACCGCGTCGATTCAGGTGGCCGCCAACGGCGCCGTCATCACGGCCAAGCAGGTCGTGCTGGCCACCAACGTCTTTCCGCATCTGTTGCGGCGCAACCGGTTTCACACCGTTCCGGTCTACGACTACGTGCTGTCGACCGAACCGCTGACCGACGCGCAGGTGCAGAGCATCGGCTGGCGGAACCGTCAGGGCATCGGCGACTCGGCCAACCAGTTCCACTACTACCGCATGACGAGGGACAACCGCATCGTCTTCGGTGGCTACGACGCCGTCTACCACTTCGGCCGCAAGGTCGACGCGAAGTACGAAGATCGGCAGGAGACCTACCGCAGGCTCGCCGCTCACTTCTTCATCACCTTCCCGCAACTGGAGGACGTCCGCTTCAGCCATCGGTGGGCAGGTGCCATCGACACCAACACCCGGTTCTGCGCGCACTGGGGCCTGGCCCGCGACGACCGGGTCGCCTACGTCAACGGGTTCACCGGACTCGGCGTCGGCGCTGCCCGGTTCGCCGCGGACGTCTGCCTCGACCTGCTTGGCGGGACGCCGACGCCGCGTACGGAGCTGCAGATGGTGCGCCAAAAGCCGCTGCCCTTTCCTCCGGAACCCCTTGCGAGCGTCGGCATCCAGGCGACGCGATGGTCGCTGGACCGGGCCGACCATTCGGCTGGTCACCGCAACGTCCTGCTGCGCACGCTCGACGCCCTTGGTCTTGGTTTCGACTCCTAATCGGTGCGGGCCGACGGGGGCGTCGGTACGCTAACCGTTCACCGACCCCTACCGAGCGGAGACGACGTTGCGCCGATGGTGTGTGCGCGCGGCCGTAGTGGCAGCCGCCGTCGCGGCATCCCTGCTCTCGCCCGCCGGGCCGGCCGGTGCCGCCCCTGGCGTTCTGGTGTACCCGGGGATGGAGATTCGGCAGGACACCAACCGGTGCACGCTGGGATTCGTCGACGTCGCGACGCGAACCGCATACACCGCGGGCCACTGCCGGGGAAGTGGTGCCGTCACCGACAAGGACGGCAACGCCTTCGGGCGCCAGACGACCTTTCGTGACGACACCCCCAACGGAGCCGTCGTCGCCACCGACCACATGATCTCGGACTGGGAGGCCATCGCGCTGGCGCCCGACGTCCAGGTCAACGACATCCTGCCCGGCGGCAGGACGTTGGCGTTCGACCCCGCGGTGGTGCCTCGGAAAGGGCAGCCCGTCTGCCATTTCGGGGTGGTGACCGGTGAGAGCTGTGGCACGGTGGAGTCCGTCAACAACGGGTGGTTCACGATGGGCAACGGCGTCGTCAGTCAGAGGGGTGATTCGGGTGGCCCCGTCTACGTGGTCACCGACGACGGGCGTGCCGTCATCGTCGGGATGTTCAACAGCACCTGGGGTCAGTTCCCCGCGGCGGTGTCGTGGGACGTCACGGACCGACAGATTCGCGAAGGCGTGTTCAGTCCCGCGGCCGACACCGTGCCCGCCCCGCCACCGGCGTAGCCACTGATGCGGTATCGGCTCTACTCCTGGTTTTCGTGGTTCTCCTCGGGGGAACCGTGGACGGCTCGTCGCATCGCGGTCGCGTTGTTGGCGACGGTCGGCATCCTGGCGATGGTCAGCACGATCGTCGTCGGCGTCGCGATGGCGTTCCTGACCAAGGACCAGGGGCGAGCCGCGCAGCGCACCACGACGATGCCGACGGCGCCGACTCCTCCGGCGATCGGCATTCCGCTGGCGGTGCGGCCCGTCTTGGCGCCACCGTTGGTGGCCAATCCCGAGGACTGTCCGCCGGTTCCACCACCCACTCCGTCGGAGGCCCCGATCGTGGTGTGCGACGTCGACCGTGCCGCCGTGTATCAGCTGGGTCCGGTTGCGTTGGCGCTCAACCTGACTGGGGCTACCGAGACGAAGTTGCCGACCAGCGAGTTCCACACCGTGCAGATGTCGATGGATCCGGCGTCCAGCACCGCCTTCGCGCAGTACACCGGCGCGAACATCGGCAAGCAGTTGGCGTTCGTCCGAAACGGTGTCGTGCTCGCCGCACCCGCCATCAGTCAACCCGTCGACGGGCAGTCGATTCAGATCTCCGGTGAGCTCGGTGCCGCCACGGCTGCCACGATCGCGCAGATGTTGCGCGACGGCACCTGACGCGCGGCCGTCACAGCAGCTCGACGATCGGGATGGACGGCGCGACGGCGCGGATCTGTTCGTCGGTCGACTGCGGGGTCAGGCCACCGACGTGTCCCTTGACCTCCCAATACCAGCGGTCGAGGTAGCGCTTGAGCAAGTCGAGCTTGGCGTCGTCGGCGACCTCGCTGATGCGGACCGTCCTGCTTCGCCACCGGGGTCCCATCTCGACTTCACCGGCGGCCCTGGCGTTGCGAACCCACTGGGTGTTCCCGCGCGGCGAGACCACGTAGTCACGGCCGTCCACGGTCATCAGGTTGACGACCACCCCTCGGAGCTGGCCCGTCTTGCGGCCGCGGACGCGTAGGGCACGGGTGCCGGCGATGCTGATTCCTGCTTCGGCCAGCCAGCGGAACACCACGTTGGTGGCGCGGGCCGCGCGGTTCGGTTCGTCGTATCGGGTGGTCATGTCCAACTCCTCGCAGTAGTGAAAAGAGAGCAATGCTCTCGTTAGAGCGTGACACATCGATCGGGCGAAATCAAGAGCATTGCTCTCGAATTGTGCGAGACTCGACCCATGGGCAAGCGTCAAGAAACCCGCGACCGGATCGAACGGGAGATCGTCGAGGTCGGCAGACGGCACCTGGTCACCGAAGGGGCGGCCGGGCTGTCGCTACGGGCCGTCGCCCGCGACCTCGGCATGGTGTCCTCGGCGGTGTACCGCTACGTGGCGAGCCGCGACGACCTACTGACCCTCCTGATCGTCGACGCCTACACCGACCTGGCCGACACCGTCGACCGGGCCGCCGCGTCGGCCAACGGGTTGTGGCAGGACCGGCTGCTGCACATGGCGCGCGCCGCCCGGGCCTGGGCTCTTGACCAGCCCGCGAGTTGGGCCCTGATCTACGGCAGCCCGGTGCCGGGCTATCACGCCCCCGCCGACGTCACCGTTGGCCCTGGTACCCGCGTCGTCGGCGCGCTCTTGACCGTGGTGGCCGAGGGCGTGGCCGCGGGTGACGTGCCGGATTCGAGCCCGTCTCCCGCGCTGTCGCGGACGACGTCGGCCGACTTGGCCGCCGTGCGCCAGGAGTTCGGCTTTCCCGGCGGAGACGGCCCGATGTTGAAGGGGTTCCTGTTGTGGGCCGCGCTCGTCGGGGCGATCAGCCTGGAGGCCTTCGGTCAGTACGGCTCGGACACGCTGTCGGATCCGGCCGACGTGTTCGACGGACAGATTCGGCTGCTCATCGCCGCCGCCACGCTGAACTAGAACACGTTCTAGCCAGCGGTCGTCGCCGGAGATATCCTCAAGGCGATGCCTGACCAGACACCTGTCCAGATTGCCTGGGTGACGCGCGACCTCGGCGCCACCGAGGTGGCGTTGACGAACCTGCTCGGCGTTAAGAAGTGGGTCCGCATGCCCGACGTCCACTTCGGCCCCGAAACCTGCTCGTACCGCGGGCAGCCCGCCGACTTCGTCGCCCACGTGTCACTGTCCTACGCCGGCGACACCCAACTCGAACTGATCGAACCCGTCAGAGGCGAGAGCATCTACTCCGAGTTCCTCGACGGCTCGGGGCCAGGGCTGCATCACGTGGCGATCGAGGCCACCAGCCCCGAGCACTTCGACGAGATGCTCGGCGACGCCGAACGGGACGGTGCGTCGGTGGTGTGCCGCGGCGTCATGCCCGGCGGGATGCGCTTCGCGTATCTGTCCGCCGCGCAGGCGGGGGTTCCCTACCTCGAGGTCATGCACATTCCGTCCGAGATTCGAGCCTTCTTCGACTACGTAAAACAGGAGCAAGTGTGAGCATGCAGATTCCAGACTCCGTCGCCGCAGCGGACGTCGCGGACTGGTCCGACGAGGTCGACGTCGTCGTCGTGGGGTTCGGCATCGCCGGTGGCTGCGCGGCGGTCAGCGCGGCCGCGGCCGGTGCGCGGGTCGTGCTGCTGGAGCGCGCTGCGGCCGCAGGCGGAACCACGTCGATGGCGGGCGGCCACTTCTACCTCGGCGGCGGCACCGCCGTCCAGAAGGCGACAGGCCACGACGACACCGCCGACGCCATGTACGACTACCTCGTCGCGACGGCGCGTGAGCCAGAACTGGACAAGATCCGGGCCTACTGCGACGGCAGCGTCGAGCACTTCGACTGGCTCGAGGGGCTGGGCTTCCAGTTCGAGCGAAGCTACTACCCCGGCAAGGTCGTCGTGCCGCCAGGCACTGAGGGGTTGTCGTACACCGGCAACGAAAAGGTGTGGCCCTACTTCGAACAGGCCCCACCCGCACCGCGCGGACACTCCGTGCCGATGCCCGGCGAGTTGGGCGGCGCCGCGATGGTGATCGACCTCCTGGTCAAGCGCGCCGCCGAACTCGGGGTCGACGTCCGCTACGAGACCGGCGCCACCGCGTTGGTCGTCGACGACGGCGCCGTCGTCGGGTTGTCCTGGAAGCACTTCGAGGACACCGGGGTGATCCGCGCGAAGGGCGTCGTCATCGCGGCAGGCGGGTTTGTGATGAATCCCGAGATGGTGGCGGCGTTCACGCCAAAGCTCGCGGAGAAGCCCTTCGTCCTCGGCAGCACGTACGACGACGGCCTCGGCATTCGCCTCGGCGAATCGGTGGGCGGCGCGACCAAGCACATGGACCAAATCTTCATCACCGCACCGCCGTACCCGCCGGAGATCCTGCTCACCGGGATCATCGTGAACAAGGACGGCCAGCGGTTCGTCACCGAAGATTCCTATCACTCGCGGACGTCGGCCTTCGTGATGGACCAGCCCGACAGCGCGGCCTTCCTCATCGTCGACGAAAACCATTTGGAGCGACCGGAAGTGCCACTGATTCCGCTGATCGACGGGTGGGAGACCGTCGAGGAGATGGAGGCGGCGCTCGGCATTCCGGAGGGCAACCTGGTGCGAACCCTGAACCGCTACAACGAATTCGCGGCCAAGGGCGAGGATCCAGACTTCCACAAGCAGCCTGAATTCCTTGCCGCCCAAGACACCGGCCCATGGGGTGCCTTCGACCTGTCGCTTGGCAAGGCGATGTACGCCGGGTTCACCGTCGGTGGTCTCGCCACGTCGCTCGACGGCGAGGTGCTCCGCGAGGACGGAAGCGTGGTCCCCGGCCTGTACGCAGCAGGCGCCTGTGCATCCAACATCGCCCAGGACGGCAAGGGGTACTGCAGCGGCACCCAGCTCGGCGAGGGGTCGTTCTTCGGTCGCCGCGCCGGTGAGCACGCCGCCGCGCTCTAGGATTCCGCGCCAGACTGCGCTTTGCGTCTAGCGCGGTCTTGGGCGCGGGTGGTCTTGCGCCGCGGCATGGTCAGCGTGGCGGTGTGCGCAGGCGGCACCTGTTCCACCTCAACGGTTTTGGTGGGTTCGGACAGTTCGGGGAAGAGCAGGCGGCTGCCCGGTGTCGTGATGTACCCGCGGCCGTCGGGCGCGGTCCAGATGACGGTCCCGTCGTCGAGTTGCTCATCCCGCCAACCACTCTCGCCGCCCCAGAACGTCTTCAGCAAGTGATGTCGACGGCACAGGCATTTCAGGTTGGATGCTGCCGTGGGCCCGTACGGCCATGGAATCGTATGGTCCACATCGCAATTCGTGGCCGGCACTTTGCAGCCCGGAAAGCGACAAGTAATGTCGCGGCAGCGGACGAAGTCGGCCAGCTTCTTCGATGGTCGGTACCGGGGTTCCGGTGGGGCCTGGCCGGGGTGGACGATCGGGGTGATGGTGGCCCCGATGGTGGCGCGGCAGGCGATGGCCCCGGGGATGAACTGGCCGCCCATCATCGCTGCGGGCCGCAGGCGGGCCAGGCGACCCGGGGTGGGGGTGAGAGCCTCGGTGAGGGTCAGCTCGCGCAGCGGCTTGGTAAACATCGACGGGGGTAGGCCGTCGAGCGCGGTGCGCTCGTCGCTGGGGTCGGCGGGGATACCCTCGCGCGACTCCGCTCGTGGGCCAGGGGCAGTCGTATGGTCGGCGGGCTCGGGAGTGGGCGCAGGCGGGGGTGGCGCGGGGCGTTCGTCGAGGTTGTCCGCACTGGCGATCACGTAGACCACCACCCCGGTCGAGGGTGGGTTCTGCGCGGCGGGGCAGTCGTCGGTCTCGCACAGGCAGGCCAAGCGGTCGTTGCCGTGGGCCAGGGCGCCGACGGCAT
>Ga0209051_1001903_pt1 | contig 16280 bp, 16 predicted proteins | sample AraplaCvi_mMS_r2_2_FD_184286 | JGI IMG/M metagenome (GOLD analysis project Ga0209051, IMG submission 184286) | Arabidopsis root microbial communities from North Carolina, USA - plate scrape MF_Cvi_mMS_r2 (SPAdes) (version 2) | ecosystem: Host-associated > Plants > Roots > Endosphere | place...
CGCGGGCGCGCACGGCGCGTGTCCGACCGCGCCGCTCGGAGACCCTTGCCCGGCCGTGCCGCGACCGCTGCCGATAATGCGCGCCATGCCGATCCGCCACCCCGTCCTGCTCGCCGGCGCCCTCGCCCTCGCCGCGGCCGCGCGCGCCGCCCCCGCCCCGTCCGCCGTCCCCCAGGACGTGCTCGCCGCCATCGCCGCGGAGGTCGACGCGCAGGCGCTGCACGCGACGGTCGCGGCGCTCGTCGGGTTCGGCACGCGCCACACGCTGTCGGACACCGCCTCGAGCACGCGCGGCATCGGCGCGGCGCGGCGCTGGGCGCAGGCGCGCTTCGAGGCGATCTCGAAGGACTGCGGCGGCTGCCTCGAGATCGTGACGCCCTCCCAGACCGTCACGGGCCCGCGCGTGCCGCAGCCGACCGCCATCGTCGACGTGGTCGCGATCCAGCGCGGCACGAGCGACCCCGGGCGCGTGGTCTCCATCACCGGCCACATCGACTCGCGCGTCACCGACGCGCTCGACGCGACGCACGACGCGCCCGGCGCGAACGACGACGCCTCCGGCGTGGCGGCGGTGCTCGAGGCGGCGCGCGTGCTCTCGAAGCGGCGCTTCGGCGCCACCATCGTCTACGGCGTGCTCTCGGGCGAGGAACAGAACCTCTACGGCGGCCGCGTGCTGGCCGACTACGCGAAGGCCCAGGGCTGGCGCGTCGAGGCCGACCTCAACAACGACATCGTCGGCAACACCGAGGGCGGCGACGGCGTGCGCGACAACACCACCGTGCGCGTGTTCTCGGAAGGCACCAAGGCGCTCGAGACGCCGGCCCAGGCCGGCAAGCGCCGCTACAACGGCGGCGAGGTCGATTCGCCCTCGCGCAACCTGGCGCGCTTCATCGCCGCGCTGGGCGAGCGCACGCTGACCAACTTCCGCGTCGCCATGGTCTACCGCACCGACCGCTTCAACCGCGGCGGCGACCAGGTGCCCTTCCTCGAGGCGGGCTTTCCCGCCGTGCGGCTGACCGAGGCGCACGAGAACTACGCACGCCAGCACCAGGACCTGCGCAGCGAGGGCGGCATCGACTACGGCGACACCCTCGAGCACGTCGACTTCCCCTACCTGGCCCAGGTCACGCGCCTGAACGCGATCACGCTCGCCGCGCTGGCCAACGCGCCCGCGCCGCCGCAGGGCGTCGCCATCGCGGGGGCCGTCACACCGAACACCGAGCTGAGCTGGACACCGCAACCCGGCGTCGCGCGCCACCGCGTGTGGTGGCGCGACACCACCGCGCCGCAATGGCAGAAGAGCCGCGACGTCGTCGGCGCCGACAAGGCGGTGTTGCGCGAGGTGTCGATCGACGACTTCTTCTTCGGCGTGTCGGCCGTGTCGGCCGACGGCTGGGAGTCGCCGGTCGTGTTCCCGGGCGATCCTGGAGCCTTCTGAGCGTCCGCGGGTTCGCCGGCCCTCCGGCGCGCCTCAGCGCGCGCGCCGGGTGCGCAGCGTGATCGACCAGCGGCGCTCCGGCACCGGCGCGACGCTGTGCTGCCACGCCCAGCGCGCCGCGCCGCGCAGCAGGTAGATCGAGCGCGGCGCCGCCTCCAGGCGCAGGATGTCCGCCCGCTTCGGATCGACCGGCGGCCAGGGGCGCAGGCGCAACGTCGCCGCGGTGCCGAGCGAGACGCCCACCACGTCCTCGAAGTCGGGCACGTCGCGATGCCAGCCGAGCGGCGCGCCGGGCGGGTATTCCGCCACCAGCACGTGCTCCAGCGCCTCGGGCGCGACCCCCGCCCACGCCGCCGCGCGCTCGCGCAGCGGGTGCAGCGCCTCGATCAGCGGGGCGCTGGGGCGCAGCTCGTTGGCGTCGTAGTCGTAGCGCCCGCCGTAGCTCACCACGCGCCGGCGCGCCGTGTAGTCCTTGTAGCGCGCGGCCTGCAGCGGCAGCGCCTGCACCAGGGCGAGCAGTCCGCGCTCCTCGTCGCGGGAGAGGAAGTCCGCCTCGTAGCGCATGCCGGGCGGCAGCGCGGGCGGCGGGTCGGGGAGGTCGAAGAGCGCGGCCTGGTCCATCGCGCGTACATGAGGTCGCTTCGACCGCATTCCAGGGTCTGGAAGCGGCCCGGCACGCCCGGTTACGGACAGGGAGCGCGGATTGCTCCACGCGCGGCTCTTGTCCTCCGCCCCGGGGCCGCCATGAACATGCACACCCTGGACGACTGGCTGGTGCCGGCAGGCTCCGCCATCGGCGCCGTCGTCCTCGCCATCCTCGTCTACCTCGTCGTCCGTCCCGTCCTGCGCCGGGTGTCGCGGCTGTCGCCCGTGGCGACCGCCGTGAACCGCGAGCTGGACAAGCCCCTGCGCTGGCTGCTGCCGGTGATGGCGCTGGAGATCGCCCTCGAGGGCGCGCCCGACGACCTGCTCTGGATCGAGGGGGTGCGCCACGTCGTGGGCGTGCTGCTGATCGTCGCCTTCACCATCGCCGCGATCGCGGTGGTGCGCGGCGTGGCGGCGGCGGTCGCGCTGCTGCATCCGCAGGACGTCGCCGACAACCTCGAGGCACGCCGCGTCATCACGCAGACGCGCGTGCTGGCGCGGATCGCCAACGGCGTCGTGCTGTTCGCCGGCGTCGCCTTCGTGCTCATGACCTTTCCGCGCGCGCGCCAGTTCGGCACCAGCCTGCTCGCCTCCGCCGGCCTCTCCGCGCTCGTCATCGGCATCGCCGCGCGCTCGGTCTTCGGCAACCTGCTGGCGGGCCTGCAGATCGCGCTGTCGCAGCCGATCCGCATCGACGACGTCCTCATCGTGCAGGGCGAGTGGGGGCGCGTCGAGGAGATCACCAGCACCTACGTGGTGCTCAAGATCTGGGACGAGCGCCGCCTCGTCGTCCCGCTGCAGTGGTTCATCGACAACCCGTTCCAGAACTGGACGCGCACGGCCTCGCAGATCATCGGCAGCGTGTTCTTCTGGGTCGACTACACGACCGACCTCGAGCCCATGCGCGCCGAGGCCACGCGGCTCGCCAAGGGGTCGAAGGACTTCGACGGGCGGGTGTGCCTGCTGCAGGTGGTCGACACCAGCGAGCGCGCGATGAAGCTGCGCCTGATCATCAGCTCGCCCTCGGCCGGCCAGAGCTGGGACCTGTGCTGCCTGCTGCGCGAGGGCCTGGTGGCCTACCTGCAGCGCAACCAGCCGCAGGCCCTGCCGCGCGTGCGGGCCGAGTTCCAGCAGCTGCAGGCCGGCACCTTCGCCGCCGGCGCCGGCGCACCCACCGTGCGCGGCGAGGCGCCCGCGCCGGAACTCGAGGCGCGCCTCGCGGGCCAGTCCCCGTCCGGCGAGGCGGCGGCGGTCAACAACGACACCGGCATGTCGAGCCTGACCGCGCCGACGGGCGGCGTCGCGCCCCCGCAACCCACGCCGTCGAAGTGAGCAGTTCGTCACGTTCGTCCGCAACTCGCCACGAGCGCACCGGCCTTCCATCCGGCCGGCCCATACCCGCAAGGGTTACCGCACGTAACGAAGCTGACGCGAGATTGACAACGCTTGCGCCCATAGGTGAAACGACGCGAAAGCAAGTGCGACGGAGTGCACAACTTTTGACGCCTGCCTTGCATGCTCGACGACGACAATCTGGTTTCCCCTAACCCCGATGACGCCCGCGCGAGCCCTCCCGCGGGCCGCGACGATCACGCCATGAAACGCCGCACCGTGCTGAGCCTGCTGGCCGCCCTGCCCGCCGCCCCGACCTTCGCCAAGGAATCGTCCAACCTCGTGCTCGGCCAGTCGTGCCCGCTGACCGGCCCGTCGGCCCAGCTGGGGCTGCAGCTGAGCAAGGGGGCGAAGCTGTACTTCGACAAGGTCAACGCCGCCGGCGGCGTCGACGGCCGCAAGATCGAGCTGCAGACGCTGGACGACGGCTACGAGCCGGAGCGCTGCAAGGCGAACACGCAGAAGTTCCTCGACGCCAACGTCGCCGCGCTGTTCGGCTACGTCGGCACGCCGACCTCGCTCGCCGCGCTGCCGCTCGTCAAGGAGTCGGGCGTGCCGTTCTTCGCCCCCTTCACCGGCGCGATGGCGCTGCGCAAGGGCGACCGCAACGTGTTCCACGTGCGCGCGTCCTACGACGACGAGACCGCCCTCATCGTCAACCAGATGACCCACCTGGGCCTGAACAAGATCGCCGTCTTCCGCCAGAACGACAGCTACGGCCAGGCCGGCCTGGACGGCGTGACCAAGGCGCTCGCCGCCAAGAAGCTGGCGCCCGCGGTCGTCTCGACCGTCGAGCGCAACTCGGTGGACGTGGCCAAGGCGGTCAAGGAGATCTGCAGCGCCAAGCCCGACGCGGTCGTGCAGATCAGCGCCTACAAGAGCTGCGCCGCCTTCGTGCGCGCGGCGCGCGCGGCGGGCTACGGCGGCCAGTTCTTCAACGTGTCCTTCGTCGGCACCAAGGCCCTGTCCGACGAGCTGGGCAAGGACGGGCTCGGCGTGGTCATCAGCCAGGTCATGCCCTACCCCTTCTCGCCCGCGGTGGGCATCGTGCGCGACTACCTCGACGCGGTGAAGGCGGCGGGCGACGCGCCGAACTACTCCAGCCTCGAGGGCTACATCGACGCGCGCGTGTTCCACGAAGGCCTCAAGCGCGGCCACGGCACGACGCGCGAGAACCTGATCGCCGGCCTCGAGTCGATGGGGCGCGTCGACTTCGACGGCTTCAACCTCAACTTCGCGGCCAAGGACCACGCGGCCTCGCACTTCGTCGAGCTCTCGATGCTGACGGGCGACGGCGGCGTGCGTCGCTGACGCGCCCGGCAACGCCTGCAGCAACGCCGCGGATTTCCGCGGCGTTCTTCATTGGGCGACAGGAAGCTCGTTTAACCCGGCATTCCGCGCAGGGCGTCGCGCCGGGGCGCCCCTACCCTGGACGCCCCGTCCTTCGCAGCAGGAGTCCGCATGTTCGTCATCGCCCCCAACGGCCAGGTCCAGTCGCCCCGCGTCCGGCCCGCGCTCTGTCCCACGCTGGAGCGCGGCCCGCTGCCGCTCGTGCACGGCATCGTCGTGCACCAGACCGACAGCCCCACGGCCGCCGCCACGCTCGCGGCCTGGCGCCAGCCGGGCGCCTACGGCGCACACTTCCTCGTCGACAAGGACGGCACCGTCTGGCAGACCGCCTCGGTGCTGCGCCGCACCGACCACGTCGGCTACATCAAGTCGCGCTGCATCGCCGAGCACAACTGCACGCCGGCCGAGTTCGCGCAGCTGCGCGGGCGCCGCCCCGGCCACGACACCGGCACGATCGAACTGCGCAAGCCTTTCCCCCGCCGCTACCCGATGAACGCCGACGCGATCGGCATCGAGAACGTCTCGCGTGCGCTGCGCCGCGCGGCCGGCGGCCTCGCCTTCGAGCCGCTCAGCGCCGCGCAGGTCGAGAGCACGCGCTGGCTGGTCGACGAACTGGCCCAGACCCTCGGCGTGCCGCTGACGGAGGTCTACCGCCATCCCGAGGTATCGTGGAAGCTCGAAAGCGAAGGAGCCAGCGCCCAATGGTGAACCGCGCCGTCCTGCCCCTGGCCTTGTCAGTGCCCCTGGCCCTGCTCGACGCGCCCGCCGCGCACGCCCTCGAGTCGCGGCAGCGCGAGCTCGTGGCCGCGTTGCCGCTGGCCGTGCGCAGCGTGCAGTCCTGCGGCCACTGGCACGAGGGCGAGGCGGACGGCAGCTTCCGACTGGTCGTCGCCGACGTCGACGACGGCGCGGGCACCGAGCTCTACATCCAGTGGCTGCGCGACCCCACGCCGGCCGGCGGGCCCGCGCTGTTGCGCAGCGTGCCCGTGCGAGAGCTCAACGACGACCATGCCCAGGTCGAGATCACCGAGCTGCGCTGCCTCGCGCGCAAGACGGCGACGACCCTCGAAGTGCGCGGATGGTTCGAGCACGACGCGACGCCGCGCCTGCACACCTGGCGGCTGGAGCTGCTGCCCGCCGGCGCCTATCGCCTGCGGCCGGGGGCGCCCCGCTAGTCCTCGCCGGTCCCCGGGCCGGCGCGGTCGGCCGACAAACCCCTGGCGCCGGGTCGATGCGCGGCGCTCCGTAAACTCGCCGCCGCCGACCCCCACGTCCGACCATCCTCCATGCCGCGCCCGTCCCCGCGCCTCGCCACCCACGTCGTCGCCCTGCTGCTCGCGTGCGTCGCCGTCAGCCCGGTCGCCACCGCACGCGCCGCCGACGCCCGCGTGCGCGACGCCATCGACCACCTCCCCGCCGACATCCAGAGCGTCCAGACCTGCGGCACCTGGCGGGGCGGCGGCGACAGCGGCGTCCACCGCGTCGTGCTGGCGGATGCCGACGACGGCCGGGGCTCGGAACTCACCGTCCAGTGGGTGCGGACCGCCACGCCGGATCGCCCCGCGGCGGTGGTGCACAGCCGCGCCATCCGCGAGCTGGCCGACGGCCACGCCGTGGTCTCGGTCCGCTCGGTCCGTTGCGTGACGCAGGGCAAGGGCTCGGCGCTGGCCATCCGCGGACTGCTCGAGCGCGACGACCCGCCGCGCGTGCACGAGTGGCTGCTCACCCTGCTGCCGGGCGGCGGCTACGAGTTGAAGGACACGACGCGCTGAGCGGATCGGCAGGGGACTGGCCTCCGGCCTGTCCCCGTGTTCGTCACGGCCGCCCGCAGGAACACGAGGTCAGTCCGCAGGCCAGTCCCCGCCCGGAGCACCGCTCACCGCGCTTCCGGCCGGATCCGCGGGTCACTCCCCGCCGTTCAACGCCTCGACCGGCGTCAGGCCCGCCGCCCGGCTCGCCGGGATCAGCGCGAACAGCACGCCGATCAGCACGCACCACGCGAAGGGCCCGATCCACTGCCAGGGCGCCAGCGGCGGCAGGACGAAGGCGTCCACCACGAGGAGGACGAAATACCCGGCCAGGGCGCCGAGCACCAGCCCCGCCGCGGCGCCGGCCACGGCGATCAGCAGGCTTTCGAACAGGAACAGCGCCAGCACCTGCCCGTTGGTCGCGCCGATCGCCTTGAGGATGCCGATCTGGCCGATGCGCTCGGCCACGCCCGTGTAGGCCATGTTCATGATGCCGACGCCGCCCACCAGCAGCGAGATGCCGATGACGCCGACCAGCACGGCGGCCAGCTTGTCCTGCGTCTCGCGGTAGACGGCGTCGAGCTCGGCGGCGGTGTCGACACGGAAGTCGTCGCGCCAGGCGCCGGGCGCGGCGTCGGCCCCGCGCTGGCGCAGGGTCTCGGTGATGCGCAGCGCGGCGTCTGCCAGGCGCGCCGGGTCGCGCGCCGCGACGTAGATCGCCAGGTCGCGCGGCGCACCGCGGTCGGCCATCGCCAGGCCCGCCTGGTAAGGCACCAGCACGTAGGCGTCCTGGTCGATGCCGAACACGCTGCCCTTGGGCTGCAGCAGGCCGACGACGCGGCTCCAGCCGCCGCCCAGCTTGACGTACTGGCCGATGGGGTCGGGCGGCAGCGCGAGCTCGCGCCGCACGGATTCGCCGATCACGCAGACGCGGCGCGACTCCTGGTCGTCGAACTCGCTGAGGAAGCGGCCGGCGGCGAGCGCGGCGTGGTGCACCTCGGCATAGCTCGGCGTGGTGCCCAGCACGGCGGCCGTCGTCGACGCCCCCTCGAAGGCGACCGGCAGGCCGAACAGGCCCGAGACGCGCAGCACCGGCGTCACGTGCGCGACCTCGGGCACGCGGCGCCGGATCGCCTCGTAGTCGGCGAGCGCCAGCGTGTTGACGTGGCCCTTGAGCGCCTCGCGGATCGGCGTCCACGCGCGCACGGCGATGACGTTGCCGCCGAGCGCGTCGAGCTGGCGCGCGATGGTGGCGCGCAGGCCGCCCATCAGCAGCAGCACGCCGACGACCGCCGCCACGCCCATCGCGAGCGCCAGCGCGCCGAGCGCGCTGCGGCCGCGGCGTGCCACGACCGCGCCGGCCGCGAGTCGCAGGAGATCGGCGAGGCGGATGCGCATCAGGGTTGCTCCGCGACGCGTCCGCCGCGCACCTCGAGCCGGCGCCGGCAGCGCCGCGCCACGGCCTCGCTGTGCGTCACCACGACCACGGTCACGCCGCGCGCCCGCGCGTCGTCGAACAGGCCCAGCACGGCCTCGGTCGCCTCGGCGTCGAGGTTGCCGGTGGGCTCGTCGGCGAGCAGCAGCGCCGGCTCGGCCACCAGGGCCCGGGCGACCGCCACGCGCTGGCGCTGGCCGCCCGAGAGCTCGTTCGGCCGGTGCCGCGCCCGCGGCGCGAGGCCCACCCGCTCGAGCAGCGCCGCCGCGGCGTCGCGCCGGGCCGCGCGGGCGACGCCGCGGAACACCAGCGGCATCTCGACGTTCTCGAGCGCGCTGAGGTGCGGCAGCAGGAAGCCCGACTGGAACACGAAGCCGATGCGCGCGTTGCGCACCGCGGCGAGGGCTGCGGGCGAGAGCGCCGCGACGTCCTGCCCGTCCAGCCTCAAGCGCCCTGCGCTGGGCCGGTCCAGGCAGCCCAGCAGGTGCAGCAGCGTGGACTTGCCGGCGCCGCTGGGCCCGGTGATCGCCACCGAGTCGCCGCGCGCGACGCGCAGCGTCGCGTCCGCCAGCGCCTCGACCTCGCGGCCGTCCTTCACGTAGCGGCGCGCCAGGCCCTCGGCCTCGACCAGGGCCGGCGGGTCGTCGTGCCGGGGCGCCACCGTGCTCACTTCGCCGGCTCCGACGCGGCGAGGGCGTCGCCCTCGCGCAGCAGGCGCAGCGTGGTCGCCGGGCCGGTCACGACGCGTTCGCCGGGCCGCAGTCCGGTGACGACCTCGACCAGCTCGTCGTCGGACGCACCGGTCGTCACCTCGCGCCGGCTCGCCCGCCCCCCGGCGTCGACGAAGACGTGGCGATGCGCGACCAGGCGGCCGCGCGATTCCTGCGCGTCGGACGACACCGCCTCCTGCGGCACGGCGATCGGCGCCGAGGCGCCGCGCACGGCGATCTCGACGCGGCAGCTCATGCCGGAGCGCATCGCCCGGTTCTCCAGCAGCGCAAGGCGCACCGGGTACGTGCGTGCGCCGGCGCCGGGGCGCGGCACGAGGTCGATGTCGACCACGCGCGCCGGCACGGGCCGGCCCAGCGCGCCCACGACGAACACCTGGCCCGCGTCGCCGACCGCCACCTTGGCGACGTTCGCCTCGTCGACGTCGACCTCCGCCAGCGTCTGCGCGGTATCGGCCACGGTGAGCAGCACCGAGCCCGGCAGGCTCACGGAACTCGGCACGGCCACCTCGCCCACGCGCGTCGGGATGCCCAGCACGACGCCGTCGACCGGCGAGCGGATCACCGTCTTGGCCAGCTCGCTCTGCGCCGTGCGCACCTGCGCCGAGGCGATGCCCACGCCCTGCTCCGCCGAGCGCAGTTCGGCGCGCGCGACGTCGACGTCGCGCGCCATCTGCTCGAAACGCAGGCGCTGCACCATGCCCTCGGCCAGCAGCGGTCGATAGCTCTCGAGTGTCTCCTGGGCGTACTGCAGCGAGCGCCGGCGCGACGCGAGCAGCGCGTCGGACTGCTGCGCCAGGCCGGACGCCTGGTCGAGCTGCGCCTGCGGCGTGGCGTGCTCCAGCACCATGAGCGCGTCGCCGCGCGCCACGCGGCGGCCGGGCTCGACCAGGATGCGCGCCACGCGGCCGATCACCTCCGACGAGACCTTGACCTCGTCGCGATAGGCGAGCGTGCCCGCCGCGACCACGACCGGCCGCAGGGCCCGCGGTCCGGCGACCGCGGTCTCGACCGCCTTGGCCGGCGTGCCCCGCGCGAGGCGCACGGCCAGCGGAAGCGCGAAGAACGCGGCGAGCGCGGCCACCGCCAGCAGGCGTCGCGTGGTCCGGCGCGTGCTCATCGGCCCCTCCGCGCAGCGTGCCCCCTGTGGGCAAGCGGCAGGACGCTCATGCCGCCGCGAGCACGATCGCCGGCGCGAGCGCGGCCAGCCACGCCGGCGCGACGATGGCGGCGGAGCCTGCCCACCCCGTCCCCATCGCGCGCCGCACGCCGATCGCGCACAACACGGCCGACCACAGCGTGGCGAGCGACACGCCCGTCGCCAGGCCGTAGCCGCGGTCGCCCACCTCCAGATGCCACACGAGCGCATTGAGCGTGGTCGGGTCGACGTCCTCCAGCGCCACCTGGCCCGAGCCCTGGCGCAGCGTCTCGACGAGCTCGAGCGGCAGGACGAGCAGCCACGGCAGGGCCGACCATGCGGCGATCGCCATGCACTGCACGAAGCCCGGCCCGGTGCCGCGCACGCGGCCGACGACGGCCAGCCAGCCCGCGAGCGCCGTGACCAGCACGGTCGGCTTCAGCGCCGCGGAGACGACGGCGGGCAGGAACACGCTGGCGCGGGTGACGGCGAAATCCGCGGGCAGCTCGCGCCGGAGCGCGGCGGGCAGCGTGGCGCGCAGGTGCTCGGCGAACCATGCGTAGTCGAGGCGCAGGAAGAAGAGCGCGTGGAAGGCCAGCGTCGCCAGCGTCAGCACCGCCAGCAGCGCGCCGTAGCGCGGGTCGCGCAGGTGCGTGTCGAACGCGCGGGCGGGGGCGAGCAGCGTGTCGGACGCACGCGTGAACAGGGAGGGCGAGGTCGTCATGATGCGAGGTAGAGGCGCGGGTCGAACAGCCGCTTCAGCAGCAGCGCGTACAGCGCCGCGCCCGCCACGAAGGCGACCAGGGTGAACAGCGGCAGCCAGCGCGTCGCCGCGGGCTCGGCGCTCACCAGCAGCGTGAGGGCGATGCCGGGCAGCGCCGACAACAGCTGCAGCGGACTGAAGGTGAGCGCCGAGTGCGCGCCGCTCAGGCGCGGGAACAGCAGGCAGGCGGCCATCGCGATCTCGACCGAGACGATGGCGATGCACAGCAGCATCAACAGCAGGTCGCCGCCGTGCGCCGCGCGCAGCAGCGCGAACACGTCGATGCCGCTGCCCGGCAGCGCCGCCAGGGCGAGCAGCGCGACGAGCGAGCAGCCCAGCGTCGCCAGCGTCAGCACCGCGAGGGCGGCGAGATAGGACAGCGCGAGCTCGACGATCTCGGTGCCGCTCGCGAGCCACACCTCCATCGCGCCGCGCGCGACGTCGGCGAAGACCAGCGAGCGCGCGAACGAGGCCGCCACGAAGCCGGTGAAGGTGGCCAGCAGGTAGGGCGCCTGCAGCGCGACGAAGGCGTCGAGCAGGCCGCCGCCGGCGGGCGCGACGTGCAGCACCTCGCTCGCGCCGCGCCGCAATGCGCCGGCGGTCATGCCGGTGAGCAGCTGCGGAAACGCCGCCGAGGCGAAGCCGGCCAGCGCGATCATCGCGATCACGCCCATCGGCGCGAGCAGCAGGCCACGCGCCTGCTCGCGCCGCACGCGCCAGAGCAGCAGCCGGGTGATCGCGAGCACGCGCGCGGCGTGTGCGAGTCGGCGCGGCGCGCGCGCCGCGGAATCGTCCATGGTCATCGTGTTCTCCCTGGCCAGGCGGGCGCGGCGGAGCCGCGCGCCGCGGGTCTCATCGCATCCAGCGCTCCAGCCACTGGCCGCCGCTCTCCACGGGGCGGATGCCGTTCACGCGCATGCCCAGGCTCAGCGCGCGCTGCACCAGCGCATCGAGCGAGTCGTCGCCCGAGACGCGGAACAGGCAGCGGTCGTTCTCCAGCCGCTGGGGCACCGCCAGGTCGCGCAGCAACGCGGCACGCTGGACGCCGATCTGCAGCTCGACCTCGCGCTCGTCGCCGCGGTCGACGCAGGACTTGGCGAGCGACTCGATGGCGTGCGCGGGCGTCACCATCAGGAACTGCTCGCCCAGGCGCCATGCCTGCTCGGCGTCGTGCGTGGACACGACGACGACCGCACCCGTCTCCGCCCGCGCGCGCAGGTAGTCGTGCAGGGCCTGCGTGGACGCCGCGTCGAGGCCGGTCGCCGGCTCGTCCAGCAGCAGCACCGGGCTGTCGCGCAGGAAGGTGCGCACCAGCGCCACGCGCTGCTGCTGGCCGCGGCTCAGCGCGTCGGCGCGGCGCCCGAACAGGTCTCCGAGCTCGAACCAGCGCGAGAGCGCCGCCGTGCGCAACGAGATGGTGGCGGGCAGCAGGCCCTGCGCGCCGCCCCAGAAGCGCAGGTTCTCGGCGACGGTCAGCGCCGGGTACAGCGCCGGCCGGTGCGGCAGGTAGCCCACCAGCGCGCGCGCCGCGGCGCTGCGGTGCACGGGCTCGCCGGCGACGCGCACGTGGCCCCGGTCGGGCGCGACCACGCCGGCCAGCAGGCGCAGGAAGGAGCTCTTGCCCGCGCCGTTGCGCCCGAGCAGGCAGGAGATCCCGCGGCCGATGCGCAGGTCGATGTCGCGCAGGACTTCCCCCGCGCCGTAGCCGAACGACGCGTGCTCGACGTCGATGTCGTAGAGACCGTCGACCGCGTCGGGGTGGATGGGTTCGAACACGAAGCGTCCTTCCTGCGTTGGCACGCCGCGCACGCTCAGGGCGCGACCATGCGGTCGAGGATCTCGTCCTTCTTCGCGACCGCGATGCGCGCGACCTGCTTGACCGCGCCGCCCAGCAGCACCTGGTTCAGCGCGATGGCGTTGCGGTTCTTCTCGAGGTGGTCGAGGACCTTGGCGCGATGCGTGGTGAGCAGGTCGTTGCACGCGTGGCAGATGTGCGGGTGGTTCCCCTCCACGCCGATCTCGCGCAGGATCTTCTTCGGCCCCGCCATGTGGATCCACCAGTACAGCAGGTTGTGCCCGCTGCGCGCGAGGATGTCGGGCAGCGGTTCGTCGTGCAGGTTGCCCAGCGTGAGGTCGGGCGCATAGAACATGGCGTGGCCGCAGCAGGCCTTGACGCCGCCGTTGGGGTGCAGCGAGACGGTGCTGAGGATCTGCGGGCAGCCGATCAGCGCGTGGTCGTTCTCGGCCATCGCGCTCACGTCGAGATCCTTGCCGTTGCCGGTGGGCGTGGGGCGGTCCTCGAGGATGTGGACGCGGCCCTTGAGCTCGTCCTCGGGCATCTCGAGCCCCTTGGCGAGGCGGGCGCGGATCTCGGCGGCGTCGAAGACGGCATCGTTGGCGAGGATCACGCCCATGCCGATGCGCAGGTCGTGGGCCAGCGCCGCGCGCACCAGGTTGACGATGCGCGAGAACTTCATGAACGGCGCGTGGTAGTCGTCGTAGCTGGTGTTGATCTCGTCCAGGCCGGCGGCGCGCAGGCGCGCGACCACGCCGTGCGCCTTCTCGGGCGAGCTGGCCCACCAGCCGTTGGTGACGATGCGCGCGAGCAGCCCGCGTTCGCGCGCCATGCGGATGCCCTCCTCGAGCATCTCCATGCGCAGCGTGGGCTCGCCGCCGGTGAACACGACGACCTTGGCCGAGGGCACCTGCGCGAGGCCGGCGAAGGCCTTCTCGAGGATCTCGCGCGGCATCGGCATGATGGTCGTGGGACTGCTCCCGACACTGCAGTGCTTGCACTCGAAGTTGCACCAGTAGTCGAGGAACACGGAGAAGAGACTGGGTCGCATGGTGTTCGGAGCCTCGGCAAAGCGCCGGGAGCCCGCGCGCGGGCACCCGGCGGCGGTTCTCAATCGGGATTGCTGGGGTGCGTGATGGCGACGACCACCACGACGACGACCACGAGGATCAGCACGGCGATCGCCGGCACCCCGACGCCTGCGCTGGCGGTGCTGCGCTCGAGGGCCATGTTGGCCTCGATGCCGCGGCCGCTGAGGCGCTCGGTGATCTCGTCGAGGACGGCGAACTCGTCGTCGGCCAGCGAGAGGCGCTCCTGCCACGCGGGATCGAGCTCCGCGGGATCGAGCGCGGCGAGGTCGTAGCGGCTCAGCGCGCCGGCGAAGTCGCGCACGAGCTCGGACTTGAACGCGGGGTCGAACGTGGCCCGGGCGTTGAACTGCAGGACGGCGTCGACGTCGAGACCGTCGATGGCGAAGGCCTTGTTGAAGGCGCTGCTCGATCGCCAATCGAGCGTGTTGGCTGAAATCACGGCATTCATCGGTTATCCCCTTGGTTCTGGATGCTTGGCCGACGTGGGTCGACCGGGGCCCGCGCGACTCGCGCAGGCGAACGCCGGCGGCGGGCGACATGGCAAAGGCGGCACCTCGGCGCGAGGGCGCGGGACGGCTCCGGGCGACGCCGGAGGTCGGCGACGGGCGGGCGGGACGAGCCGGAGGCCGGGAGGCGCCGGACGCCGCGCGGGCGGGCCCGGCGTCATGCCGGGCGGGGGACGGGCGGCGCGCCAGGGCGCGCGGCCCGCGGGGACCATGTGGCAGCGATCAAACGGGCGTGTTCGAAGCGGCGGGGCGCGCGGCTGCCCTGGAATGGACACTCGGGTCGCCGCGCTGCAGCTAAGTATTCCTTAGTCTCGCGAGGAACGCAAGCGCTTCGCGCCGGTGCGGGCGCTCCCGGCGGGGGAAATCCTGCATGGACGGCAACACCTCGCGCGGCTCAGGATCGCGCATGAGCCAACACTACGAGGACCGCCTGCGGGTCCATCTGGCCGCCTGGAAGCGGGCCATGCTGGCGGAGGGTCGGGACGAGGCGTGGACGCGGGCGGGGCCCTCGTTCCGCGACGTCGTGCCGAGCGACAAGCGCCATCTCAACCTCCTCGTGGGCGCCCGCGCGGGCGTGACCGCCTGGCTCGCGCGCCAGCCGTCGCTGCGCCTGCGGCGCGACTTCCATCGCCTCGACTCCTCGCAGGCCATGGCGCTCAACCTGTTCTGGCCCGCGGTCGCCACGCCCGCGGGCCGCGCGGCGCTGGCGCAGGCGCTGGGCAGCGCCCCGATCGCCGCGACGAGCCCCTTGTTCGAGAGCGTCCCCGACCCGTCCTGCCGCACGGCCTTCGACCTGCACCTGCACACGCAGGACGGCGGCCAGCTGCTGTTCGAGCTGCGCCTGGGCGAGCGCCGCTTCGCCGAGACGCGCGAGGCCGCGGCACCGCTCGCGGGCCTGGACGACGTGCGGCTCGAACGCCTGCAGGCGCGCGTCCCGCCCGCCTGGCTGTCGCCCGAGCAGCTGCCCGCGCGCCGCCTGCTGCTGCGCGCGCTGGCCGAGCTGGCCACCGACGCCGACCGCCTCTACCTCGTCGTGCCGCAGGCCAACCAGGCCTTGCTCGAACAAGCGGCCGAGTTCGCCGGCGGCCTCGCCGCCGACGTGCGTGCCCAGGTGGTGGTGCTGCCGATGGAGACCCTGGTGGCGCGCCTGCGCGCCGCGGCGCCGCCGGCCGACGCCGACTGGGACGCGCACTACGCGGAGTTCCTGCGCAAGTACGAAGTGTCCGAGCGCGAGCTCGCGGTGTCCGCGTAGGGGGCCGGGGACGGGCGCCCGCGACGGACGCGGGGACCGGCCGGAGGCCGCTCCCCGCCCGGGGCGTTCAGCCGTGGCGGTTGCGCATGTGGTCGGCCGTCTGCGCGAACGACTGCAGCAGCCGGTGCTGCATGTCCGCGGTGAACCCGCCCGCCTCGCCCAGTTCGGCGAGCGCCAGGCCCATGCAGGTGATCCACTGGTCGCGCTCGGCGATGCCGATCGCGTACGGCAGGTGGCGCGCGCGCAGCATCGGGTGGCCGAAGCGGTCGACGTAGAGGCTGGGGCCGCCGAGCCAGCCGGTGAGGAACCAGTAGAGCTTGTCGCGCGAGCCTTCGAGTGTCGGCGGATGCAGCGCGCGCAGGCCCGCGAACTCGGGCTCGAGGTCCATCAGGTCGTAGAAGCGGTCGACCAGTGCGCGCACGTTGGCAGCGCCGCCGACCCTGTCGAAGGGCGTGGCGGGCCGGGCGGCGGCCTCGTCGGGAGAGGTCTCGGACATGGGAGGATTGTCAGGCAGCGCGGGGATCCCCCGCCGGCGTGGGTGTCTCAGGCGCGCAGGCGCGTCGCCGCGGCGATCACGGCCTGCGCCGCGCTCGAGCCCGGCAGGCATTCGAGCAGCAGCTGGCGCCGCTTGACGGCGTCGCGCACCGCGGGATCGGTCGGCACCTCGCCGACGAATTCGAGCTTGACCGGCACCTCGAGGCCGGGGCTGACGAAGCGGTCGACCACCTGCTGCAGCTGGCCGCGGATGACGCGGCCCTCGCCCGGCTTGCTGGTCTGGTTGACCAGCACGCGCAGGTCGCGCCGCTGCTGGGTGGTGGCGAGCACCTTGATCGTGGCGTAGGCGTCGGTGAGCGAGGTGGGCTCGGGCGTGGCGACGATGAGCACCTCGTCGGCCAGCGAGACGGTGTAGAGCACGACGTCGGAGATGCCGGCGCCCGTGTCGAGCAGGATGCGGTCGAAGCGCGGCGTGACCTGGTTCACCACGTCGACCAGCTGCTC
>Ga0209051_1001904_pt1 | contig 16254 bp, 14 predicted proteins | sample AraplaCvi_mMS_r2_2_FD_184286 | JGI IMG/M metagenome (GOLD analysis project Ga0209051, IMG submission 184286) | Arabidopsis root microbial communities from North Carolina, USA - plate scrape MF_Cvi_mMS_r2 (SPAdes) (version 2) | ecosystem: Host-associated > Plants > Roots > Endosphere | place...
CCCTCGGTGTCGCCGTTCCCGCTCTTCAGATCGAGGCGGACCTGCTGTTCGCGGTCGTCGATCTGCGCGGAGTCGACGTTGCCGCCGTTGATCTGGCTGACCGCCACCGAGGTGTCGACCGGCGTGTAGCCGCGGGTGTCGTCACTGAAGTAGTAGAAGGACCAACCCAGCAGCAGGACGACCGCTATGACGGTCAGGGTGCGGATGACGTTCTTACGGTTCATTCGATGTCTTAGGCCAGCGGACTCTTGGGCTGAGTCGCGTCGGGCCACGTCCTTCCGATGAGCACAGGTTGGGTTCGTTCAGGCTACCGCTTGACCAACGATCGACGGTTCCCGACGCCTCGTGCTTGGCTCAGGCGGTGATCTCTGCGACTCGGCGACTCGTCGAGACGAACGGCGTGACGTTGCAGGTGACCGAAGCGGGTGACCGTGGTGCACCCGTCGTCGTGCTGGCACACGGCTTCCCCGAGCTGGCGTTCTCGTGGCGTCACCAGATCCCGGTGCTGGCCGCGGCGGGGTACCACGTGCTGGCCCCCGACCAGCGCGGCTACGGCGCGTCGTCGGCGCCGCCGCAGGTCTCCGACTACGACGTGGTCCAGCTGACCGGCGACGTCGTGGGGTTGCTCGACGACGTCGGCGCGCAGACGGCGGTGGTCGTCGGACACGACTGGGGGTCGGTGGTGGCGACCACCCTGCCGCTGCTGCACCCGGATCGGGTCTCGGCCTGCGTGACGCTCAGCGTCCCGCCCGTCCCCCGGCCCCGGGTGCCGCCGACCCAGGCCTGGCGGGCGGCCTTCGGCGAGAACTTCTTCTACATCCTCTACTTCCAAGAGCCGGGCCCGGCCGACGCCGAACTCGCCGCCGACCCGGCGCGCACCATGCGCAGGTTGATGGGCGGCATGACCTCCAGCGGCCAGGAGAACGTCTTCGTCACGATGGCCACCCCCGGACCGGAGGGCTTCGTCGAGCGCCTGCCCGAACCCGACGGCCTACCGGACTGGATCACCGCCGTCGAGTTCGACCACTACGTCGCCGAGTTCACCAGGACGGGATTCAGCGGAGCGCTGAACTGGTACCGCAACTTCGACCGGAATTGGGAGCTGACCGCGGCGACTCCGTCGCCGACGATCGCCGTGCCGACGCTGTTCGTCGGCGGGACCGCGGACCCGGCGCTGGCGATGACCCCGCGTGACCGCGTCGGCGAGGTGGTGTCGGGGCCATACCGGGAGGTGATGGTCGACGGCGCAGGTCACTGGCTGCAACAGGAACGCCCGGCCGAGGTCAACGCCGCGCTGCTGGAGTTCCTGGCAACCGTCTGAGTCGGCGGTAGGGTGCGTGCCATGCCCACGCCGCTGACTCGCTTGCTCCTGCTCGCCGGTGCGGCGGTGACCGCCGTCGCCGTGGTGGCCTGCGACGCCACCCCGGCTCCGTCGGCGGTTCCCGGGACGACCGCGCCGCGGCAGGTCACCGTGATCGGGGAGGGCAAGGTCGACGGCACCCCCGACACGCTGGTCATCAGCCTGTCGATCGCGGCGACCGCCCCCGACGCGATCGGTGCGTCCAACCAGACCAGCAGCCGCGCCGCGGCGGTGACCGACGCCGTCGCCGGCCAAGGTGTCGACCGCAAGGACATCAGCACCACGACGGTGACGCTGCAACCGCAGTACGGCGGCGCCGACAACACCACCATCGTCGGCTACCAGTCCAGCAACTCGATCGACGTCAAGGTGCGCAAGATCGAGACCGGGCCGCAGGTTCTCGGCGTCATCACCACCACCGGGGGTGACGCCACCCGCATCAACTCGGTGACCTATTCGATCGAGGACGACTCCCAGCTGGTCAAGGATGCGCGCGGCCGGGCGTTCGACGACGCCAAGAATCGGGCTCAGCAGTACGCCCAGCTGTCGGGACTCGACCTGGGCAAGGTGCTGTCCATCTCCGAGACCGGCGGCGTGACTCCCCCGCCGCCGTCGCCGGTCCGCTACGACGTGGCGGCCGCCGCGCCGCTGTCGCCCGGCCAGCAGACCGTCGGCTTCGCCGTCACCGTGGTCTGGGAACTGGGCTGACCCCTAGCTCACCGCCGCGATCTGCACGGGAATCCCGCTGAGCACCGCGGTACCCGAGAGCGGGTCGACGGTCGTTCCGTCGTTGAGCTGGTTGACGTTGACCCCGGGGCGTTCCGCGGCCACCGCGAGACCGGTGCCGCCGACGTCGTGACCCCAGCCGTGGGGCAGTGACACCACCCCGCGCCGGATGCGGTCGGTGACCTCGACCGGGACCACCAGCTCACCGCCGGGGCCCTTGATCCTGGCGTCGCCGTCGAGGCCGAGCTCGGTGGCGTCGTCGGGGTGGATCTGCAGCGTGCATCGGTTGGAACCGCCGGCCAGCGCGGGCAGGTTGTGCATCCAGCTGTTGTTGGAGCGCAGATGCCTGCGGCCGATCAGCACGTAGCCACCCGGGGCGACGGCGTCCGACACCGAGGCCCGCAGCCGGGCGGCGTCGGCGACCACCAGCGCCGGGGCGAGTTCGATCTTGCCCGACGGGGTGCGCAGCACGTCCCGCACGCGCGGGCTCAGCGGTCCCAGGTCGACGCCGTGCGGGGCGTCCACGAGCGCCTGCAGCGTCAGCCCGCCGGGGGTGGCGCCGAATCCGTCGCCGAAGGGGCCTAGCCGCAACATCATGTCGAGGCGCCGTTCGTAACCCGGTCCGGCAGGCAGCATCGCCGTCAGTTCCTCGACCGAGCGCCCCGCGACCGGGGAGTGCGGATCGGCGACCTCCTTGCCCAGCGTCGCCGCGATCACTTGATCGTCGACCAGCGACGGCGCGGCGTCCGGTCCGAGCCCGGCGATGGTCAACGCCAGCCGGGACAGGATCTCCGGCTCGTCGGGTTGGCCGGCCTCGAGCGGCAGCACCGGCGGTGAGTAGCGGGCGTTGTTGCGCACCGCGGCGTTGGCCAGCGCGACGTCGTAGTGGGCGCTGCGCGACGGCGGTGGCGGCGGCAGGATCACGTCGGCGTGCCGCGTCGTCTCGTTGAGGTAGGGGTCGACGCTGAGCATGAAGTCCACGCCGTCGAGCGCGCGGCTCAACCGGGCTCCGTCGGGAGCCGACAGCACCGGGTTGCCCGCGACGGTGATCACGGCCTTGACCTGGCCCTCCCCCGGCGTCTCCAACTCCTCCGACAGCGCCGTCACCGGCAGCTCGGAGAGCACCTCCGGGAACCCGGAGACCCGGCTGTGCCACCGGCCCACCAGGAAGCCGCGGCCGGGTCGCGGCGGTCGCGGTGCGGCACCGACCGGTGACTGGGGGAACATCACCCCGCCGGGCCGGTCCAGATTGCCGGTCAGCACGTTGAGCACGTCGACCAGCCAGCTGCCGATCGTGCCGAACTCGACCGTGGAGGTGCCGATCCGGCCGTACACCGCCGCGACCGGCGCCTCGGCGATCTCCCTGGCGACCGCGCGGATCTCCTCGGCCGCGACACCGCAGTGCTCGGCGACGTGCTCGGGAGCGAATTCCCGTGCCAGCGCGCGAACTTCGTCGACGCCGTCGACCAGGTCGGCCAGGTGACCCAGGTCGACGAGGTCTTCGTCGAAGAGGGTGTGCACCATCGCGAACAGCAGCGCCGCGTCGGTGCCCGGGCGCGGCGAGACGTGGCGGTCTGCCAGCTCGGCAGTGCGGGTGCGAGCCGGGTCGATCACCGTCAGGCGGCCGCCACGCTTCTTCAGGGCCCTGAGCTTGCCGCCGAAGTCTGCGGCGGTGGCGATGCTGCCGTTGGACACCAGCGGGTTGGCGCCGATGACGACGAGGTGGTGGGCCCGGTCGAGGTCGGGCACCGTGAACGCCATCGGGTTGCCGAACAGCAACCCCAGCGCGACGTGCTTGGGCATCTGGTCCAGGGTGCTGGCCGAGTACACCTGTCGCGTGCCGAGCCCGCGGATGATCAACGGTACGTAGAGCGACCCGGCGATGGTGTGGGCGTTGGGGTTGCCGGCGTAGACCGCGACCGAGGATCCGCCGTGCTCGGCCAGCACGGCGCCAAGACCGGCAGCGGCCGCGGCGAAGGCCTCGTCCCAGCTGACCTCGACCAGGGCGCCGTCGCGGCGCACCAGCGGTGCGGTCAGGCGGTCGGGGTCGCCGTCGAGTTCACCGAAGCTCGCGCCCTTGGGGCAGATGTAGCCCGCGCTGAACACGTCCTCGCGGTCACCGCGGGCGCCGACGATCGTGGCGGCCAGATCGTCGACTTCCAGCGTCAGGCCACAGGTGGCTTCGCAGAACGGACAGATCCTCAACGCGGTGCGGGTGTCGGCCATGCCAGCATTGTGCGCAGGGCAGGTACGCCCGCGTCAACGATCAGGGGTTCTCGTAGACCTTCGGGTCCAGCAGACCGATGTAGGGCAGGTCGCGGTAGCGCTCCGCGTAGTCCAGGCCGTAACCGACCACGAACTCGTTGGGGATGTCGAAACCGCACCACGAGATGTCGACGTCGGTGCGCACCGCGTCGGGCTTGCGCAGCAGCGTGCACACCCTCAGCGACCGGGGATGCCGGGTCGCGAGATTGCGCAGCAGCCACGACAGCGTCAGACCGGAGTCGACGATGTCCTCGACGATGAGGACGTCGCGGTCGTGGATGTCGCGGTCGAGATCCTTGAGGATGCGCACCACGCCCGACGACGACGTGGACGATCCGTAGGAGCTGACCGCCATGAACTCCAGCTGCGTCGGCAGGGGGATCGCACGGGCCAGGTCGGTGACGAACATGACCGCACCCTTGAGCACCGTGACGAGCAGCAGATCCTCGCCGCCCTCACCGATCGTCTCTCGGTAGTGCGCACCGACCGTCGCGCCCAGCTCGGTGACCCGCGCTTGAACTTCGGCCTCGGACAGCAGAACCGACTCGATGTCGCCGGGATACGGGTCCGCGGCTGTTGGCTCGGGCACGGCAACAGCGTGCCACGTCACGGCAGCTGCGACCAACTAGACACGAGCGACCGTCTAGACCGGTTCGGTCCGAAGGATCAGCTCGCCGCCGCGGCGCTCGGCGAACAGCCGCTGCCGGGGTGACGACGATCCGATGGCCACGCCGCCGCGACCGCGCCAGTCCACGACGAGGCGGTCCACCGCCCGGATCTGGAGGTCGGTCAGGTCGTTGCCGCCACCGGCGAGGAGCCACCTGCGGATGACGCGGCGGCGCACCGCGGCGGGGAACCCCGTCACGGCGGTCACGTCGAGCCGGGTGCCCGTGCCCGTCCCCGCGGCTGCGGTGGCCAACGCGGCCTCGGCCAGATCGTCGAGGGTGTCGATGTCCTCGCGGAGACTGGCGGCGGTGCGGGCCAACGCCTCCGCCACGCCGCCGCCGAGCACGTCCTCCAGCAGCGGCAGCACCTCGTGGCGCAGCCGGACCCGGGTGAATCGGGGGTCGTCGTTGTGGGGGTCTTGCCAGGGGGTCAGCCCCAGCTCCTCACACGCCCCGCGGGTGACCGAGCGGGCGATCCCCAGAAGCGGCCGGCCCCACGGCGGGTCGTACGGGCGCATACCGGCGATCGACCGCGGGCCCGAGCCCCTGCCCAGGCCCAGCAGCACGGTCTCGGCCTGGTCGTCGCGCGTGTGCCCGATCAGGACGGGAGCGCCGCCGCGTGCGTCGGCGAGCGCGGCGTACCGGGCGGAACGGGCCGCGGCCTCCGGCCCGCCGTGACCACCCACCCCGACACCGATGACGTGGGCGTCGGCGCAGCCCAGGCCGAGCGCCTGGTCTCGAGCGGCGCGGGCCACGGCGTCCGAGCCGGGCTGCAGGCCGTGGTCGACGATCAACGCGACCGTCGTTCGCATCTGGGCGGCGGCGGCGGTCAGCGCCAAGGAGTCGGCGCCCCCGGACAGGGCCACGCACCAGCGCTCGTCGGCGGCGCAGTGCGTCCGGGCGAACGCCTCGACCGCCGCGCGGACCGTCGCTAGAGGACCCTGGCGATCCATCGGTTCGGCTCGTCGACTTCCGTTGGCAGCGGCAACGTCTCGGGACTGGTCCAGACGGTGTTGAACGCCGCCATCCCAACCTCGCCGACCACGTGGTCGACGAACGCCTTGCCGCGGGTGTATTGGTTCATCTTGGCGTCGAACCCCATCAGGGTGCGCAGGATGCGTTGCAGCGGAGGCTGTTTGCGCTGTCGACGCTCGTTGAACCGCCGACGGATGGTCGCCACCGAGGGCACCACCTTCGGGCCGACGGCGTCCATGACGTGATCGGCGTGGCCTTCCAGCAGCGTGCCGAGGACCAGCAGCTGGTCGAGCGCCTTGCGCTGCGGCTCGGATTGGATGGCACGCAGGAAGCCGATCACCCCCTCGGAATTCGGTTGTGCGGCGTGCCCTTCGGCCGAACGTCTGCTGCGGACGAATTCACCGAGGCGCCCGACGACCTGGGTGAGTTCCTGCCCGCTCTCGTCGGTGATGACCGCCAGCGAGGACGACATGTGCTCGGCCAGCCAGGGATTGGCCCGGAACTGGACCCGGTGGGTGACCTCGTGCAGGCACACCCAGAGCCGAAAGTCCGCCGGTGACACCCGGAGCTGACGCTCGACGGCGATCACGTTGGGGTAGACCAGCAGCAGCTCGCCGCCGTCTGACGAGAAGGGGTCGTACTGCCCCAGGATGCCCGACGACACGAAGGCCAAGACGGCGCCGGTCTGCGCGCCGGTGACCCGCCGGGCCACGAAACCGCCCGAGCGGCCGGAGCCGTCGACCTGACCGCTGGTGGTCATGGCGCGCATGGAATGGGTTGCGGCGCGCACCCATTCGGCCCGGTCGACGATGCGGGCCTCGGTGATGGCGGCACCCTCGTTGAGACCCGTCACGTCGCGCACCGGCCCCTCGGCGGCGCGTGCGGAAGTCGCCAGCTGGTCGATCGCCTGCCGTTTGGTGTACTCGGTGACCGGCGGCGCAGGGCGCACCAGCTTGGCCCCCACGGTGGCGGCGAACTCCCAGTCGACGGCGTTGCCGACGGTGACCGCGCTCATCGGCCGCACCCGCAGGACCGCAGCGCCGAGGCCACGGCGTCGATCGCCGTCCGCCCCGTCGGGCCCGCGTCGTTCGAGATCAGGGAGAACGTCAACACCCTGCCGCCGTCGTCGGTGACGAAGCCTGCCAGCGCGTTGGTGCCGGTGAGCGATCCCGTCTTGGCCCTCAGCACGCCCATCGCGTCGCGGCCCGCGTCGGTGTCGGTGAACCGGTTGGACAGCGTGCCGCTGCCGCCGGCGATGGGCAGCAGGTCGACGAGTGGGCGCAAGTCGTGCTCGTCGAGGGTCACGTTGGCCGCCGCCGCGGAGACCACCTCGTCGAGCGTCTCGGCGGTCAGGCGGTCGTCGACCGACAGCCCGCTGGAATCCAGCAGCGTCGCGCCGCCGGTGTCGACGCCCGCCTTGCCGAGTTGACCGAGCACCGCCGACACACCTCCGGTGAAGCTCTGCGGCCTGCCGAGCGCGGCGGCCACCTCGCGGCCGGTCGACTCGGCCATCACGTTGTCGGATTCACTCATCATCTGTCGCAGCCGTTCGATGAGCGGTGGCGACTGCACGGCCGCGACTTGCCGTCCCTGCACCGGCGACGTCCGCACGGTGACGGTCGCCGGGTTCAGTCCGAGGGCGACCGCCAGGGCACGGCCTGCGTCGAGGGCGGGGGTGGTGGAGCGGGCCGAGTCCACGCTCACCGGTTGAGTGCGGCCGCCGTCGAGCATGACAGCCTCCATGGGGGCGATGTCACCGCCGTCGATGTCGAGCGGATCCCAGCCGGGGGCCAGCGTCGGCCCGCTGTAGGCGGTCGCGTCCACCTGCACGACCTTGGGCGCTACACCGGAACTGCGCACCTGATCGGCGAGGTCGGAGATGCGCGCCGCGCCGCGGTACCAGGTGTCCACGTTCTTCGGGGCGGCCGAGAGCGTCGGGTCACCGCCCCCCACGAGCACGACCACTCCGGGCGACGCGGTCTCGTCGGGGACCACCACCTTCGTCGTAAGCCGGGCGTCGCGGTCCAGGGTCAGCAGGGCAGCCGCCGCGGTCAGCACCTTGTTGGTCGACGCGGGTTGCATCGGGGTGCCCGCGCCCTGGGCCCACAGCTGCTTGCCCGTCGAGGCGTCGGCGACCCGGCCGGTGAACACGCCGAGGTCGGGGTTGGCGACCAACGGTGCCAGGACCGCCGCCAGACCGGCGGGCGTCGGTACGGGTGCCGAGTCGGCGAGTTCGGTCACCGCGGGGGCGGCGGCCACCGGCGCCGGTCGGGGGGCGACGGTGACGGTCGGCTCGGCGGGAGTGCTGCCGCGGGAGGTGGCCACTGCGGCGACGGCGACCACCACGACGACCAGGAACAGCACCACGACGCCGACCCACACGTGGGTGGATCGTCGCCACCGCGTGGGCGCCATGAGTCCGATGATCGCTCTCCTGTTTCGGTGGGGCTGCCGTGCAGACCCACGAGTGCAGGGTATCGCTCGTCTATGGTGGACCCGCGTCGTCACCTGACGACCCCATGACGCCTTCAGAGACCATAAGGAGCCGGCGGTGCAGTTCGACGTCGTCATCGAGATCCCCAAGGGGTCGCGCAACAAGTACGAGGTGGACCACGAGACCGGCCGGGTCAAGCTGGACCGCTACCTCTACACGGCGTTCGGCTACCCCGCCGACTACGGATTCTTCGAGAACACCCTCGGCGAGGACGGCGACCCGCTGGACGCCCTGGTGCTGCTGCCCGAGTCCGTCTTCCCCGGCTGCATCGTCGAGGCGCGGCCGGTCGCCATGTTCAAGATGACCGACGAGGCCGGTGGCGACGACAAGCTGCTCTGCGTGCCCGCAGGCGATCCGCGGTGGGACCACATTCAGGACCTAGCCGACGTTCCGCCGTTCGAACTCGAGGCCATCAAGCACTTCTTCGTGCACTACAAGGATCTCGAACCGGGCAAGTTCGTCAAGGCCGCCGACTGGGCGGGCCGCGAGGAGGCCGAGGCCGAGCTGCAGCGCTCGGTGGAGCGGTTCGGGGCCACGGGCCACCAGGCCTGAATTAGCACCGCCGTAACACTGGGTAACCCGCCCGTGTCTTCGGGCTCCCATGCTGGTGAGGTGCTGTTACACCAGGGAATCGGCCTCGACGCGTTCAACGCGTTGCCCGAGCGCAAGGCCGTGCACGCGCTCTTCGAGTGCTGCAACAGCATGACGATGGCCCGGCATCTGACCTACGGACGGCCCTACCCGAACCACGACAGCCTGTTCCGGCGAGCCGACGCGTTGCTGTTCGCCCTGCCGGAGTCTGCGGTCGACCAGATCCTCGACGCCTGCCCCGAACTCGGGCGACGGCCGCGCAGCGAGAAGAGCCAGGCCGAGCAGTGCGCGCTGTGGCACGACGACGAGGCCGTGATGAACGAGCTCTCGGAGACCGCGCGGCGATACGCCGCGAAGTGGGGCTTCGGATTCGTGATGTACGTGGGCGGCTCGGACGCACGCGCCGTGCTCGACACGATCACCGACCGCTTGCAAAACGACGCCGAGACCGAGCGCAAGGTGGTGCGCAACGAGCTGGCGAAGATCAACCGGTCACGGCTGGAGCGCATGCTCGGGCCCGAGGGCGGCTACCAGAATTGGTAGCACCACCGCTCACTAGGGTTGTACCCCGTGAGCACCCCGCCTGACGACGACCGGACCCCGACCCACTTCCTGGCCCTGCCCGACCTGGCCGCCCGACCGGCCGGCGGCGCAGTGCTCTGGGCCAACGACGAACTCTTCGCCGAACGGGAGAACCTGATCAAGCCCAGGCCTGCGGAGTTCCGGCCCGCCACCTTTGGACACAAGGGCCAGGTGTACGACGGGTGGGAGACGCGCCGCCGGCGCGACCTGCATCCGGATGCCTGCGACGCCGCGATCGTGCGGTTGGGCGTGCCGGGGATCGTCCGCGGCGTGGTGGTCGACACGGCCTGGTTCACCGGCAACTATCCGCCGACCATCTCGGTGGAGGGGGCCAACGTGGCGGGCTACCCCTCGGTCGACGAGCTGCTCGAGGGCACCGAGTGGACGACCCTGGTCGAGCGCTCCGCGGTCGACGGCGACACCCGCAACCCCTTCGAGGTCGACTCGTCACGACGCTGGTCGCACGTGCGGTTGTCGATCTATCCCGATGGCGGCGTGGCCCGGTTCCGCGTGCACGGCGAGGGCCTGCTGGATCCGGACTTCGCCGACGGCATGACCGTCGACCTGGCGGCGCTGGAGAACGGCGGTCGAATCACGGCTTGCTCCAACATGTTCTACGGCTCTCCGAACAACCTGCTGCTCCCCGGCAACGCCAGGACGATGGGTGACGGCTGGGAGACCTCGCGTCGGCGGGACGACGGAAACGACTGGGTGCAGGTGCACCTGGCGGGCCGCGGCACGCTGCGGGCCGCGGAGTTGGACACCTCGTACTTCCTGGGCAACGCCCCCGGGGTGGGCAGGCTCTCCGGGCGCGACGGTGACGGTGACTGGTTCGAGATCATGCCGGCCACCGATCTGCGACCCGACACCAGGCACCGCTTCCTGATCGCCGACGACCGGCCGATCACCGAGGCACGGCTCGACGTCTACCCCGATGGCGGCATGGCGCGGTTGCGCCTCTTCGGCACCCTGACCGACGACGGCCTACAGCGGATCCGCGACGACTGGGCCGCCAGCGCCTGAGGTTCTTCTCAGAGCTGCTGAGTCCGGTCGCCGGCGCCGGAGGCGAGACCCGCGAGGTGGCGCCCGATGGGAAGCGCCGCGGTGGCGGCCGGCGACGGTGAGTTCAGCACGTGGATCATGCGGTCGGTCCGCTCGACGACGAAGTCGTGGACCAACGTGCCGTCGCGCCGAACGGCCTGGGCGCGGATGCCCGCTTCGTGGGGCAGCAGGTCCGAGGCGGTCAACTCCGGTGCGTACTTGCGACATTCGCGTAGGTATCGCCGCGTGAAGAGCGAGTTGCCGACTTCTCTGACGCCGAGCCTCGCGTTGGCCCGCGCCACGCGCCAGAGGCCGGGGAACCTCGCCATCCGGACGACGTCGCGGGCGTCGACCGAGAACTTCGGGTAGCCCTCGCGGGCCAGCCCGAGCACGGCGCTCGGTCCCACGGTGATGTCACCGGCGATGGTGGGGCTGAGATGAACCCCGAGGAACGGCAGCTCCGGGTCGGGCACCGGGTAGATCAACCGCCGCACGAAACCCTCTCGCCAGCGCGGCAATTGGAAGTACTCACCCCGGAAGGGCACGATCTGCACGTCCGTCGTCAGGCCCGCCATCTCGGCCAGCCGGTCGGCCTGCAGACCGCCGCACACCACCAGCCGGTCGCACGTCAGCGTCGTCGACCGCGTCGACACCGTCACGGCGTCAAGGGTTTCGGAGATCGCGACGACGCGCTGGCCGGTCAGTACGGTCGCACCCGCGGCGCGGATCAGATCGGCGATCGCCGTCGACACCGCCCGGTAGTCGACGATGCCGGTGCGCGGCAGGTGCAGCGCACCGAGTCCCGTCACGTTGGGCTCGAGTTCGGCGAGCTCGCCGCGGCCGATCCGGCGGCATTCGATGCCGTTGACCGCGGCCCGCTCCTCGAGCGCCGCCATCCGCGCGAGCTCGTCGGGCGTCGTCGCGACGATGAGCTTTCCGCACTCGTCGAACGGGATGCCGTGGCTGGTGCAGAACTCCTTGGTGGCCCGTTCGCCGGCCTTGCAGAACGTGGCCTTGAGGCTTCCCGGCTCGTAGTAGATGCCCGAGTGGATGACTCCGCTGTTGTGCCCCGTCTGATGGGCGGCGACCGACGGCGCGGCGTCGAGGACGACGACGGTGGCGTCGGGTTCGGCGGCCAGGAGGTGGTGCGCGGTGGACAGCCCGACGATGCCGGCGCCCACGACGCAGTAGCGGTACCTGGTCATGCTCGACGGCCCGTCAAGCCAGCGCGGGCTTCTTCGCCGACCGTATGCGCTTGGCGTAGTTCATCGCCGGCTTCTCGATCAGGTAGTAGGTGATGGCACCGGCGAGGATGGTGACGGCCAGCGCCAGCACGATGTTGCGCAGCATGCCCGGCAGCGTGTCACCGGCCATCCAGCCGATGCGGCCCAGCATCAACAACACCGGGAAGTGCCACAGGTAGGCCGAGAGCGAGATCTCGCCGACGAATCGGATCGGCCGAAAGTCCAGCGCGCTCGCCAACCGGGACTTCTGGTGACGCGCCAGCGGCGCCACGATGACGAGGATCATCAGTGCCGCGACGATGCCGACGCCCGCGGTGACGAATTGGCTGGCGAAGACCAGCAGCACCCCGCAGCCCAACAACACCGGCAAGATCGCCACGGTGCTGAACATTCGGATGCGTCGACTCAGGCGCTCGCGCAGCTCGCCGCGTTCCATGGCCACGAAGACGATGGCCGCCGCCATGCCGAGGGCGAAGTTGTCCGCGTTGGTCAGGAAGCTCTTGGTGAACACCGCGGCCCAATTGGGTCCCCAGTTCAGCAACATGAAGTCGGTGGTGCCGGCGTGGGCGAAGACCAGTGGGATGAACGCGCGGCCCACCAGTCCAACGGTGAGCAGGAACGCAGCGACCGCGCCGGCCAGCAGCAGTGGGTTCACCGACAGTCGCTTGCGAAGCTTGAAGACCACGAGGAACAGCAGCGGCAGGGAGGCGTAGAACGCGTACTCCAGCGTCAGCGACCAGGACGGGTTGATGCCGGTCTGGATGTAGGCCGGGAAGTACGACTGGAGCAGAGTCAGGTTCGCGATGAGCATCCCGGGATCGGTGATCATCCCCGTCCCGTCCTCGGTACCCAGGGGCTGCAACGCGGGGTTCTGCACGTAGGACACCTGCAACACGAAGTTGACGAACAGGAATATCAATATGTACGCGGGCATGATCCGGGCCAGACGGTGCACCGCATAGTCGGTGACGTTGGGCAGCGTGGCCGTCTCCCGCTCCTTGACCAGGTTGCGAATGAACGGCAGCGACAGCAGGAACCCGCTGAGCACGAAGAAGTAGACCAGCGAAAAACCGAAGAGATTCGTCTGCCAGGTCACCGCGGTCTTCGGGGAGTAGTGCCCGGTGATGTGGGTGACGGCGATGCTCAGGCACAACAGTCCACGGACGCCGTCGAGCCCGATGATGCGCGCTCGCCTCGGTCGGGTCGACGCCGATTCGGGGGGCCCTGAGGCCGGCGTGGCACTGGTCACGTCCTGCGACATCGGATCTCCAAACCTGATCGCTCGGTCCCCCGCCATTGTCCACCCACCCGGCGCAGCGGTGGCCTCGCCCGGGGCGGGAGTCGTCGGAGGACGGCGCCGCGGAACCTCGGGGGCGGTCCCGGCCGACCGACCGGGAAAGGATAGCTTGGCGACCGTCGACATGCACACGACGTCGCATTACGCCACGTAGGGCGATTGCTGGCGGCGCCCCGGGCCCTGCCGAGACGTTTGCCCCGGGCTATCCGTGGACGACGTTGGCCAGCGTCTCGCCGCGGGCAAGCCGGCCGATGTTGGCGGCGACCTCGTCGGACCGCCCGCGGAACGTGTCCGAGGTGACGCCGGAGGAATGCGGTGTCATCAGCACGTTGGCGAGCTCGTGGAACGGCAGCTCGCTGGGGGTCGACTGACCGGCCGGTGTCGGGTAGCGGTACCAGACGTCGAGGGCGGCGGCGCGCAGCACGCCGTCGCGCAGCGCCTCGTAGAGGGCGCGTTCGTCGACCAGTGGCCCGCGGCCCACGTTGACGAGCACGCCGTCCGGGCCGATCGCCTGCAGTTCCCGGCGCCCGATCAGCCCCGTGGTGGCCGGGGTCAGCGGCGCCGAGAGCACCACGACGTCGGACTCGGTGAGCAGTTGGTCCAGCCTCGAGACGTCCCCCGCCCATGCCAGCCCGTGCGCCGCGGCGTCCACGCGACCGGATCCCGTCACCGCCGCACCACGGGAGCCGAGCATCCGGAACGACTCCCACGCCCGCTGACCGATGTGCCCGAACCCGACGAACCCCACCCGTGCGTCACCCACGGTGGGCAGCTGAGCGATGGAGTCGTCGTAGACCGACGTGGCCCACACGCCGCGACGGAGGGCTCGATCCTGAGCCAGGAAGTCACGGCGCAGCATGACCGTCGCGGCGAGCACGTACTCCGCGATGGAGCGCTCGTGGTGGAACGTGTTGGCGACCCGCACCCCCGGCGGCAACGCGTCGAGCTCGACCTTGTCGACGCCCGCGCCGACGACGTGGATCAACCGCAGCTTCTCCGCCGAGTCCGCCATGACCGTGGTGAACCTGCTGCCGACGTAGACCTCGACGTCACGCAACTCCTCGAGGAGGGTCAGCGGATCGCGCCCGGCGCGCCACAGCACCTCGACGCCCGACGGGAGGGCCGAGGTGAACCGCTCCCGGTGCGGGGTCAGGTTGGCGTCGGCCAGCAGTACCTTCATCATTTCAGTTTCGTTGTAGTGCAGGACGTTTGGGATCAAAGGCCCACCCGGGGCTCAGGTACTGCATCGCGACGGAGTCGTCGCGGGCGCCAAGCCCCTCGGCCAGGTAGAGCTGATGGGCCGCGGCCACCTCGTCCTCGTCGAGCTCGACTCCGAGCCCGGGTGCGTCTGGCACGTCGAGGTAGCCGTCGACGATCTGGAAGGGCTGCTTGGTGATTCGCTGGCCGTCCTGCCAGATCCAGTGGGTGTCGATCGCCGTCACCTCACCGGGCGCGGCGGCCGCGACGTGGGTGAACATCGCCAGCGACACGTCGAAGTGGTTGTTGGAGTGCGATCCCCACGTCAGGCCCCACGCGTCGCAGAGCTGCGCGACGCGCACCGAGCCGGCCATCGTCCAGAAGTGCGGATCGGCCAGCGGTATGTCGACCGCCCCGGCCCGGATGGCATGGCCGAGCTCGCGCCAGTCGGTGGCGATCATGTTGGTGGCGGTGCGCAGTCCGGTGGCGCGCTTGAACTCGGCCATCACCTCCCGGCCGGAGAAGACGCCCTCGGGGCCTACCGGATCCTCGGCGTAGGCCAACACGCCGTCGAGTTCGCGGCACGTGCGGACGGCGTCGTCGAGCAGCCAGCCGCCGTTGGGGTCCAACGTGATTCGCGCGTCGGGGAAACGGTCGGCCAGTGCGATCACGGCCTTGGCCTCGTCCGGGGCGGGCAGCACGCCGCCCTTGAGCTTGAAGTCGCGGAACCCGTAGCGTTCCCGGGCCGCCTCGGCCAACCGGACGATCGCGTCGGGTGTCATGGCCTCGTCGTGGCGAAGACGCTGCCAGTCGTCGGCGTCGGCGGGTTCGTCCGACGGCGACCGGTAGGCCAGGTCGGTCTTGGTGCGGTCACCGACGAAGAACAAATAGCCCAGCGCCTGCACGCGCCGACGCTGCTGCCCCTGCCCGAGGAGCGCGGCGACGGGAACCTCGAGGTGTCGGCCGAGGAGGTCGAGCAGGGCCGACTCCACGGCGGTCACCGCGTGCACGGTGACCCGCAGGTCGAACGTCTGCTGTCCACGTCCACCCGCGTCCCGCGCGGCGAACGTCCGGCGGATGTCGGCGAGCACGGCGTGATGCTCGCCGATGCTGCGACCCTCGACGATGGGCCGGGCGTCTTCCAGCGTGCGGCGAATGGGCTCGCCGCCTGGCACTTCGCCGACGCCGACGTTGCCGTGGGAATCGTTGAGTATGACCAGGTTTCGGGTGAAGAACGGCCCGTGTGCTCCGCTGAGGTTCAACAGCATGCCGTCGTGACCGGCGATGGGCACCACCCTCATGGTGGTGACGACGGGGGTGTGCTTCATGCCGCCAGCCTATAAAGGCTCGTTGATACCCGTCCAACACTCTTATCGCATGGATTGATGCTCGTCGTGAATGTCATTGCGCAAACCACTTGTCGCCGTTGGCGAGGGGGCGCAGCACGCGGGTCACCTTGTCACCGACGGCGCACAGCGCCTCGACGATCACGCGTTCACGCTCCGGGGTCAACCGGGACACGGGCACCGAGGCGCTGATCGCGTCCTGGGCGGGTCTGCGGTATCCCAGCGCCACCGCGAAGCACCGCAGCCCCACGGTGTTCTCCTGGTCGTCGGTGGCGTAGCCGCGGATGCGGGCCGTCTCCAGTTGCTCGGAGAGCGCGTCGCGATCGGTGGTGGTGTGCGGGGTGAGCGCCGTCAGCACGTCCGGCACGTGCCGGTCCCGCTCGCTGCCGAATCGGTCGGCCAACAACGCCTTTCCCAGCGCCGTGGCGTGAGCGGGCAGTCGGCGTCCCACCCGGCTCGCCGTCCGCCGGT
>Ga0209051_1001905_pt1 | contig 16252 bp, 10 predicted proteins | sample AraplaCvi_mMS_r2_2_FD_184286 | JGI IMG/M metagenome (GOLD analysis project Ga0209051, IMG submission 184286) | Arabidopsis root microbial communities from North Carolina, USA - plate scrape MF_Cvi_mMS_r2 (SPAdes) (version 2) | ecosystem: Host-associated > Plants > Roots > Endosphere | place...
ACCACCACGGTGCTGCCGCCGGCCTCCGCGCCGGCGCCCGCCCCGGGCCAGTGAGCCCCGCCTGAGCACGCCACGGAGATCCCATCATGGGCGCCCGCCATCCGCTTCCCTACGCCTGGGCCAAGACCTACTCGCTGCTGATCGAGGACGACGGCCGCCAGCGCACGCTGCACGTCACCGACGGCACCTCGCGCACGGCGCTGGCCGAGGTGCTGCGCCTGCACGCGGTCGACCGCATCGAACGCGACACGCCGAGCGCGCTCGCGGCCCGCATCGCCGAGGCCTACTCGGGCGGTGAAGGCAGCGCGGCGGCGGTCGTCGGCGAGGTCGAGAGCGCCGTCGACCTCTCGCGCATGATGCAGGAGCTGCCGGCGGTCGAGGACCTGCTCGAGGCCGCCAACGACGCCCCGATCATCCGCATGCTCAACGCCCTGCTCACGCAGGCGGCCAAGGACGGCGCGAGCGACATCCACATCGAGCCCTACGAGCGCAGCTCCAGCGTGCGCTTCCGCGTCGACGGCACGCTGCGCGAGGTCGTGCAGCCGAACAAGGCGCTGCACGCGGCGCTGATCTCTCGCCTGAAGATCATGGCCGAGCTCGACATCTCCGAGAAGCGCCTGCCGCAGGACGGCCGCATCTCGCTGCGCATCGGCGGCCGCGCGATCGACGTGCGCGTCTCCACGCTGCCCTCGGCCCACGGCGAGCGCGCGGTGCTGCGCCTGCTGGACAAGGGCGAGGCCAAGTTCAGCCTCGAGTCGCTCGGCATGGACGGCGAGGTGCTGCACGAGTTCAACCGCCTCGTGAACCAGCCGCACGGCATCGTGCTCGTCACCGGCCCGACGGGCTCCGGCAAGACCACCACGCTGTACGCCTCGCTGTCGCGCCTGGACACCCGCACCTCCAACGTGCTGACGGTGGAGGATCCGGTCGAGTACGAGCTGCCCGGCATCGGCCAGACGCAGGTCAACCCGAAGATCGACCTCACCTTCGCCAAGGCGCTGCGCGCGATCCTGCGCCAGGATCCGGACGTGGTGATGATCGGCGAGATCCGCGACTTCGAGACCGCGCAGATCGCCATCCAGGCCTCGCTCACGGGCCACCTGGTGCTCGCCACCGTCCACACGAACGACGCGCCCTCCACCGTCGCGCGCCTGATCGACATGGGCGTCGAGCCCTTCCTGCTCAGCTCCTCGCTGCTGGGCGTGCTGGCGCAGCGGCTCGTGCGCAAGCTGTGCGAGTTCTGCAAGCGCGAGGACGACCAGCACCGCTGGCACCCGGTCGGCTGCGAGAACTGCGGCATGTCCGGCTACAAGGGCCGCACGGGCGTGTACGAGCTGATGGTGGTCGACGAGGTGGTGCAGGGCCACATCCACGGCCGCTCGGCCGAGAGCGAGATCATCGCCGCCGCGCGCGCGAACGGCATGCGCTCGATGCGCGAGGACGGCGAGCGCCTGGTCGCCGAGGGCGTGACCTCGCTCGAGGAAGTGCTGCGCGTGACGCGCGACTAGACGGATCTCCATGCCCGCCTACAAGTACGAGGCGCTCGACGCCGCCGGCAAGTCCGCCAACGGCATCGTCGAGGCCGAATCGATGAAGGCCGCGCGCGCCCACCTGCGCGGCCAGAAGCTGGTGCCGCTGGGGCTGACGCAGGTCGCCGTGGCCGAGTCCTCGGCCAAGCCGCGGCGCTTCTCGCGCACGGCCTTCTCGTCGGCCGGCCTGGCCGTCTGGACACGCCAGCTCGCGGGCCTGGTCGCCGCCGGCCTGCCGCTCGAGCGCGCGCTGACGGCGCTCGCCGACGAGGCCGAGGTGCAGCAGCAGCGCGACCTGATCGCGCACCTGCGCAGCGAGGTCAACGCGGGCGCCACCTTCGCGCGCGCGCTCGGCACCGTGCCGCGCGAGTTCGACGACGTCTTCCGCGCCGTGGTCGCGGCCGGCGAGGCGAGCGGCGCGCTGGGCCAGGTGCTGGAGCGCCTCGCCGACGACCTCGAGGAGCGCCAGACGCTCAAGGGCAAGCTGATCGGCGCGATGCTCTATCCCGCCATCGTCTCCGTGATCGCGATGGCCATCGTGACCTTCCTCGTCACCTACGTGGTGCCGCAGGTCGCCTCCGTGTTCGCGAGCGGCAAGCACCAGCTGCCCTTCCTGACCACGATGATGCTGTCGATCAGCGCCTTCGTGCGCGAGTGGGGCCTGCTGGCGCTGGTGGTCGTCGTCGCCGCGTTCTTCCTCTTCGGCGCGGCGATGCGCCAGGCCGGTTTCCGGCGCCGCTTCGACGCCGCCTTCCTCAACGTGCCGCTGGCCGGACGCCTGGCGCGCGGCTACAACGCGGCGCGCTTCGCGGGCACGCTGTCGATGCTGGCCGGCGCCGGCGTGCCGATCCTGAAGGCGCTCCAGGCGGCGGCCGAGACGCTCTCCAACCACGCCCTGCGCGCCGACGCGATGGAGGCGCTGGTGCAGGTGCGCGAAGGCGCGCCGCTCGCCTCCGCGCTGGCCGCGCACAAACGCTTCCCGGGCCTGCTGGCCATGTTCGCGCGCCTGGGCGAGCAGACCGGGCAGCTGCCCGTCATGCTCGACCGCGCCGCCCGCCAGCTGGGCAACGAGGTGCAGCGCCGTGCCTTCGCGCTGGCGACGCTGCTGGAGCCGCTGCTCATCGTCGCGATGGGCGCGGTCGTGATGCTGATCGTGCTGTCGGTGCTGCTGCCCATCATCCAGCTCAACAATTTCGTGAAGTAAACCGCGCCGCGGCGTTCCCGCCCGACAGGGCGTGTTCAGCCGTGCACGGTCGCGTTCGCGACAATCCCCATGACGCCGCGGCCGGCTCGCCGGCCCGGGATGGCGTCGCCCGACGCCGCCCGTGACTTCCTCGCCCACCCCCGTCTCCGCCGCCGCCCCGGCCCCGCCGGTCGATGCCCGCTCCGTGTCGCAACGCATCGAGGGCGAGTTCGCCCGTCGCGTGCTGCGCATCGCGCTGCCCATCGACGCGGCCGCGGTGGCGCTCTACACCGCCCTGTTCGCCGCGCGCGGGCTCTGGCCGCAGACAGCCGTCGTCGGCTGGCAGGCCGCGCCGCTGGCATGGGCCTGGCACCTCTCGCGCGAGGGCCGACACGCGCGGGCGCTGCAGTTCGTGATGTGGCCGTCGTGGGTGGTCAACGCCGCGCTCGCGGCCGCCGAGGGCGGGATCGGGGGCACCTCCGCGTGGTGGCTGCTGGTGCAGCCCGTGGTGCTGATCCAGGCCGGCGCGCTCGGCACCGGGCTCGCGATGGTCGGGCTCACGCTCGTCGAGCTGGGCGCGCTGTTCGCGCTGCGCGAGTCGGGCGTGCTGCCGGTGCTCTCGCCGCAGCCGCCGCTGGGCGCCGCGCAGGTGCTGCTGGCCGTCTTCGGAACGATGGCGCTGGTCGCCACGGCGGTCTGGATGGGCGTGCGCTGGCGGCGCGAGCTGCTGCTCGAGCTCGACGCGCTGCGCGCCCGCGCCGAGGAGGCGACGCGCGTCAAGAGCCGCTTCATCGCCAACATCAGCCACGAGATCCGCACGCCGCTGAACGGCATCGTGGGCGCCGCGGAACTGCTGCGCCTGACGCCGCTGGATGCGGGCCAGGCACGCGCGGCGCAGATCGTCGACCACAGCGCGCAGGCGCTGCTCGCGGTGGTCAACGACGTGCTGGACTTCTCCAAGCTCGAGGCGGGCCGGGTCGAGCTCGAGCGCATCGCGCTCGACCCCGCGGCGCTGGTCTACGACGTGGCCGAGACCTTCGGCGGCCAGGCCCAGGCCCGCGGCGTCGAGCTGTGGGCGCACGCCAGCGCGGACGTGCCCGCGCAGATCCATTCCGACCCGGTGCGGCTGCGCCAGGTCCTGCACAACCTCGCCTCCAACGCCCTGAAGTTCACCGAGGCGGGCGAGATCCGCATCGAGCTCTCGGTGCGCCCCGCCCCCTCGCCCGACGCGCTCGCCCTGCTGCGCTTCGCGGTGCAGGACACCGGCATCGGACTCGACGCCACGCAGCGCGCGCGCCTGTTCCGCGCGTTCACGCAGGCCGACATCTCGACCACGCGCCGCTTCGGCGGCACCGGCCTCGGGCTGGTGATCTGCCGCGAGCTCACGCAGCTGCTGGGCGGCCACCTCGAGCTGGACAGCACGCCCGGCATCGGCTCCACCTTCGCGCTGCTGCTGCCGCTGCCGGCGCAGCGCCCGGCCGCCTTCCCGGCGCCCGCGCCGGCGGTCGAACGCGCCCGTCCCGCCGTGCTGGTGTGCGCCGCCAGCGCCGCGCTCGCCGACGACCTCCAGGAATGGGCGTCGCGCGGCGGCCGAGCGGTCGAGGCGCCCGCGGCCGGATGGCCCGACGACTGGCTCGCGCAGGCGCGCGCCGCGGGGGCGGACGCGCTCGTGTTCGACGACGCGGTGCTCGCCGGCGCCGGCGTGGCCCGCGACGCCTGGGCGCAGCGACTGCGCGAGGCGGGACTGGCCGGCGTCCTGGTCGTCGAGCTCGCCGTGCCCGTGGCCGGGGTGCCGGAGGGCCTGGTGCCGCTGTACAAGCCCGCCCGCCCGCAGCGCCTGGAGGCGGCGCTGCGCGAGGCGCGCCGGCTGCGCACGGCCGCCCCTGCCGCTCCGGCCGCGACCGCCCCGGCCACCGCCGTCGCCGGCGGGCCGGCCGACGTGCGGGCACCCGCCCGGCGCGTGCTCCTGGTGGAGGACAACGCGGTCAACCAGGCGGTCGCCAGGGCGCTGCTCGGGCGCCTGGGCATCGAGGCGGAGGTCGCGCCCGATGGCAGCGTCGCGCTGGAGATGTTGACCGCCGGCGCCGACGGCTACGGCGCCGTGCTCATGGACTGCCAGATGCCGGTGCTCGACGGCTTCGCGGCCACGCGCGCCTGGCGCGAACGCGAGCGCGGCGGCGGCCGCGCCCGCCTGCCGGTGATCGCGATGACGGCCAACTCGCTGGCCGAGGCCGGCGCCGCGTGCGCCGCCGCCGGAATGGACGATTTCATCGCCAAGCCCTTCACGCTGCAGGAATTGCAAGCGGTGCTGGGACGCTGGATGCCGGCGACGGTGATATGACCACTTGTTGACCAGACGTCGACGGGTCTGATACCGATATTCCCGGCGCTCACGCCCCTTTCGACCGGTTACAGCCGGCCGGGCAAACTCTCCGCCAGGCCGCATGAACACTCGCCATTCCGTCGATTCCTCGGCTTCGACGGTCACTGTCGAGCCTTCCCCGAATCTCGTTCGGCGACAGTCCGCCTGCACCGGTCAATGCATCGATCGCCAATTGGTCTTATACTGGTTATCCAGTATTCAGATTTGCCCCCGGGGGCATACGCTGGCCGCCGATCCGGATGAATCGGGGCCCGGCGCTCTCACTCCTCCCGCCCTCCCCGGCCTCCCTGCCTCGCCCCGACTCGTCCGGATCGACACCGCGCGGCCGCCGCCTTGGACGGCAGCGCAATTCGTCACCCGGACAGCTACGGAGAAGAGACATGCCCGAGATCGATTCCTCCCGTCGGCGGAAGTTGGAACTGCTGACAGCCCTGGCCGCGGCGGTCGCCGGCGGCACCCCGCTGGCAGCCCATGCCAATCCGCCCAACTGCCAGCCGTGGAGCGCGTCCGTCGCCTACACGGGCGGCGCCGTGGTCACCGACCAGGGCGCGACCTACACCGCGAACTGGTGGACGCAGGGCGAGGAGCCCGTCACGCACAACGGCGGCGCCGGCAGCGGCCAGTCCTGGACCAAGTCCAGCGGCTGCAACGCGCCGCCGCCCCCGCCCCCGCCCCCGCCGCCGCCGCCGCCGCCGCCCCCGCCGCCGCCTCCCCCGCCGCCGCCCGGCGCGACGTTCATGAGCCCGTACAAGGACGTCACGGTGAGCATGAACTGGAACACCAACGTCATCTCGACGGCCGTCACCGGCACGCTCTCGCCGCTGCTCTCCGTGGAGCCCGCGAAGAACCGCGCCGTCACCTGGGCATTCGCGACCGGCCAGTGCGGCAGCGAGACCTGGGGCGGCATCCAGCCGGCCGCGCTCGTCGCCGCCAACGTGCAGTCCTTCGTCAACGCCGGCAAGAAGTACGTCATCTCGACCGGCGGGGCCGCGGGCTCGTTCACCTGCGCGTCCGACTCGGGCTTCGAGACCTTCGTCAACCGCTACGCCTCGTCCAGCCTCGCGGGCATCGACTTCGACATCGAGGCCGGACAGTCGCAGGCCGACATCGACAACCTCGTGCAGCGCGTGAAGACCTCGCAGCCCAAGCACCCGGGCCTGCGCTGGAGCTTCACCCTCGCCACCCTGGGCGGCAACGCGCCGCAGAGCCTCGGCACGGCGGGGCAGATGGTGATGGCGTCGATCCAGTCGCACGGGCTGACGAACTACCTGATCAACCTGATGACGATGGACTATGGCAGCGCGATCGCCAGCAACTGCACGCTGAACTCGAGCGGCAAGTGCGACATGGGCAGGTCGGCCACGCAGGCCGCGATCAACCTGCACACGTACTACGGCACCCCGTACTCGCAGATCGAGATCACGCCCATGATCGGCGGCAACGACGCCACCGACGAGACGTTCACGCTCGCCGACGTGACGACCGTGACCAGCTTCGTGGCCGCCAACCAGGTCTCGGGCATCCACTTCTGGTCGATGGACCGGGACAAGGACTGCGCACCCGGCTGGGCCTCGCCGACCTGCAACAGCTACGGCCAGGCCGGCACCTGGGGCTTCACCAACAGGTTCATCGCCAACCTGGGCTGGTGAACCCCTGAGCGGCGGCGGGTCGGCCGCCGCCTTGAATCCCGGCGAGGGGACTGGCCTCCGGCCTGTCCCCGTGTTCGCGCAGACGCGCGGGAGAATCCGGGACAGGCCGTGAGGCCAGTCCCCGCCACCGCGTCCCCCGCCGCCTAGAGCGTCAGGTCGCCGACGAAGAGGATGGGGCCGGTCGGCGCCCCGGTCGGCGAGCCGCCCGAGGGCTCCAGGCTGACGGCCAGGCCCTTGGTGTCCGCCGGCAGCGCGCGGCGCGACAGCGCGGTGAGCTTGTCGGAAGAGATGACGCCCAGCGATGCCGGCGCGCCCGCCTTGGGCAGCGCCCACAGCTCGAGCGACTGCTGCGCCGTCAACGCCACCGGCTGGATCGGCTGGATGGACAGGCGCTCGCGATCCGGGCTCAGGCCGGCGACGATGGTCTGCGTGCCCTGGGTCGCGTGCAGCACCACGATCATCGGCGCCTGCGAGGGCGCGAGCCGCAGCGTCAGTCCCAGCGCGAGCGCCACCAGCGACGCGAAGGCGCTGGCCAGGCGCCAGAAGCGCAGCTTGCCGCCCGTGGCCGGCGCGGCCACCGGTGCCGCGGGCGGGGCCCACCCGAGCCGCTGCTCGAGCCCGTTCCAGGTGCGCGCCTCCGGCACCACGGGCTCGGCCTTCAGCGCCATCGGCAGCAGGCGCGCCTCCCAGGCGGCGACGGCGCGCTGCAGCGCCGGGTGCGCCGGCAGCAAGGCGTCGAAGCGCCGGCGCGCGCCGCCGCGCAGCGTGCCCAGCACGTACTCCGACGCGAGGCGGTCGGCGAGATCGGCGACGAACAGGTTCATGACGTGGCCTCCGACCAGCCGCCGCGTTCGAGGCAGGTCTTCAGCGCGATCAGGCCCCGCCGCACCCAGGTCTTCACCGATCCGAGCGGGGCGCCCAGATGGCTCGCGATCTCGCCATGGCTCAGGCCCTGGTAGTAGGCGAGCGAGATCGACTGCTGCTGCGCACCCTGCAGCGTCGAGAGGCATCGCTGGACGGCGCCCGCCTGCGAGCGCGCCTCGAGCGCGCCCGCCGGGCCGGCGCCGGGGTCGGGCAGGCGGTGCGTCGGGTCGTCGTCGGGATCGTCGCCGTCGCCGCGCACCGGCAGGTCGGCCACCGCGACCTCGGGGCGGGTGGCGCGCGAGCGCAGGTGGTCGATCGCGCGATAGCGCGCGGTCGCCGCCAGCCAGGCCATGGGCGATCCGGCCCCGGCGCGGAACTGGCCGGCGGCCTTCCAGATGCGCACGTAGACGTCCTGCAGCAGGTCCTCGGCCAGCGCCCCGCGGCCGACCAGCTGCGCGATCACGCCCAGCAGGCGCGGCGAGGTCGCGTCGTAGAGGCGGCGGAACGCGTCGCGGTCGCCGAGGGCGCAGCGGGCCAGCCAGTCGGCCAGGCGCGCTTCGGCGTCGTCCGGGGAGCTTGCAGCGGTCATGGGCGGGTCGGGGGGGGCACTTGGGATCGGTGGGTCGACGGCGGACGCGCGCAGTGTCCGCCGCGGCCGCCGGTTCCGCAAGGAGCGGGGCCGGCGGGCGCGGCCACGCCGCTGCCCGTCAGGGTGGATACGCACCGCGGGCCGATCCGGATTCGGCGGCGCGCACGGTGGCTCACCGGAGCGGCGACAATGCGTGACGCAAGTCACGGATCGGGGCCTCTGGCGCTCACGACGAACTGGCCGCCTCCTCCCGTCCTGTTCCGGGGACAGGGCCGGCCTCCCGTTTGCTTCAATGGACCCGTCCCTTGCCATCCCAGGAGGCCCGCCTTGACGACGACGACCGACTCGCCCGCCGCTGCGTCTTCCCCGCGCATCCCGATCGCGCGCATGCGCGCCCTCTACCGGTGCGAGAACATCGCCCAGCGCCTGGCACGGCTGCACCAGCAACCGCAGGAACACGAGAGCCTGCGCACCACCTGGGAACGCATGCTGGAGCTCGGTGGCGAGCGCTTCCAGGTCAAGCCCGCCGGACTGCCGGCGATGGACCATCTCTACGACGAGCTGCCCAACTTCCACGACGCGCTCGACGACCTCAAGCGCCAGATCGCGCTCACCCAGGACAGCCGCGACGCGCTCGAGATCACGCCCATCCTGCTGCTCGGGCCGCCCGGCGTCGGCAAGACGCACTTCGCCCGCGAGGTCGCGGAGCTGCTCGGCACGGGCATGGGCTTCATCTCCATGAGCTCGCTGACGGCCGGCTGGGTGCTGAGCGGCTCGTCCAGCCAGTGGAAGGGCGCGCGCCCGGGCAAGGTCTTCGAGACGCTCGTCGACGGCCAGTACGCGAACCCGGTGATGGTGGTCGACGAGATCGACAAGGCGCGCAGCGAGCACGCCTACGACCCGCTCGGCGCGCTGTACTCGCTGATGGAGCACGACACCGCGGCCGAGTTCGTGGACGAGTTCGCCGAGGTGCCGATCGACGCGAGCCAGGTGATCTGGGTCGCGACGGCCAACGACGAGCGCAGCATCCCCGAGCCCATCCTGAACCGCATGAACGTCTACCAGGTGGAGGCGCCCGACCACCAGGCCGGGCGCACGATCGCGCGCCGGCTCTACGACGAGATCCGCGGCGACCACGACTGGGGCGCGCGCTTCTCGCCCGAGCCGCGCGCCGAGGTGCTCGACCGCCTGGCCGAGCTCGCCCCGCGCGAGATGCGCCGCGCCTGGATGACGGGCTTCGGCAACGCGCGCCTGGCGAGCCAGGACGAGGTGAGGCCCGACGACCTGCCGTCCGCCGGCACGCGCCGCAAACGCATCGGCTTCACGCACTAGACGACGGGCGGGGCCGGGCCGCGGACACCGCGGGCTATCATCCGCCGATGCCCGCCTCCCTCGACGGCCGCCTGGTCGTCGCCATCTCGTCGCGCGCCCTGTTCGATTTCGAGGAAGAGAATCTCGTCTTCGAAGGCACGGACGACCGCGCCTACATGCAGCTCCAGCTGCAGCGGCTCGACATGCCGGCGCGCCCCGGCGTCGCCTACTCCCTGGTGCGCAAGCTGCTGCAGTTCCGCGATCCCGCGCCGCACGTCGAGGTCGTCATCCTCTCGCGCAACGACCCCGTCTCGGGCCTGCGCGTGTTCCGCTCCGCCCACCACGGCGGGCTGCCCATCGAGCGCGGCGTGTTCACGCGCGGCCGCAGCCCGTGGCGCTACCTGCGGCCGCTGGGGGCGCACCTGTTCCTGTCGGCCAACGAGGCCGACGTGCGCTCCGCGCTCGACGCCGGGGTGCCGGCCGCGCGCGTGCTGCCCCAGGCGGCGCGTGCGTCCGAGGCGCATCCGGACGAGTTGCGCATCGCCTTCGACGGCGACGCCGTGCTGTTCTCGGACGAGGCCGAGCGCGTGTTCCAGCGCGACGGCCTCGACGCCTTCCAGGCCCACGAGCGCTCCCAGGTCGACACGCCGCTCGCGCCCGGCCCCCTCAAGCCGCTGCTGGCGGCGCTCCAGAAGCTGCAGCGCGTCGACGGCGTCGCCGGCATGCGGGTGCGCACCGCGCTCGTCACCGCGCGCAGCGCCCCGGCGCACGAGCGCGCGATCCGCACGCTGATGGACTGGCAGATCGACATCGACGAGGCGATGTTCCTCGGCGGCCTGCCCAAGGGCGAGTTCCTGCGCGAGTTCGAGCCGGACTTCTTCTTCGACGACCAGACCCGGCACGTCGAGAGCGCCGCGAGCCACGTGCCCGCGGGCCACGTGGCGGCGGGCATCGCCAACCTGCTGCCCGGTTGAGCGCGAAGGGGCCGGGCCTGCGGCTGTCCCCGTGCTCGTGGTGGTGGCGTCCTGAACACGGGGACAGGCCGGAGGCCAGTCCCCGTCGCATGCTCAGGCGTGATCGGCGGGCGCGGCAGCCAGGCAGAGGTCCAGCGCGTCCAGCGTGAGCGGCTCGGGGCGATGGAAGTGGTAGCCCTGGCCCCAGTCGACGCCCAGCTCGCGCAGCATCTCGGCCACGGGCGCCGTCTCGACGCATTCGGCCACCACCGGCTTCTTGAGCAGGCGCGCCATCTCGACCATCGAGCGCACCATGCCGCCGTGCACCGGGTCGGCATCCATGTCGCGCACGAACATGCCGTCGATCTTGATCGTGTCGAAGGGCAGCTGGCGCAGGTAGGTGAACGAGGCGAAGCCGGAGCCGAAGTCGTCGAGCGCGAAGCGGCAGCCGAGGCGGTGCAGCGCGTGCATGAACTCGCCCGCGCTCTGCAGGTTCACGATGGCCTCGGTCTCGGTGATCTCGAAGCACAGGAGGCGGCCGGGCACCTTGAACTCGGCCAGCGTGTCGGCGACGTACTGCGCGAGGCCGGCCTCGCGCAGCGAGACGGCCGACAGGTTGACGGCGACCTGCGCGATGCGGTCGTGGCATCCGGGGCGCGCGCCCAGCAGGCGCACGACGTGGCGGATCATCCAGCGGTCGAGCTCGCCGATCAGGTGGAAGCGCTCGGCCGGCGCGATGAACTGCCCGGGCGGGATCAGGCGCTCGCGGCGCGGATCCCACAGGCGGATCAGCGTCTCGAGGTGCAGTCCCTCGCCCGCCCCGGCCCCGAGGGGCTCCAGGCGCTGGAACCAGGCGCGCAAGTGGTTCTGCTTGAGCGCGTCGAGCAGCACCAGCGCCCAGTTGACGGACTCGCGGTGGCCGTCGGCCTCGAGCACGCCGGCGTCGTGCACGTGCACCCCGCCGCGGCCGTCGCGCTTGACGACGTAGGCGGCCTCGTCGGCGGTGAGCATCAGCTGGTCGAACGAGACGATGTCCGTCCCGATGCGCACCACGGCCACCGAGGCGGCCATGCGGAAGCTGCGCTCCTCCCAGACGAACTCGAACTCGGCGAGCTCCGCCAGCATGCGGCGCGCGAGCGTGGCGCCGGCCTCGGCGCCGCCGGTCTCGACGACGACGGCGAACTTGTCGCCGCCCAGGCGCGCGAAGAAGTCGGTGCGCCCCAGCAGGCCGGCGACCAGGTCGGCGAACTGGCGCAGCAGCTCGTCGCCCGCGATGCAGCCGCAGGTCTCGTTGACGAGGCGGAACTGGTCGATGTCCAGCAGCAGGAAGACGGGCTCGCACTCGCCGCGCTGCACGCGCCCGAGCAGCTCGGCGACGTGGGCCTCGAGCGCGCCGCGGTTGTAGAGGCGGGTGACGAAGTCGTGCGTGGCGAGGTAGTTGAGCCGATCCTGCATGTAGCGCCGCTCGTTGATCTCCTGGCGCAGGTGGCGGTTGGCCACGGTGAGTTCGGCGGTGCGCTCGCGCACCTTCTCCTCCAGGCGCTGGTTGAGGTCGCGCAGCTCGGCGAGCAGGGCCCGGCGTTCGAGCTGGTAGCGCACGCGTGCGCGCACCTCGTCGGCGTTGATCGGCTTGGCGATGTAGTCGGCCCCGCCGGCGGCGAAGCCCTCGCTGACGTCGTCCGTGCGGGCGGTGACGAAGATCACCGGCAGGTCGGCGGTCGTGGGGTCGGCCTTCAGGCGGCGGCAGGCCTCGAAGCCGTCCATGCCCGGCATCATCACGTCGAGCAGGATCAGGTCGGGCCTGGCGCGCGCCGCCAGTTCGATCGCGCGCGCACCCGAGGTCGCCGCCATCAGCTCGCAGGGCTCGCCCGCGAGCGTCGCGCTCAGCACGTCGATGTTGTGCGGCGTGTCGTCGACGATCAGGATTTTCGAGACTCTTGGGGCCACGACCACGCACTCCTCGTCTTGCCCGGCGCGGGGACGCGCGGGCTCTCCCTCTATCCGGCCCGAGTGTAATCACTTGCAACGGCGGGCCGTCCCGCCGTTTGCCCTCGGGTTCGTGCAATGTCGCACACCGCGCAGGCCGCGGTCGGCCACCGCTAGGCCGCGCCGGCGCCCTCGGCCGCTTCGGGCGCCGCCAGCAGGACGTGCACCAGCGTCTCGAGCCGCTGGAAGTCGTAGGCCTGCGCCGCGTCGCCGAGGCGGCGCCACGCCTCGTCGCCGATGGCTTCGGGCCGGATCGCCGCCATCAGCCGCCCCACCGCCGCCAGCTGGCCATCGGCCGCGGCCGCGCCGAGCTCGCGCAGCCGGGCGCGCAGGTCCGAGGACAGCCGAGCCGACGCGGGCGCCGGCGCCACCGGCGTCGCGCCCGGAGGCTCGACGGGATGCAGCCGCACGCCCGCGTGCTCGACGAGCGCGCGGTAGACGTCCTGGAACGGATAGGGCTTGCCGATGAAGTCCTGGAAGCCGTGGCCGATGTAGAAGCGCCGCTCGTGCTCCAGGCTGGAGGCCGAGACGGCGACGACCGGCAGCGCCCGCGTGGCCGGGTCGGCGCGCAGGCGCTCGATCAGCTCGACCCCGGTCAGGCGCGGCATGCGGATGTCGCTGAAGACGATGTCGAAGCGGCCGGTGCGTGCACGCTCCAGGCCGTCCTGGCCGTCGACCGCCTCGACCACGGTGCAGCCCGCCTGGCGCAGCACGTCCACCAGCACCTCGCGGCCGTCCGGATCGTCCTCGATCACGAGGGCGCGGCAGGGCGTGTCGGCGTCCAGCACCTGCGCGCCCGGCGCGAGGCCGGCGCCGCCGCCCGGCGCGTCGACCGGCGGCAGCGGCAGGCCCACGCGCACCTGCGTGCCGGCGCCCTCGGCGCTGCGCACCGTGAGGTCGCCGCCCATGGCGCGCGCCATGTCGCGCGACAGCACGAGGCCGAGGCCCGTGCCGCCCTTCCGCGCACCGGCCGTGCCCTGGCGGAACGGCACGAACAGGTCGTCTAGCTCGCGCGCCGACATGCCGGGGCCGGTGTCGTGCACCTCGATCCAGACCGTCGCGCCCTCGCGCCAAGCGTGCAGGTCGATATGCCCGCGCTCGGTGAACTTGAGCGCGTTGCCCAGCAGGTTGGAGAGGATCTGGCCCAGCTTGTTGCGGTCGCCCTCGACGCTGGTGGGGGGCGTGAGCGCGATCTCGCTGCGCAGCGCCAGTCCCTTGGCGCGCGCGTGGGCCGCAAACAGATGCTCGAGCTCGCGCAGCTCCTGCAGCAGGTCGAAGGGCGCGCGCGTCACCTGCAGTCCGCCGGACTCGATCTTGGCGAGGTCGAGCACGTCGTTGATCAGGCCCAGCAGGCGGTTGCCGGCGCCGTGGATCACCCGCAGCCGCGCCTGGGCCGCCTCGCCCAGCGTGCGGTCGGCCATCAACAGCTGCGTGAAGCCGAGCACCGCGTTGAGCGGCGTGCGGATCTCGTGGCTCATGTTGGCGAGGAAGACACTCTTGCTGCGGTTCGCGCGCTCGGCCTCGTCCTTGGCGGCGGCGAGCGCCGCGATCATGTTCATGCGCTCGCTGACGTCGCGCAGCACGGCCTGCAGCAGGCGGTGGCCGTCGTGCTCGAAGACGCTCAGCGTGATCTCGGCGTCGAACTCCTCGCCGTCGAGGCGGCGGCAGCGCCAGACGACGGTCCGGGTCTCGCCGTCGCGCGCGTCCGCGATGTGGCGCGCCGCGTGCACGCGCGAATCCGCGCCGTCGGGCTGGCGCTCGGGGGCGAGGCCTTCCATCGGGCGGCCGAGCAGCGCCTCGCGCTCGCCGGCGCCGAACAGCTCGGCGGCGCGGCGGTTGCAGTCGACGATGCAGGCGTGGCGGATGATCATGATCGCGTCGCCGGCGGTCTCGAACGTGGCGCGGAAGCGCGCCTCGCTGAAGCGCAGGGCCTGCTGCGCGGCCTGGAAGGCCGTGGTGTCGCGTGCGATGCCGACCACCCCGATGACCTGGCCGCGATCGTCGCGCACCGCGGTCTTGGTCACCTCGAGCTGGCGCCGCGCGCCGCCGCCGGCGGGCTCGTCGACCTCGTGGAAGGTCAGCGCCTCGTCGGCGGCCAGCGTGGCGACGTCCTGCGCCGCGAAGCGCGCGGCGCGGGCGGGCGGCTCCAGGTCGTTGTCGGTCTTGCCGAGGACGTCGGGCTCCTGGATGCCCTGGAAGCGCTCGAACTCCGCGTTGACGGCCAGGTAGGCGCCGGCGCGATCCTTCATCCAGACCTGCTCGGGCAGGCTGCGCAGCAGCGCACGCAGGCGCGCCTCGTGCACGACCAGGTACTCGCGCGACTCGCGCAGCAGCGCCTCGGCGCGCTGGCGCTCGCCGATCTCGATCGACAGGTGCTGGTTGGCGAGCGCCGCGTGCTGCAGCGCGTCGAGCACGTCGCGCCGCGAACGCCACGCCGCGAGCCCCGCCGCCACGATGGCGATCGCGCCGACGCCCGCCACCGCCAGCAGCACGGCGGCGGCGAGCCGCTCGCGCGCGATGTGGGCGAGCTCGGGCACGGGCTCGCCCACATAGACGTCGAGCGCGTCGCGCGCCATCGCGCGCTTGACGAGCACCTGCGGCCGCGGGTCGTCGCCGATGCGCCGCAGCGACTTCTCCCCATCGCCCCAGGGCGCGATGGCCAGCACCGGCAGCTTGTCGGTGCGGTAGCGCGAGACGCGCCGCGCCGCGTCGAGCGCGAACACGGGCGCTCCTTCGAGCGCGCGCAGCGTGAGGCGGGGATCCTGCGCCAGGATCACCACGCCCTGCGCATCGACGACGAACGCGCCCTCGTGCCCCACCATGGCGGCAAGCGCGGGCGTGCTGCGCTTGACGACGACGGCGCCGAGGAAGCGGCCGTCCTGCCGGATCGCCGACGCGAAGTACAGGCCCGGGATGCCGGTGGAGCGGCCGACGGAGAACTGGCGCTTGCTGCCCTCCTCGCGCGTCTCGCGCAGGAACTCGTTGTCGTACAGGTGCAGGCCGACGACGCTGCCGTCGCGCCCGGCATTGCTGGCGGCGACGCAGGTGCCGGCGTCGTCGAGCACGTAGACGAGGTCGGCGCCGAGGCGGTCGGCGGCGGTGGCGAGGTAGGCGTTCATCGCCGCCAGCGCGGGCACCTGTTCGAGCCGCGCGCGCAACGCCGGCTGCGGCACGTCGGCCCGCGCGCCTGCCGGCCCGGCGGCGCGCACCGCACGCGCGACCTCGCCCGTGCTGGCGAGGACGTGCGCGACGCCGTCGAGCTGTGCGAGGCCCTGGCGCAGGCCGTCCTCGACCAGCGCGGCGCGCGACTGCGCCTGCGCGCGCGCCGCATCGACCGCGCCCGCGACGCGGGCGTCGAAGCGTCGGCCGGTGAGCCACGTGGCCGCGACGATCCAGGCCAGCGCCAGCAGCACCACGACCGGCGCCCAGCGCCGCGCCCAGGGACTGCGGCGCAGCGGCCCCACCACCGGCGCCGTCAGGTCGGGCAACGGGCCCCGGCGCAGGCGATTCATGACTTCACGTCCTCCGCCGGCGCCCCGGACACCGCCAGCGCGCGCACGCGCTCCTCGATCGCCGCGAAGTCGTACAGGCGCAGGTCGGCCTCGAGCTGCGCCTGCAGCCCCGGCGGGAGCGCCCCCGGGCCGAGGTCGGAGAGGGCCGCGAGGGCCGCGCGCACGGCGGCGAGCGAGCCCGTGGCCGCGCCGTCGGCGAGCGCGGCCAACGCGATCCGCCGCGCGGCCGCGAGCTCGGCCGGATGGCGCACGCCCGCGCTGGGCGCGGCGGCCGTCGCGGCGTCCGGCGCGTC
>Ga0209051_1001907_pt1 | contig 16242 bp, 14 predicted proteins | sample AraplaCvi_mMS_r2_2_FD_184286 | JGI IMG/M metagenome (GOLD analysis project Ga0209051, IMG submission 184286) | Arabidopsis root microbial communities from North Carolina, USA - plate scrape MF_Cvi_mMS_r2 (SPAdes) (version 2) | ecosystem: Host-associated > Plants > Roots > Endosphere | place...
ACTGCCCATCGAGACCCTGACCGGCGACCTCACCAACGTCCCCGTGGTCGCGGCCCAGGGCAAGGCCAGCATCATCGCCTTCGGCCAGACCTTCAAGGACGTCGACTTCGTCGTCGCCGACGGGGATCTGTACGGCGCACTGACGCCCGGCAGCTTCACCAACTTCGGCCCAGCGGCCGAGATCTACGACGTGTCGAAGATCCTGAATCCCCAGGTCGGCTTGGCCAACCTGCTGGCCAACTTCACCGATCCCAAGGCCGAGGGACGCGAAACCATCAACGGTGTGAACACCGTGAAGGTCACCGGCAAGGTCAGCGCCGCCGTCGTCAACGGGCTCGCCAACCTCGGTGCCTCCGGCGACGTTCCGGCCACCGCGTGGATCACCGAGGACGGCGACCACGCCCTGCAGCAGGCCAAGCTCGACCCGAGCGAGGGCAACAGCGTCCAGATGACACTGAGCGACTGGGGCAAGACCGTCACCGTCACCAAGCCCGCCGCCTGATGGCTCACGCGAACGTGACGGCCCCCGGTAAAGCCCAGCCGAAGGCGACCAACCGGCGGATCGCGATCAGCGCCGGTGGACTCGCCGTCCTCCTCGGCGCACTCGACACCTACGTCGTCATCACGGTCATCAACGACATCATGCGAGACATCGGGATCTCGCTGAACCAGATTCAGCGCGTCACCCCGATCATCACCATGTACCTGCTCGGGTACATCGCCGCGATGCCGCTGCTGGGTCGGGCCTCGGACCGTTTCGGGCGCAAGCTGGTGCTGCAGGTCAGCCTGGCGGGCTTCGCCGTCGGCTCCGTGGTGACCGCGCTGTCGGACGACCTCTTCACCATCGTCATCGGCCGATTCCTGCAGGGCACGGCCAGCGGCGCGCTGCTGCCGGTGACCCTGGCCCTGGCGGCCGACCTGTGGGCCGCCAAGAGCCGGGCGTCGGTGCTCGGCGGCATCGGCGCGGCACAGGAGCTCGGCGCGGTCCTCGGGCCGCTGTACGGCGTCGCCGTGGTCTGGGCGCTCACCTCCTGGCGCGACGTGTTCTGGATCAACGTGCCGCTCGCGATCATCGCGATGGTGATGATCCACTTCAGCCTGCCGTCGCGGGATCCGGACGAACCGCGACAGAAGGTCGACGTCGTCGGCGGCCTGCTGCTGGCCGTCGCCCTCGGGCTGATGGTCTTCGGCATGTACAACCCGTCACCGGACGGCAAGCAGGTCTTCCCCAGCTGGGGGCTGCCCGTGCTCGGCGTGGCGCTGGTGATGGCGATCGCCTTCTTCGTCTGGGAGAAGTTCGCCAAGACCCGGCTCATCGATCCGACCGGCGTGAAGTTCCGGCCGTTCCTCGCCGCCCTCGGCGCGTCGCTGTGCACCGGCGCTGCCCTGATGGTCACGCTGGTCAACGTCGAGCTGTTCGGTCAGGGCGTCCTCGGCAAGGAGCAGAACGAAACCGTGCTCCTGCTGCTGTGGTTCCTGGGTGCACTTCCCGTCGGCGCCGTCCTCGGTGGCTGGATCGCCACCCGAATCGGCGACCGCATCGTCGCGTTCGTCGGACTGTTGATCGCCGCGTTCGGCTACTGGCTGGTGTCGCACTGGAACGTGGACGTGCTCTCGGCGCACCACGACCTGGGGCTGTTCACGTTGCCCACGTTCGACACCGACCTGATCCTCGCGGGCTTCGGTCTCGGCCTGGTGATCGGTCCGTTGACGTCGGCCACCCTGCGCACCGTGCCGGGCTCCCAGCACGGCATCGCGTCCGCCGCCGTGGTGGTGTCCCGAATGATCGGGATGCTCATCGGGTTGGCGTCGCTCAGTGCATGGGGCTTGTACAAGTTCAACCAGTACCTCGCCGAGATGCCGAAGCCCAAGGGCAACAACCTGCTGGAGATCGGTGCGCAGCTCGCGGCGAACGTCCGGACCGCCTACACGATGCAGTACGGGCAGATCTTCTTCATCACCATGGTCGTGTGCGTGATCGGCGCCCTGCTTGGCCTGCTCATCGCGGGCAAGCACCAACACGCCGAAGAACTGGACACCACGACCGCTCCGGTCGGCGCCCAGAACTAACTCAGCAGCGCTCGACGCCGGGGGTGAGCAGCTTCGATTCGGTCCTGGCGTCGGAATCCGTGACGCTCAGCACCGCCCGTAGGGGGCGGAACACCACGTCGACGAGGGAATTCGGATCGGCGGGGCGAAAGCTGAGCCAGTCCTGCAGTGCAGTCATCGCTCTTCGTCCTTCGTTCTTGGGTCGGCCCGTTGGCCGCGACCATGGTTCTGATTTTACGGGGACCTACGACACGAACCGGGTCCTCGTGGGGCGGTTGAGGTCTCGAAGCGGTAACGAGTGCGGGAACGAAGAAAATTCCCGCGTGATGCGAGTCACATTGCCCGACAAGCGAATTGCAGGTCACCTAGGACGAGGCCGGCACCAGACTCATCCGGATGTCTGGGCCCAACCGGAGCACGCCGTCGTAACGCCACCGCTGAGCGGCAACCATGCTGGCGACCCCGACGTCGTCGACCGCCGTGATGGGTCCCCCGAGCAGGATGGGGGCGACATAGGCCAGGATCCGGTCGACCACGCCGGCCCGCAGGAACGCCCCCGCCAGGGTGGGTCCACCCTCCACCAGTACGGCTGTCCGGTCCGACAGCGCCTGGATGACCTCGTGCGGGTCGCGCGTGCGGATCACCATCGTGCGCGAGTCGTCGTTGAGCACCTTGGCGTCCGGCGAGATGTCCCGTTCACCGACCACCACCCGAAGTGGTTGGCGATCGGCCAGTGACCCGTCGGGCAGACGGGCCGTCAACGTCGGGTCGTCGACGAACACGGTGCCCGTGCCGACGACGATCGCGTCGGCGACCGCGCGTAGCCGGTGGACGTCGGCCCGGGCGGCTTCGCTGGTGATCCACTGGCTGCTGCCGTCGGCGGCGGCGCTGCGGCCGTCGACGCTCGAGGCGAACTTCCACGTCACGTGGGGCCGTCCAGTGCGTTGCCGGTGCAACCACTCGCGCAGCGCGCCACCGGCGACGTCCTCGGCGAGCACTCCCAGCTCGACCGCGATCCCGGCGGACGCCAGTCGCTTCGCGCCGCCGGCGGCCACCGGATTGGGATCGGCGACGGCGAACACCACCCTCGTCACCCCGGCCGCGACGAGCGCGTCCACGCAGGGCGGGGTGCGGCCGTGATGGTTGCAGGGCTCCAGGGTCACCACCGCCGTGCCACCGACTGCCCGCTCACCGGCGCGCCGCAGCGCGACGACTTCCGCGTGCGGCCCACCGGCCGGCTGCGTCGCGCCGACCCCCGCAATGTGACCGTCGTGGTCCAGGATGACCGCGCCCACGGGCGGATTCGGGTACGTCGCGCCCTTGACCCCGTCGGCCTGGGCGACGGCCGACCGCATGGCGTCCTCGACGTTCATCGGTGCGGTCAGGCCAGGTGCTTGGACGCCGCGGCGGCCTGACGACGGAGGTTCTCGACGGCCCGACGCGGGTCGGTGGCACCGAAGACCGCCGACCCGGCGACGAAGCAGTCCACCCCCGCCTCGGCGGCCGCCTCGATGGTGTCGGCGTTGATGCCACCGTCGATCTCCACGACGATCGTCAGCTCGCCCGCGTCGACCAGTCGCCGCACCGCGGTGACCTTCGACAGCACCTCGGGCATGAACTTCTGCCCACCGAATCCCGGTTCGACGGACATCACCAGCAGCGTGTCGAACTGACGGAGGATCTCCAGGTAGGGCTCGATCGCGGTGCCGGGCTTGACGCTCAACCCGGCCTTGGCGCCCGCCGCGCGGATGTCGCGGGCAACGGCGACCGGGTCGTCGGTGGCCTCGGCGTGGAAGGTGACGTTGTAGGCGCCCGCCTCGGCGTAGGGCGGCGCCCACCGCGCGGGGTCGTCGATCATCAGATGGCAATCCATCGGGATGTCCGTCGCGTTCAGCAGGCTCTCCACGACCGGCAGGCCCAGCGTGAGGTTGGGCACGAAGTGGTTGTCCATCACGTCGACGTGCAGCCAGTCGGACCCGGTGACGGCGGCGGTCTCGTCCGCGAGTCGCGCGAAGTCGGCGGCCAGAATGGACGGCGCGATCATGGGTTGTGCCATGCCGGCAAGCTTAGGTTCCGGCCTGCTCGTGCTCACCGCTGGACCTTGAGCGCGGCCGCGAACATGGCGTCCGTGCCGTGCCGGTGCGGCCACAGCTGAACGTACGGTCCCGGGCCGAGGTTGGGTATCGGCGTGGGGCCGGCGTCGAACAGCGGCCGGGCGTCCACGGCCGTGACCGGCTGGCGGCGCAGCGCGTCGGCCACCACGCCGACGGTCTCCGCGAGGTGCGGCGAGCACGTCGCATACAGCACGATGCCGCCGTCGCGCGTCAGGTCGACGGCCGCGGCCAGCAGTTGCTTCTGCAGCTTGGCCAACCCTGGCACGTCGCCGGGCTGCCGACGCCACCGCGCCTCGGGCCGCCGTCGCAGTGCGCCGAGACCCGTGCAGGGCGCGTCGACGAGCACCCGGTCGAAGGACGCGGCGGGCAGGCCCGTCTCCCGCCCGTCGACCCGGAGGACCTCGACGTCCAGCCCGCGCAGCGTCTGCTCCACCAGCTCGGCGCGGTGTGGGGTCGGCTCCACGGCCGTCACGCGTGCCCCCGTGCCTGCGGCGACGGCCGCCAGGATGGAGGCCTTGCCGCCGGGGCCGGCGCACAGGTCCAGCCATCGCTCGTCGGTGCCCTCGACGGGTGCGAGCGTCAGTGCGCGGGCGACCAGCTGGCTGCCTTCGTCCTGCACCTGGGCCTGCCCGTCGCGCAGGGCCTCGAGCTGCCCGGGATCTCCACCCGACAGGTACACCGCATACGGCGAATACCGGCCCACCTCGCCGTCGACCGCCGCGGCCAGGTCCTCGGCGGTCAGCACCCCGGGCCGTGCGGCCAGGTGCACCAGCGGCCGGTCGTCGTCGCTGGCGAGCAGGGCCCGAAGTTCCCCGGCGTCGGCACCGAGCGCGTCGGCGAACGACTGTGCGATCCACCGCGGGTGAGCGTGGGTGAAGGCGATGTTGCCCACCGGATCCGTGTCGGCGGGCGGGGCCAACTCGGCGACCCAGGACGCTTCGTCGCGCGAGGCGATCGTGCGCAGCGTGCCGTTGACGAAACCCGCACGGGCGGTGTCGAATTCGATGGCAGCCTGCTCGACGGCGGTGTCCACCGCGGCGTGTGCGTCGACGCGGGTACGCAGCAATTGATAGGACCCCAGCCGCAGCAGGTCGAGCAGGACCGGGTCGATGCGCTCGAGCGGGCGGTTCGTCACGTGCACGATGACGGCGTCGAGCAACCCAAGGGCTCGGCAGGCTCCGTAGGCCAGTTCGGTGGCGAAGGCGGCGTCGCGCCCCGAGATCTGCCGCTCGCGCAGCAGCGTGGGCAGCACCAGGTTGGCGTAGGCGTCGCGTTCCGAGACCGCCCGCAGTACGTCGAAGGCGGCCCGGCGTGCCGGGTCCAGCGGTTTGCGCGCCGGCCGTCGTCTGCCCTGCGGTCGGGTCACCGGGCGTTCGCGTTCTCGTCGAGGCGGGCGCCCCTGGCCCAGTCCACGGCCTTCATGGGCTTCTTGCCAGGGGGCTGAATCTCACCGAGCAGCACGGGGGCCGACGACGTCCCGACGTGCACGCCCTGGCGGTCGACGCGAATCATGCCGGGCGGCAGCGGTTCCTGGTCCTGCTGGTCGAGCGTCACCGGGCCGACCTTGATCCGCAGGTCGCCGATCATGGTCCAGGCACCGGGGTTGGGAGTCACGGCGCGAATCCTACGGTCGACCACCTGGGCGGGGAGGTCCCACCGCACCCGCGCTTCCTCGACGGTGATCTTGGGTGCCACGGTGACCCCGTCCGCAGGCTGCGGCACCGCGGCCAGCGTTCCGTCGGCGATGCCGTCCATCGTCCGCTCCAGCAGCATCGCGCCGGAGGTCGACAGCCGGTCCAGCAGATCACCGGCCGTGTCGGTGGGTCGCACGGTCTCGGTCACCACGCCGAACACCGGCCCCGAGTCCAGGCTGGGCTCGATGAGGAACGTCGTCGCGCCGGTGACCTCGTCCCCCGCGGCGATCGCGGCCTGCACGGGGGCGGCACCCCGCCAGGCGGGCAGCAACGAGAAGTGCAGGTTGACCCAGCCGTGGGGCGGGACGGCCAGGAGCCCGTCGCGCAGCAACGCGCCGTAGGCCACCACCGCACAGCAGTCGGGGGCGAGGTCGCGCAGTTCGGCGACGAACTCGTCGTCGTTGGGCCGCGAGGGCCGCAGCACGGGGATGCCCGCGTCGAGGGCGAAGCTCGCCACCGGGGACGGCGCCGGCCTTCCGCGCCGGCCCGAGGCGGCGTCGGGGCGCGTCAGCACGGCGATCACGTCGTGGTGCGGGGAGTCGACGAGTCGACGCAGGGAGGGAAGGGCGGGTTCTGGGGTGCCCGCGAAGATGATTCGCAATTCTCAACCGTTGATCTGGTAGTACTCGCGTTCGGACACTCCGGCCAGCGGGGCGACGAACATCCACGGAATCGTGGTGAGGGTCTTGTTCAGCGTGGCGACCGCGTCGTTGTAGTACTGGCGGGCGAACGCAAGCTTGTTCTCGGTGTCGGCGAGGTTGTCCTGCAGGTTCAGGAAGTTGCTCGACGAGTTCAGCTGAGGGTAGCTCTGGCCGAGTGCGAGCAGCGGCTGCAGCGCGGTGTCCAGCCCGCGTTCGGCGGCGCTGCGGTCTGCGACCGACGTACCCGCGGTCGCGGTGGTCAGCGCGGCGCGGGCGTCGGTGACGTGGTCGAGCACGCCCTTCTCGTGGGCGGCGAAGGTTTGCACCGTGTGAACCAGGCTGGGGATCAGCGACGCCCGCCGGGTCAGCTCGACGTCGACGCCGGCCAAGGCCTCCGACACCCGGACGTCGGCGGAGCGAATCTTGTTGTAGCCCAGCACGAAGCCCACCAGGATCAAGACCAGGAGCACTACGGCCAGAACGAGTACCGACGTCACCACGAGCCTCCCCCTCCCCCGCCGCCGCCTCCGCCGCCACCACCGCTGAAGCTACTGCTGCTGCTGCTCGACGAGGACGACGACTGAGATGCCGTGTAGGCACCGATGGACGACGACAACGCCGACTCGAAGCCGTCGAAGTCCGGTCCGCCGGAATGGCCGCCCGTCCCCGAGCCGCTCGACGGATACGACTGATACCAACTCGGTTGTGGCGCAACGGCTCCCACCGTGTCGCTGTACTTCGCGGCCCACAGCGCCGCAACACCACCGGCGACGGCGAACGGGACGTAGGCCGTGTAGAGGTCCTTGCGCGCGGCGAAGTCGAACCGGGTCTCGGCCGAGTCGGTGGACAGCAGACGGTGGAATCCCCCTGCCTGGGACCACAACTGGCGCCCTGCCGGGGTTCGCCGCTTTCCGACGCCGTCGGCCCAGGATCGCCGGGAGAACAGGAAGAACGCCACGAACGGCAGCCCCCACATGGTCGCCGGGAAGCCCCAGCGGAAGAAGCCGCAGACGGCCAGGATGACGGCCAGCCCGTTGGCCGCGCGCACCCACAGTTCCTTGCGCCGCGTGACCACGAGCTTCTCGTCGACCGCCCACTTCCGAACGGCCGCGGCCATGTCGGTCTTGGCCTTGGAGAGCTTCTTCCCCGAGGCGGCCGTCTTCTTGGCCTCGAATTCCCGACCGGATCCCATCACCTTCAGGGCGGCTCCGACGGCGACGGTGACGGGGTCGACGTCGGCCCACGCGCCGGCGTCGGCGGTGCCGCGGACGACCCACTTCTCCTCGTCGACCTGCCTGAGTGCGACGAGGTTGCGCTCGGCGGCGTAGAGCAACGTGGCCGTCAACCCGTTCGTGGGCACTCCCTCGGTGCGGATGTACTCGAGCTGTACGGGGCCCAGCCCTGGCGGTGGCGCATATTGCACCGGGAAGCCGGGGTCGGGCTCGACGGTGGTGCGGTACCAGAGGTAGGCCATCAGCGCGGCGGCCACCGAGAGGCCGACCACCCACGCCACGCCGCCGATCGAGCGGCCGAGGACGCGATCCCATTCATAGGACCACGGCAGGCTCAGCCGCTCCGGGGTGGGCACGTCGACTCCCGCGCGGAGAGTGACCGGTGTGCGCGGGGCGAGGTTCGCGGCGCGGAGTTCCACCGTGTTCCCGTTCACCGAGAGCCCGTCGCACGCACGTCCCGTGCCGACGCCGACCGAGCATTCGGCGCCGGAGACGTCCCCGGGCAGCGTCGCCCGGACGCGCACCCGTTGGATCTCGTTGTTCCACGACGGCGCGATGACGTTCCAGAAGAACGCCGACGTCGCGTCCGGGTCGCCGACGACCTTGGCGAAGCCCCGGTTCGCACCGGTGGTTCCCGGGTCGAGGACACCGGGGACCGCGTACCGAAGTTCGTAGACGTGGGTGCCCGGCGTCAGGGTGCTGTCCGCATCGCCGATCTTGGCGACCCGGAAGCGGTCGCCGGACTCCGAAAGCAGTTGGTAGGGAACGGGTTCGCCGTCCATCGAGATAGAGGTCACGACGGGTTCCTGGCGCACCCGCGGACTGTTCGGGTTGGCGACGTCCCAGTACCGGAAGATGCCGTGTCGACCCGAGGGGAACTCACCCCGAATGGTCTCGACCGCATTCAGCCGTCCGTCGGCACCAACGGTGAAGTCGGCCTGGTAGTCGCTGATCACCACGGGGTCGTCGGCGGCCTCGGCGCCCGAGCCGCCTCCGGAGAGCAGGGGCCAGAGCAGGCCGAAGGTGATCACGACCACCAGGACGACCCAGCCGAAGATCCGCCTCACCGGCTCACCCTATGTGCAAGGGGTCGATTTGCACGCGAACCGGCGGCTGATCGTGACGGGCGCTGAAGACTCCGGTGGCGCGGCGCAGAGTCGAGGCCAACTCCAGCCCGGTGGCGCGCGGCACCCGCACCAGCATCCGGGCGACCTCGACGTCGCGGTCAGTGCCCGGCAACCCGCGCGCACCCGCCGGAAGGTCCACGGGACCCAGGACCTCCGAATCGGCCGGCAGGCGGGCGGCCTCGAGCAACGCCGCCACGGCCGCCGGCGGACCGTCGACGGCGGCCATGTGGACCGCGGGCGGCAGCCCGACCTCGGCCCTGGCGGCGAGTTCGGATTCGGCGTGCCCGACGGGATCCCAGCGGATCAGGGCCTGCACCGTCGGGATCGCCGACTCGGCGACGACCGCCACCACGCCGCCGTCACCACGCGGCCGGACCAGGGCCGCGGCGGCCATCCACCGGCGCAGCGCATCCTCCGACGCACGAAGATCCTGGCGCCCCAACAACGCCCAGCCGTCGAGGAGCAGCGCCGCGCCGTAACCGCCGGGCGCCGCGGGCTCGGCCCCCGGGGTGGAGACCACCAGCGACGGCGCCGCGGGCACCTCGGCGACCATTGCGTCGCCGCCCGAGGTGACCACCGTGGTGCCGGGAAACGCCCGGCCCAGTTCCTCCGCCGTCCGCCGGGCTCCCACGACGACGGCACGCACGGCGTCGGAGCCGCAGCGCGCACAGCGCAGCGTCGGCTCGGCCCGACCACACCATCGACAGACGGCCCCGGCGGCGCGGTCGGGTAGCGACATGGGCCCCGTGCAATGCCTGCACCGGGCGATGGTTCGGCACTTTCCGCAAGCCAGCGCTGGGACGTAACCACGCCGGGGTACCTGCACCAGCACCGGATGTCCCGCTTTGAGCGCCGCCCGGGCCGCGTCGAGCGCCATCGTCGGCAGCCGTGCGGTGTGCGCCGCGGCGTCGCGCTCCTGGGTGAAACCGCTGTCGTCGAGCGCGACCACCCGGGGGGTGCGCGTCCGTACCGTCGGCCGGGTGGCCACCAGATCGTGGGCCCATCGGCTGGCCACCAGCGCCTGCGCCTCGGCCGTGCGGGCATAGCCGGCGATCAGCGCGGCGCAGCGCAGCTGATGGGCGCGCAGCATCGCCACCTCGCGCGCGTGTGGGTACGGCGACCGCGGCTCGGCCAGCGTGTCGTCGCCGTCGTCCCACACCATCACCAACCCGAGGTCGGCGACGGGCGCGAAGACGGCGCTGCGGGTGCCGATGACGAACCGGGCGTGCCCCCGCAGCACCGACAGCCAGCGGCGGTAGCGCTGCGACGGGCCGAGTCCGGCCGACAGTGCCACGACCACACCGTCGCCGACGTGCCGCAGCGCAGCCGCGTGCAGTGCGTCGACGTCGCGCTGATCGGGCACGACGGCCAGTACCGAACGGCCGGACCGCACCACCACCGCGGCGGCCTCGGCCAGCCGGTCGGCCCAGTGTTCGCCGGGCAGCGCCTGCCAGACCGCGCGGGCGGCCCGGCCCTCGGCGAGTGCGTCCAGGAACTGCGCGCCGCGGTGGTAGTCCCCCCACGCGGTCGGGTCGACCGGCGGGGCGGTCACCGGCGGTGGGTCGGGAACGGGCTGCTTCTCCACGGTGGCGTGCCGCGGCGGGACGGCGAGGCGCAGGACGTCGGGCCGGGTGCCCGCGTACCGCGCGGCCACGGCGTCGACCAGGCGTCGGACGTCGGGCGTGAGTACCCGCTCGCTGGAGACCACCCGATCCAGCCAGCCCAGCTTGCCGACGTGGTCTGTCTCGGATCGGCGTTCGAGCACGAACCCGTCGACCAGCCTGCCGTGAAACCGCACCTTCACCCGCACCCCGGGCTGGGCGTCGTCGGATTGCTCCGCGCTGACGAGGTAGTCGAAGTCCCGGTCGAGGTGCGGGACCGACAGCATCGGGAGCACCCGGGCGATCGGCTCGTGCTCGGCCGCCTGCCTGATGTCGGTCACTCGGGTTGTGTAACAGACGGTTCCGACGCCGGCCGACCGCGGCCGAAGAACAACCCGGCGGTGATCAACAGGAGCGACGCCGCATACGCCCACCAGATCGGCACGGCCAACGCCTCGGAACGGAGCACGAACCGGCCGATTCCGATCATCCCGTCGGACACCGCGAAGCACACCGCCCCGAGTGCGGTCCACGGCGTCGGCAGGTCGGCCAGCAGAGCCGCGCACACCATGGCGGCAAGCACCACCATGTAGAGGATGACCGGGATCGCCATGCCCTCGACGATCAGCCGGGGCCAGAACCACACCAGCAGCGTCACGCACGCCACGCAGACGACGACGGCGGTCGCGACCCTGGCCGGAACCCTTTCGGCCAGCGGCATCAGGGCCGCCAGGAAGCACAGGTGCGCGACGAGGAACGCCCCGAGGCCCAGCACGAACGACGGCGCCCACCACGGCATCGCAAGGAAGAAGTCACCGGCGGCCGAGAACACCAGGGCGGGCACCAACCACCGGCGTTCGCGCCGGACTGGATGGCTCAGGGCCGCCGCGGCGAGCAGCACCGCGGCCAGCGCCTTGACGGCGGGTTGGGCGCCGAACTGGCCCGTCAGCTCGGCTCCCGTGGGCGAGCGAAGCGCCACGACGACGAGGAAGACGCCGTAGCCGGCGCCGACGACCGCGCCAGCGCCCCACAGCGTCCGCGTTGCGCGGGCTGCGTACGGTGAGCCGATGCCCGAATCAGTCGACAAGCCGCCTCTGGACGCCATCCTGCAGAAGGTACTGGAAGCGGTTCCGTTCCAGTTGACGACCGAGGGTGGTCCCGAGGCCGCCCGCGCGCGGTTCCGTGACCTGCCCCGGCACCCGGTGCACCAGGAATTGCGCGTCGAGGACCGCACGGTCGACGGTCCCGGCGGGCCGATCCCGATCCGGCTGTACTGGCCACCCGAGGCCGCCGCCGGACCCGTACCGGTGGTGATGTTCTTCCACGGCGGCGGCTGGGTGGTCGGCGACCTGGACAGCTACGACAACGACGCCCGCCGGCACGCGGTGGGGACCGGCGCGCTGGTGGTGTCGGTGGAGTACCGCCTGGCGCCCGAGCACCCGTATCCCGCGGCGGTCGAGGACGTCTGGGCCGCGACGCGATGGGTGGCCGAGAACGCCGACGGTCTCGGAGCGGACCCGAGCCGGCTGGCTGTCGGGGGCGACTCGGCCGGCGGCAACCTCGCCGCCGTGGTGGCTCAGCTGGCCCGCGACGCGGGCGGCCCGCCGATCGCCTTCCAGCTGCTGTGGTACCCGGCGACGACCTGGGACACCTCGCTCCCCTCGTTCACCGAGAACGCCGACGCACCCATCCTCGCGGTGGACGCCGTCGCCGAGTTCTCCCGCTGGTACGCGACGGGCCAGGATCTCCAGAACCCACCCACGACCTTGGTGCCCGGCCGTGCGACGGACTTCGCCGGGCTGGCGCCTGCCTACATCGCGGTGGCCGGCTACGACCCCCTACGCGACGACGGCATCCGCTACGGCGAGTTGCTCGGCGCCGCCGGAGTTCCCGTCGAGGTTCACAAAGCCCACACGCTGGTCCACGGATATCTCGGCTACGCCGGGGTGGTGCCCGCCGCCACCGAGGCCGTCGAGCGTGGATTGGCCGCCCTGCGCCGAGCGCTAGCCTGAGGCCATGACGGAGACCACGTCCGAACGGCCCGGAATCGACCCCATCCTCAAGATGCTCCTCGACGCGGTGCCGCTCGAGTTCACCGTCGACGACGGCGTCGAGGTGGCTCGCGAGAAGTTCCGCGCGGTGAAGCCACCGGCAGAGATGTTGCCGGACATGCGCATCGAGGAGCGGACGGTCGGCTTCGGCGACGTCACCGACGTCCCCGTCCGCATCTACTGGCCACCCGTAGAGACCCACACCGATCTTCCGGTGGTGGTGTACTACCACGGCGGCGGCTGGGCAATTGGCGACCTCGACACCCATGACCACGTGGCCCGGGCCCACGCCGTCGGAGCCGAGGCGATCGTGGTGTCGGTCGACTACCGCCTGGCGCCGGAGCACCCCTTCCCCGCGGGCGTCGACGACGCCTGGGCGGCACTGCAGTGGGTCGCCGAACACGCCGCGGAACTTGGCGGGGACCCGGCACGGATCGCGGTCGCGGGCGACTCCGCAGGCGGCAACCTGTCGGCGGTGATGGCGCTGCGGGCCAGGGACGCCGGCGGTCCGCCGCTGGTCTTCCAGCTGCTCTGGTATCCGGTGGCCGTCGGGGACCTCTCCGCGCCGTCGTTCGTCGAGAACGCCGACGCCCCGATCCTCAACGCCGACGTGGTCACGGCCTTCCTGACGTGGTATCTCCCCGGGCTCGACATGTCCGACGCCACGGCCCTGCCGACCGACCTCGCCCCGGCCAACGCGGCCACGCTGGCCGGACTGGCGCCCGCCTTCATCGGCACCGCCGAGCACGACCCGTTGCGCGACGACGGCGGACGGTACGCCGAATTGCTCGCCGCAGCAGGCGTTCCCGTCCAGTTGAGCAACGAGCCGACGATGGTGCACGGCTACGTCAGCCTGGCGATGGCCTCACCCGCCGCCGCTGAGGCCGCCAATCGTGGTCTGACCGCACTGAGAGCGGCCCTACACCCGCGGTAGCCGGCGTACGCTTCTGCCCAGTCGACGTCGACGGAGGTAACGCGTGACCGCACCCGACTTCCACACGGTCATCGTCGGTGCCGGGTTCTCCGGCATCGGCGCCGCGATCCAGCTCGACAAGGCAGGCCTCGGCGACTACCAAATCCTCGAGGCCGGCGAGGAACCCGGCGGAACCTGGTACTGGAACACCTATCCCGGCATCGCCGTCGACATTCCGTCGTTCTCCTACCAGTTCTCGTTCGAGCAGAGCGCGGACTGGTCGCGCACCTACGCCAAGGGTGCCGAACTAAAGCGGTACGCCGAGAGGTGCGTCGACCGCTACGGGCTGCGCGGCAAGATTCGATTCGGCACCACGGTGACGGCCGCGACCTTCGACGACGAATTGGACCACTGGCGCGTCGAACTGGACGACGGCGACACCCTGACGGCCCGGTTCCTGGTCAACGCCAGCGGCGTGCTCACCGTGCCGAAGCTGCCCGACATCGACGGTGTGGACGGATTCGCCGGTGTCACGATGCACACCGCGCGGTGGGACCACTCCGTGGACCTGACCGGCAAACGCGTGGCCATCATCGGCACGGGGGCCTCGGCGGTTCAGGTGATCCCGGAGATCGCCCCGATCGTCGAGCAGCTCACCGTGTTTCAGCGGACCCCCATCTGGTGCATGCCGAAGCTGGACGTGCCGCTGCCCGCCGCCGCCCGTTGGGCGATGCGCATTCCGGGTGGCAAGGTGATCCAGCGGGTGTTGAGCCAGGCCTACGTCGAGCTGACGTTCACGATCTCGGCGCAGTACTACACGCTGTTCCCCCTGGCCAATCGCGCCGAGAAGATGGGACGGGCGTACCTGAAGCGCGAGGTCCACGACCCCGTGGTCCGCGACAAGCTCACCCCGCGCTACGCCGTCGGGTGCAAGCGCCCGGGATTCCACAACACCTATCTGGCGACGTTCAACCGCGACAACGTCGAGTTGGTCACCGAGCCGATCGAGAAGGTCACCGGGTCCGGGGTCGCCACCGTCGACGGTGCGCTCCACGAGGTCGACGTGCTGATCCTGGCGACCGGCTTCGCGGTGATGGACGTCGACAGCCTTCCGACCTTTCCGGTGACCGGGGCGAGCGGGCGGTCGCTCGCCAAATTCTGGACGGAGCAGCGACTGCAGGCTTACGAGGGCGTGAGCATCCCCGGCTTCCCGAACTTCTTCACCGTGATGGGGCCCTACGGCTACGTCGGTTCGTCGTACTTCGCCGTGATCGAGACCCAGACCCACCACATCGTCCGGTGCCTCGCGCAGGCATCCCGCGAGGCGGCCACCCGCGTGGAGGTGTCGGGTGCGGCCAACGACCGGTTCTTCGCCGAGATGATGCGCAAGCGGCACCGCCAGATCTTCTGGCAGGACAGCTGCGCCCTGGCCAACAGCTACTACTTCGACAAGAACGGCGACGTGCCGCTGCGGCCCAGCACCACCGCGGAGGCCATCTGGCGCAGCCGCCGCTTCCCCTTGGCCGACTACGAATTCAGCCGCTGACCGCTAGAACTGCACGCCGCGCGTGAGTGCGCCGTCGACGAGCAGGTTGGTGCCGGTGACGAAGCTTGCCGCCGAACTACTCAGGAAGACAACGGCGTTGGCGACCTCCTGCGGTGTGGCCATGCGTCCCGTCGGATTGAGCCCCAGTGCGGTGGCGAACAGTTCGGGGTCGTTCTCCTCGATCGACGGCCACACCCCGCCGGGAAAGTAGGTGTTGCCCGGGCTGACCGTGTTGGCCCGCACGCCCTTGCCGGCGAGATTGAAGGCCAGCCCCTGCGTGTAGTGGATGATTGCGGCCTTCATCGTTCCGTACGGCCCTGCGGCGAAGTCGACTTCGCGGCCGGAGACACTGGAGATCGTGACGATCGAGCCCGTGCCCGACTCCAGCAGATGGGGCAGCGCCGCGTCGACGAGACCGATGGTGCCCATCAGGTCGACGTCGAAGCTGGTCCGCCAGTTCTCCGGGCTTTCGGCGATGGCGAGCGCGCTGACGTTGGCCACCACGCCGTCGATTCCCCCGAGGGCGGCGGCACTGTCGTCGACCCACGCCTTCAGCGCCGCCGCGTCACCCACGTCGACCGCGGTGCCGATCGCCGACTCGGCACCCGTGCCCTCCTCGACGGTCCGCGCGCAGTACGCCACGGCGGCACCCTCGGCCAGCAGCCCGTCGACCACCGCCCTACCGATGCCCCTGGTGCCGCCGGTGACGAGGAAGCGCTTGCCCGACAATCCGAGTTCCATGTATGTCCCCTCAGTACGAGATCGAGCCCAGTGACATTGCAGCCCTGCGCATTTCGTCGTGAAGCCCGCCGAAGGCCGGCGCGTGGGGCAGCAGTCGCTTGTCGACCTTGGTCACGGCGCTGTAGTTGGTGTCGACCACGTTGGCGATCGGCACCTCCGAGATTTGACTGAGCAACTGGTAGGCGTCCAGACGGTCCAGCCCGTACAGCTCCCCGAGCCAGCCGACCATCTCGACCTGCCCGGCCCGCCACGCCTCCTCCAGTGGTCGCCCCGACCCGATGCACATCAGGTGGGTGTCGGTCTCGACCCTCGGCCAGGCCGGCCCGCCACCCTTGATCAGGTCGACGATCGCGGTCACGTGCATGGCACCCTCCACCGCGGTCCCGCACGACTCACCCTCGCCCTGCCGGTAGTGACCGTCACCGAGGGAGAACAACGCGCCGTCGACGTTGACGCGCAGATAACACGTTGCGCCGGCCGCCATTTCGGGGCTGTCCATGTTGCCGCCGAAGTAGTCGGGCACCAGCGAGGTC
>Ga0209051_1001910_pt1 | contig 16205 bp, 14 predicted proteins | sample AraplaCvi_mMS_r2_2_FD_184286 | JGI IMG/M metagenome (GOLD analysis project Ga0209051, IMG submission 184286) | Arabidopsis root microbial communities from North Carolina, USA - plate scrape MF_Cvi_mMS_r2 (SPAdes) (version 2) | ecosystem: Host-associated > Plants > Roots > Endosphere | place...
GTCGGCACGGATCCCGCTGCTGCACAAGCGGTTGCGGCCAATGCACGGTTGGCCATGTCCGTCGGCAGTCAGCATCTCGTCGACAATCTCAGCCCCGCCGTGCCCGCCGAGTTGGCCGGGCTGCTTCGCACGCTTGCGACGGACCTTCAAGACCTCACCGTCAACGCCCTTGCCGGGGCACCGGACGACGACGCCGGCCAGGTGACCCGACTCCGCGACCTCGAGACGAACAGCACCAAGATCGTCGAGCTGTGCAAGTGAGCTGATCGCCAGCCGCAAACGAAGAGCCGCCCCGGTCTGCACCGGGGCGGCTTCCGTCTGTGCGGCTACGTCATCAGTTGGAACTGTCGGACCCGCCGCTCGAACCGGCACCGCTCGAACCAGCGCTGGCACCACCGGACGTCGTCGAGGAGCCTGCAGTGCTCGGGGTCCCGGCGCTGCTGGTCGCGGCGGGGCGGGGGCCGGTGCCGGTGAACTTCTCGATTCCCTTCTTGACGGAATCGGCGAAGGACCGGAGCGGCTTGAACGGGTCGTTTCGACCGCTGCCGGCGGGCTTGGTGCTCGGCGTTCCCGACACGGGAACGCCGTTGACACCGGGAATCTCGACCTTCGCCGGAGTGTCGTCGACCTTCGGCGTGGTCTCGTCCACCTCGGTCGGCTGGACGTTCGCGACCTTGGTGGCGATGGCGTCCGAACCTTCGGTGGCAGCCTGGGTCGGATCGGTGACGGTGGGGGCCACGGGTGCCGCCAGCGCGGTGGACGGCGCGGCCGTCTTGAGCGGCAACGGGTTCGTGACAGGCGGGTTGATGGTGCCCGGCGTCGGCGGGTTGATTCCGGCGAACTCGGTCTCGGCGGCGGTCAGATCCGGTGCCAACGAGATGACGAGGCCTGGCGGGAAGAGGCTGGTCCTGATCGACGGAATGAAGTTGAAGTCGAACACCATCGAGCCGATCTTGGTGGTGGTGTGCAGACCGCCGGCGAAGTAGGCGTTGACCGGCCCGTTGCCGAAGTCCATCGAGAACACGAACCCCGTCGTCCCCGTGTTGGTGATGATCCCGGGGATGCCTGCGGACCACCGACCGATGTCGACGGCACTCCAATCGTCGGGCTGGCCGCTGGCGAGGACGCCGCCGCCGGCCGCGTCTTGCGCCTGGGTGAGGCCGATGGCCTTGAGGACGTTGAGGTTGAAGAAAGCGGGACCGAGGTTGTTGGCAGTCTGCAGGAAACCGGCGTGCGTACCGACGAACGGGTCGTACCACGCGACGTTGTCCACGAAGCCGATGGCGCCAGCGCTGTTGGCCAAGCCCGCCAACCCGAGTGCCCACTGATCCAGATCGGTCACGTTGATGGTGGACTGCTGCGGCCTGTTCGGGTCCTGCTGAGCGATGATCGACTTGATCGAGTTGAGGCCGAAGGTAAGGGGTCCGAGCTGATTCGCCGTCTGCAGCGCGGAGCCAACACCCAACTTGAAGCCGTTGGCGTATTGGCTGACCGCCGACACCGTGGCCGCGCCGGTGCTGCTGATCGCGGCGGCGGGCGCAAGCGCCCACGGGAAGGTTTGGTTGAAGTTGAATTCGAGGGGCAGGGCCGCCGTGCGGATGGCCGGCGCGGTCGCCGCTTCCGGGGTAGCAGCGACTGATCCGTATTGGCTAATTAGCAACGCCGCTGCGCCGACGGCCGTGACACCGGCGCCGACGGACAGGCTATTCGTCCTGAACATGAATCCCCTTTGCCAACAGTTAACTGCTGTATTGATCGTGGAGTTAATTTACCCCGACCCATCGGAATTGCAACCGATCCAGCTAACTCAAAAATGGGTTGTACGAACTTTGCTCACAGTAAAGTCGACGCCCAGAGGCAGCCCAGGGTCGCCCAGATCGAGCCATTTGCCCCACGCACCCACCTCGCCGTCCGCATCCGCGAGGCGGCAAACGACTGTCTTCGCGGCCTCCGCGCCGCGCCCAACCCCGATCGCCGACCGTGAGCTGGCGCTGTGACCTGGCGGTGCAGATCACAGGCGTGCGGCAGCCGCCAACGGATGCCGAAGGCCGTTGGGACCGACCGAACGGTCAGCAACATTCATGATCGGATATTTGCTAAATCCGGTCGGACCGTTGCCGATGGCCACGCGCCCGGGTAGCGACGGCTGCACAACGGGTACCGCATACGGCTGCCTCAGTGCGCCGATGTCTCCATTTGGAATGGCGCTGGCGAACCCCTTCGTTAGCAGAGGCGTCGCCTTAGCCGGGCTCTGCAGTTCTCGCGCATTTAGCCAATTCGACACCCGCCCGCCGCCGGCGCCCGAATGCAGTCGCCGCGATGGCTCCGCCGACGGTGTGGCAGGAGCCGGCAAGCCCGCGAGGCTGCGGCCTCAACGTCTAGGCTGTAGGCACCTACACGGGCCGGAGCCGAGCGAGTCGCGAAGCCCCGGCACACGCGAACCCGGACCCGGACCCTGCCGATTCGCGACCCTCGCCCGAGGGCCGTCCGAACCGATCAGAAACCGATGAACCGATGGCCATTTCCGACGTCGCCGAATACGCCCACCTAACCGAATCCGAGCTCGAGGCGTTCGCCGCGGCTCTCGACGACGTCCGCCGCGACGTCGAAGCCACCCGCGGAACTCGGGATCGCAACTACATCCGCCGAACGATCGCCTTCCAGCGGGCACTCGAGCTCGCCTCCCGGCTGACGATCGCCGGAACCAAGGGCAGGCGCGGCTGGTGGCTTGGCACCCTCGGGCTCGCCGCTGCCAAGAGCATCGAGAACATGGAGATCGCCCACAACGTCGGCCACGGCCAGTGGGATTGGATGAACGATCCCGAGATCCACTCCACCACGTGGGAGTGGGACATGGCGGGCCTGTCGTCGCAGTGGCGCTACTCCCACAACTACCGCCACCACGTGAACACCAACGTCGTCGGCGTCGACGACGACCTGGGCTACGGAGTGCTGCGGGTGACCAGGGACCAGGAGTGGAATCCGAGCTACCTCTTCGCACCGCTGCGAAGCGTATTGCTGGCACTCGGCTTCGAGTGGGGCATCGCCCTGCACGACCTGTACTCCGAACACGAACGCGCCGACAACGAAGTGCCGAAGTCCGAGCACAATCGCGCGCTCTTGCGCAAGATCGGCCGCCAGATGGGCAAGGACTACGCCCTGTTCCCGGCGCTGAGCCTCAAGCGGTGGCGGCGGACCCTCGGCGCGAACGTCACGGCCAACGTGCTGCGCAACGTCTGGGCGTACGTGGTGATCTGCTGCGGCCACTTCGCCGACGGCGCCGAGAAGTTCGAGCCCGAGACACTCGAGAACGAGACCAAGGCGCAGTGGTACCTACGACAGATGTTGGGCAGCGCCAACTTCGACGCCGGACCCGTGATGGCGTTCATGAGCGGCAATCTCTGCTACCAAATCGAGCACCATCTGTTTCCCGACCTGCCGAGCAACCGCTACGCCGAGATCGCCACGCGGGTGCGAGCGCTGTGCGCCACCTACGACCTGCCCTACACGACGGGTCACCTGGTCAAGCAGTACCTAATGACGGTACGCACGGTGTGCACGCTGGCGCTGCCGGATCGGTTCACGGAGAACGGCTTTCGTCCACCGCGGTTACGCGACGAGCAGCTGCAGCAGGTACGCGCCGTATCCTGACTTCAGCAGGGAGTTGGCCCGCGCGACCAGCTGGTCGTCGTCGATGAAGCCGAGCCTCCAGGCGACTTCCTCTGGCACACCGATCTTCAGGCCCTGCCTGCGCTCGATGGTGCGCACGTAGTCACTGGCGTCTAGCAGCGAGTCGAAGGTGCCGGTGTCGAGCCATGCCGTGCCGCGCGCCAACACCTCTACGCCCAACTTGCCCTGCTCGAGGTAGGTCTGGTTGACGTCGGTGATCTCGTACTCGCCACGGTCGGACGGGCGCAGCGACTTGGCGATCTCGACGACGTCGTTGTCGTAGAAGTACAGTCCCGGCACCGCATAGTGCGACTTCGGGGTGGCCGGCTTCTCCTCCAGCGACAAGGCTCTGCCGTCGTCGCCGAACTCGATGACGCCGTACGCCGAGGGGTTGGCCACCCAATACGCGAAGATGGCGCCGCCGTCGACGTTTCGGAAACGAGCGAGGCTGGTGCCCAGGCTCGGCCCGTAGAAGATGTTGTCCCCCAAGATCAATGCGACCGAATCGTCGCCGATGTGGTCGGCGCCGACCACGAACGCCTGGGCCACCCCGTCGGGACGATCCTGGACCGCATAGGTGATGTTCGTGCCGAAGTTCGAACCGTCCCCGAGCAAGCGGGTGAACGCCTCGACGTCACCTGCGGTGGTGATGACCTGGATGTCGCGGATGCCCGCCATGATGAGGGTCGACAGCGAGTAGTAGATCAGCGGCTTGTCGTACACGGGCAGCAATTGCTTGCACACGCCCATGGTGATCGGATACAAACGCGTACCCGTGCCCCCGGCCAGGATGATTCCCCGCATGCAAGCACCCTAGGTCAGACGGCGTCCGCCGCCGGGGGGCTCAGCCCGCGGCTCCCCCACCACTCGGCGTCTGGGGTGCCTCGGTCGGCGGCACCGTCACCGTTTGAGTCACGGTGCTGGTGCTGGTGCTCGTCGACACGGTCGTGCTCGTGGTCGGACTCGGCGTCGTCGTGGTGGTCGTCGTGGTGGTCGTCGTCGGGCTGGTGGTCGTCGTCGTCGCCGACGAATCCGTCGTGCTGCTTGGCGCTTCGGTCTGCGTCACCGTCTCGGTGCCGCCGGTTGGTGCCGGTGCGACGGACTCGGCCGACGACGGCGTGGTCGTGGCGCTGGTGCTCGACGTGGTCGACGTGGAGCTCGAGCCGTCGTCGCCGGTAAGCGAGACGATGGCGTAGACGATCACCGCGAGGATGATGACGCCCAACGCGCCGAGGCTGACCAGACCCGGCGGAGTGCGGTACCAAGGACGTGGCGGCTCCGGGGGCGGCTGCTGCTGGCCGTAGGGGTCTGGGGCTCCGTAGGGGTCTGGGGCTCCGTAGGGACCGGGCGCTCCGTAGTTCGAAGCCATCGTCGGCTCGCTGTATGCCTGCGACTCGTTCTGTGGGTAGCCGCCGTATTGCGTCGGCTCGCCGTCGGAGTAGTACGGGTCGTCTTGGGGTCCGCCGGGACCGTCGTTGCGCGCCACGGGACCCGATGCTACCCAGTCCGGCACGCGGTCTCGGGGTACCTCCGTCGGCGAGGCGCGCCGGCGACGCGCCGAAACGCTCAGTTTTTTTGAAGGTTTTTTTGACACGGCCTATACCACCCGAGCCCGCGCCATGGTCGGCTACCTTTTGGGCCAAACCTGCACGGGCGTTGATTTTCCGGTCAAACGGCACCTTAACGGTAATATTTCCGGCCGTCGCACGTCCCCCTGGCGCTGAACCTGGCAGTCGCAGCAACCGCCAAACACCCCGCCACCGAGCAGTGGGAATGTCCCGCGTCCTGGGACTTCGCAGGCCAGAGGGTTGCCGCCCGGTGTCCATTCCTGAAAGTCCGAGTTGCCATCCGTCGTTTTTCGGAAAAGATGCAATGGCACCTCGACGGGAGGCGTACAGGTAATGGACACCGTCGGGACACATGACCAAGGGATCTCACATGACCAAGATGCGCAAGGCGGTGACCGCGACCGTCGTCGCGGCGCTGACCACTTTTGGAGTCGCTGCCTGTGGGGGTGACACCGGTGACAGTGGCGGCGGCGGCGGTACCGGCGGCGGCGAGATCAACGTCTCGATGACGTCGTTCCCCGACTACGTCGACCCCCAGCTCTCCTACACCCTCGAGGGCTGGGAAGTCCTCTACAACACGTACACGCCGTTGCTGACCTACAAGCACGCCAAGGGCGAGGAGGGCACCCAGGTCGTGCCCGGCCTGGCTGAGGCGATGCCCGACATCTCCCCCGACGGCAAGACCTACAAGCTCAAGCTGCGGAAGAACATGAAGTACTCCGACGGCACGCCGATCAAGGCGTCCGACTTCACCTACGCCATCCAGCGCCTGTTCAAGGCCGATTCCGGCGGCTCGGTGTTCTACGAAGACATCGTCGGCGCCAAGGAGTACGCCGACGACAAGGCTCCCACGATCAGCGGCATCGTCACCGACGACAACACCGGCGACATCACCATCTCGCTGAAGGACGCGAACGGCACGTTCACCGAGCTGCTCGGGCTGATGTTCGCCGCGCCGGTCCCGCCGACGACCACGCTGGACAAGGACACGACCAACAACCCGCCGCCGTCGAGCGGCCCGTTCATGATCTCGAAGGTCGAAGCGCCGCAGACGCTGACGATGGAGCGCAACCCCAACTTCAAGACCGTCAAGGACGCGGGGGCGACTGACGTCGCCGACGCAGGAGTCGACAAGATCACCGTGACGCAGAACAAGAGCAACTCCGCTCAGGTCACCGGGGTCGAGCAGAACACCATCGACTTCATGACCGATCCGCCCGACGCCGACCGCCTTGCCGAGGTGAAGAGCAAGTTCGCCAGCCGCTTCCGGATGGAGGACTCGATCAACACCTACTACTTCTGGATGAACAACCAGACCGCGCCGTTCAACGACGTCCGAGTGCGTCAGGCCATCAACTACGCCGTCGACCCGGAGGCGCTCAACCGCGTGTTCGGCGGCCGGATGCACCCCACGCAACAGATCCTGCCGCCCGGCATGCCCGGCTACGAGGAGTACAAGCCCTACCCGTACGACATGGAGAAGGCGAAAGCTCTCATCGCAGAAGCCAATCCGACCGACCGCAACATCACCGTGTGGACCGACGACGAGCCCGACCGCAAGCGGATCGGCGAGTACTACCACGACTTGCTGACCCAGCTGGGCTTCAACGCCACGCTGAAGGTCATCGCCGGTGACGTGTACTTCACCACGATCGGCAACCAGTCCACGCCGGACCTCGACACCGGGTTCGGTGACTGGTTCCAGGACTTCCCGCATCCGGACGACTTCTTCCGTCCGCTGCTCAACGGCGCCAGCATTCTGCCGACCAACGGCAACAACTACTCGCGCGCCAACTACCCGGACCTCGACGCCAAGATGAACGAGCTACGCACCAAGCAGCTCTCGGATCCGGGCGTCAAGGAGCAGTACGCCGCGCTGGACAAGGCGTACATGGAACGCGCGGCGTGGGCGCCGTACGGCAACGAAGAATTCACCACCTTCCTGTCCGAGCGGATGGACTTCGACAAGAGCTACCACCATCTGCTGTTCAACCAGGACTACTCGTCCTTCGCCCTCAAGTGACCGGTTCAGTAGGAGAGATCGAAGCACCAGGCATCCCTCCGGTCCCGGCTGGCGTCGCCCCCGACGCCGTCCGGGGCAGGAGCCCCTGGTATCTGGCGTGGGTTCGGCTGCGCCGCAACCGGGTTGCGCTCGGGTTCGGCGTCCTGTTCATCTTGATCGTGCTGGTCTGCCTGGCCGCGCCCCTGTGGGCCGACCACGTGGCACACACGGGACCGGACGCCAACCACATCACCGACAAGGTGCTGATCGACGGTCAGGAGGAGTACGTCGTATCCCCCGACGGCACGCCGATCGGACCGGGGCTGCATGGTCGGTACCTGCTCGGCGCCGACCAGAACGGCCGCGACGTGATGGTGCGACTGCTCTACGGCGGCCGCACGTCCATCTTCATCGGCGTCGCCGCCGCATTGGTCACCACCGTGCTCGCGGTCCTGGTCGGCCTGCTGTGCGGCTACTACCGCGGGTGGATCGACGCAATCCTGTCGAGGATCATGGACGTGGTCTGGGCGTTCCCGGTGCTGCTCCTCGGCATCGCCCTTGGTACGACGTTGGCGCTCGGTGGCTTGAAGATCGGCGGCCTAGTGATCTCGGGTGACTCGGTGTGGATTCCGATCATGATCATCGGGTTGGTCTACGTGCCCTACATGGCGCGACCCATCCGTGGCGAGATCCTGGCGCTGAGGGAGAAGGAGTTCGTCGAGGCCGCCGTCGCACAGGGCAAGGGACCGATCCGGATCATGGTCTCCGAGCTGCTGCCGAACGTCGTCTCGACCATCATCGTGTTCTTCACCCTCAACATTGCCAACAACATGTTGCTGGAGTCGTCGCTGTCGTTCCTCGGTGCCGGCGTTCGTCCGCCGAGCGCGTCGTGGGGCACCATGATCGCCGACGGCTACCAAAACATTTACACCGCACCACATCTCACGATCGTGCCCGGCGCGATGATCGTGCTGACGGTGTTGGCGCTCAACGTGTTCGGTGACGGTCTTCGTGACGCACTGGACCCACGAGCCAAGATCCGACTGGAGCACTAGTCCAATGTTGCGATTCGCCGTAAGGCGACTGTTCGGGATGGCCGCCGTCCTCTTCGCGATCTCGGTGATCGTCTTCCTGATCTTCAACGTCATCCCCAACTCCGATCCCGCCCAACGCATCGCGGGCAAGAACGCCAACCCCGAACTCATCGCCCGCGTCAGGGCCGACCTGGGACTCGACCAGTCGATCGTCACGCAGTACCTGACGATGATGAAACAGATCTTCACGGGCACGCTCACCTCGTACGCCAGCTCGCAGAACGTCGGCGAGCAGATCTGGAAGGGCCTGCCCGCCACGCTGTCGCTGTGCATCGGTGCAGCGGTGCTCTGGATGGCGCTCGCCGTCGTGTTCGGCTATCTCAGTGCCGTGCACGCCGGGAAGTTCACCGACCGGACGCTGACGATCCTGGCGTTGGTCGGCATCTCGGTGCCGGTCTTCTGGCTCGCGGCAATCCTGTTGTACTACTTGAGCTTCAAGGCCCAGATCTTCCCGACCAGCAGTTACGTTCCGCTGACCAAGAACCCCGGCCAGTGGGCGTATCACCTGGTGTTGCCCTGGATCACGCTCGCGGTGCTGTTCGTCGGCTTCTACAGTCGCGTCCTGCGATCCAACATGCTCGACGTGATGAACGAGGACTACGTCCGCACGGCGCGCGCCAAGGGCATCAGCGAGCGTCAGATCCGCATCAAGCACGTGCTGCGCAACTCGATGATTCCGATCATCACGTTGTTCGGGCTGGACTTCGGCGCGGTCGTGGGCGGCGGCGCCATCCTCACCGAGACCGTGTTCAACATCAACGGTGTCGGGCTCTACGCGGGCCAGGCCATCGGCAGCCTCGACCTTCCACCGCTGATGGGCGTCACCATGTTCGGCGCGTTCTTCATCGTGCTGTTCAACACCGTGGTCGACGTCCTGTACGCATTCCTTGATCCACGCATCCGACTCGGCGAGGCGGCCCCAGCATGATCCTTTCCGTGAAGGACCTCACCGTCAGCTTCGCCACCGACGGTGGCGTGGTGCGGGCGGTCGAGGGCGTCTCGTTCTCGATCGACAAGGGTGAAATCCTCGCCATCGTGGGCGAATCCGGCTCCGGCAAGAGCGTCACCGCCCAGACCATCCTCGGTTTGACCCGCGCCCCCAACGCGTCGATCACCGGTTCGGTCGAGTTCGACGGCCGTGATCTGACCCAGCTGGACGACGAGGCGCTGCGCGAGGTGCGGGGCAAGCGCATCGCGATGATCTTCCAGGATCCCATGACGTCGCTGAACCCGGTCTACCGGGTTGGAGAACAGATCGTGGAGATGATCCGGGCCCACCAGAAGGTCGACAAGAAGGAGGCTCGGGAGAGCGCTGTGGACCTGCTGCGCTCCGTCGGAATCCCCAATCCCGAACGGCGCGTCCACGACTACCCGCACGAGTTCTCCGGTGGCATGCGGCAGCGGGTCATGATCGCGATGGCCCTGGCGCTGGATCCCGACGTGCTGATCGCCGACGAGCCGACCACCGCGCTCGACGTCACCGTTCAGGCGCAGATCTTGCGGCTGCTCGACAAGCTCAACCGGGAACGCGGCCTTGCCGTCATCCTGATCACCCACGACCTCGGCGTCGTCGCCGAGGTCGCCGACCGGGTCGCCGTGATGTACGCGGGCCAGATCGTCGAGGACGCGACGCTCGACGACCTCTTCTACGACCCGCAGCACCCGTACACGTGGGGCCTTCTCGGTTCGCTCGCGCGCCTCGACCAACCGCGTCCCATCCGACTGGCCCAGATCGCGGGATCGCCACCCTCGCTGCTAAATCCACCGACGGGATGCCGCTTCGCGGCGCGTTGCCCGCACGAGTTCGACAAGTGCTCGGAGCCGCCACCGCTACACGGTGACCGCTGCTGGCTCGACCCTGCCGACAAGCGCAGACTGCGCGACGTCGATGGCCACATCGGCCTGCGAAAGGACGTGGCGTCATGAGTGGTGAACCCCTGCTCGAGGTGACCGACCTGGTCAAGCACTTCCCCGTGAAGTCCGGTGTCGTCGTCGACCGCGTGGTGGCCCACGTCAAGGCAGTCGACGGAGTCAGCCTCACCATCAACGAGGGCGAAACCCTGGGCCTGGTGGGCGAATCCGGCTGCGGCAAGTCCACTCTCAGCCGAGCCATTCTCCAGCTGACCGCACCGACCTCGGGTTCGGTGAAGTTCCTCGGCGAGGAGTTGGTGGGCCGGTCGCGCCGCAGCCTGCGTCCGGTGCGTCGACGGATGCAGATGATCTTCCAGGATCCCTACGCGTCGCTGAACCCCCGCAAGCGCGTCGGGCAAATCATCGGCGAACCGATGGAGTTGCATGGGTTGGCCAACGGCCGCGACGTGGACCGGCGGGTGCAGGACCTGCTCGACCGCGTCGGTCTCAGCGCCGAGCACGCCAGCCGCTATCCGCACGAATTCAGCGGCGGTCAGCGACAGCGAATCGGCATCGCGCGTGCACTCGCACTCGAGCCGAAGCTGATCATCGCCGACGAACCGGTCTCCGCCCTGGACGTCTCGGTACAGGCCCAAATCGTGAACCTGCTCAAGGATCTTCAGACGGAGTTGGGCCTGTCGTACCTCTTCGTCGCGCACGACCTCGGGGTGGTGCGACACGTCTCGGACCGGGTCGCCGTGATGTACCTCGGCAGGATCGTCGAAAGCGCCCCTGCCGGAAAGCTTTACGACAACCCGCTGCATCCCTACTCGAATGCGTTGCTCTCGGCGGTACCCATCCCCGATCCCAAGCTCAACATCTCACGGGAACGACTGGTACTCGAGGGCGACGTGCCCAGCCCCATCGATCCGCCCTCGGGCTGCCACTTTCACACTCGCTGCCCGTGGGCGACGGAGGTCTGTACCGTCGACGATCCTCGGCTCGAGGAGCTGGAGACCTCTCACGTGGCCGCCTGCCACCACCCACGAAATCTGGTCGGGCAAGGCTGAATTCGAGCGGGAAGGGTTACTTCGAAGGCGCCGGAGCGGTCGACGACGCCGCCGCTTCGGCGGCCGCCTTGGCCGCCTTGCCCTCGGCGCTGGCGGCGGAGAATCCCGGCGTCTTCGACGACGCTTCACCGTCGTCGCAGTTCAACGAGACCAGCAGCTGGTTCGTCGCCGATCCGCCGCTGTTCTCCGGGGCCGGCACGGTCCGGGCGACGGTGTTGGTGACCATGCAGTCAGGCCATGCCTTCTGGTCGCCCACCGTGGTGGACACCACCGGCTTGAGACCCGCGCCGCTGATCGCCGACTCGGCGTCGCTGTACTTTTGGCCAACGACGTTTGGCGTCGAATCGGCCTGCGCCACACCGGCGCCGAGGCATACCAACGCCGATGCGGCCGATGCCGCGAGCACCAGGCTGCTCACCACTGTGCGCATGTCGCTAACCCGTCTTCGCGGGCGAAGCCTTGGCGATCGGCTCCACCGTGGTCGGGGTGGTCCACGTCGCGGTGGCCCCCATCGTCATGGCGTTCTCGGTCGGTTGGACGAAGGTGGTGTTGGCGGGTGCGTCACCCGAACCCGCCAGGTCGACGCCACTAGTGGTGGGGTGGCCGTAGCCGAGGCTGAGGACCCCCAGTGTGACGAATGCGGCGGCTCCCGCCACTCCAAGCACTTTCACGCGCAAACCGTCGGTTTGCAATCTCTTCTCGGTCATGGACAGATGGTGAACCGCTGACCCCCAGGAAGCCTGGAACCCCACTGTGACGTTCCTTCGTGCCCATTCGGGCTCACAGGAATCAGTACGGGAGCTGCGGGGGCTGCTGGTAGACCGGCGGCGTGTATGGCGCGTACGGGTTGGGTGCGTAGGGATTGGGCGCGTACGGCGCAGGCTGTGTCGGCGTGGGGCTGGCGGGAACCTGGATCGGGATCGGCACTGGAACGAAGGGCACCGTGATGTAACTCGTCGTCATGGTCGGCGTGCTCGACGTCGTGGTCGTGGTCGTCGTCGGGGGTGTCGTCGTCGGGGGTGTCGTGGTGGTGGTCGTGGTCGTGGTCGTCGTGGTCGGTTGCGTCGTCGTGGTGGTGACGGGACGCTCCACCGTGACGGTCTCGGTCGACGGAGGCGGCGGAGGCGGCGGCGGCTGACTGGTCACGGTGAGGACGTTCTGGGCCGGCGCCTCGGTCGAGGGCGGCGGGGGCGGCGGTTCGATGCTCGTCGGCGGCGGCGCCGGCGGTGACGTCGCCGTGACCGGCGCGGTGGTCGGCGTGGGGCGAGTCTCGTCGGTCGCGCTGGTCAGCGCGATCGCGACGCCACCCACCGCGACCAGTGCCACCACGGCCGCGGCGCCGACGAGTAGTTGAGGCAGTCGCAGCCACGAGCGTGGTTCGTCGTCGTGCCTCGGGTGGTACTGCGCGACGACGCGCGTCGTACCGGCGTCCGCATAGGGATCGGCGTAGGGATCTTCGCCGGTGTACGGGGTCGGGTCACCAACGGTCTCGTCGTCTTGGGACCACGCGAGCGCCCGGAACGTCGACGAGTCCGGCGCCGCAGCGGGTTTCACTGGCCACGCCCCCGTCATCAACGGGCTTGGCGCCATTCCGGTTTGAGCGTCGGCGTCGGCTCCATAGGCGGCGAAGATCGCCGCACCGACCGCGGCGTCGAGCGCTGGATGTGGCGTCGTGACGAACGAGTTCTGATGGCCCTCGGCCAGTCGTCGGGTCACCAGCGGGATGGATGCTCCGCCGCCAACTGCGACGACTGCCGACAGGTCGGCTGGCGCAATCCTGTTGCGCAGCAACGAATCCTCGAGTTCGGCCAGCACCGCCGCAAGGGGCGCGTCGATGAGTGCGTCGAGCTGGTCTCGCGTCACCCCCACCGTCGTGCGATGTCCGGGCAGCTCCACGGCAATGTCCGCTGTCTCCGCATCGGACAGTTGCTCCTTTGCGAGCCTGCACTCCTCGCGCAACGCGCCAAGCGATCCAACGGAGGCGGTGCCAGCGGGGTCGACGTCGTTCGCCATGCCCTCGAGCACGTGGGCGAGCAGCGCCTGGTCGACCTGGTCGCCGGAGAACTCGGTCACCCTGGTCGTCTCTATCGGCTCGAACGACGCCGTGGCGTCGGCCAGCGTGATGCTGGTGCCACCACCGCCGAAGTCCAGGAGCGCCACCACGCCGCGAAGGGGAAGACCGGGGTTGGCCGCCAGCGCGGTCAGTGCCGCCACCGCATCCGACACCAGCCGCACCGGCACGCCGTTCGGTGCCAGGCTCGGCGTGGTGCGCATGGCGTCCCGAAGCGACCGAAGGGTGGCGCCCTTCCAATGTGCGGGTACCGCAACGGCAATCTGCGAAGACTGGTCGCTGCCGGCTTCGACCACCATGGCGTCGAGCGCCTCGACCATCAACGAGTCCGCGCCGTAGGGCGTGCCGTCCTCGCCGACCAGCGGCACGGGGTCTCCGACACGTTCGACGAATCCGCTGAGCACCTGCCCGCCGCGCGGCAGTGTGGAACGCCGCGTGACGGGTTGGTTCCCGACTCGCGCCGCGACCAGGTTGGTCGTCCCGATCGACAACCCCAACGGATCGCTCATGACGCCGTCCACGATAACCCGGGCGGCGTCGCGGCCAAGACAGACACTCCGCGGAGGGTGCTACGAACAGTCTTCTGCCAGCTTGGTTTTGGATTCACACACTACGCACAGGCTGGCCGCGGACGGTGCTCGCCGCGCCGCGAGCCGGTTGACGCGGGCGTCAGCCACATTTACGGCAAGGCCATACGTCACGAGGCACCCTGTGTTGCAATGTCCAAATGGGTGACATCGAAGACATTCAGCGGGTCAAGTACCGGTATCTGCGCGCGCTCGACACCAAGCACTGGGACGAGTTCGCCGACACCCTCACCGAGGACGTGATCGGCGACTACGGCGAATCCCTCGGCGAGACGCATCACTTCACCGATCGGGCCACCCTCGTCGAGTTCATGCGCACCTCGATGCCCGCCGACGTCATCACCGACCACCGGGTGACGCACCCCGAGATCGACGTCGACGGCGACGAAGCGACCGCCATCTGGTACCTGCAGGACAAGGTGATCGTCCCGAAGTTCGACTTCATGCTGATCGGCGCGGGTTTCTACCGCGACCGCTACCGACGGACCGCCGACGGCTGGAAGATCAGCGTCACCGGCTATGACCGCACCTACGACGCGTCCTTCTCGACCAAGGCCCTCGAGTTCAACGTGAAAGCCGGTCGCGCGATAGCCCTTTGATCACTTGCTGACGGCGATCAGCGCGCCGGGGCGCAGCCACTTCATGATTTCCACCAACGTGTCGTCGTCGATGCTGACACACCCCGCCGTGGGTCCGCCGTCAGTGGAGTGAAGGAAGAACGCCCCACCGTTTCCCGGAACGCGTTGCTTGTTGACGCCCATCACGACGGCGTGTTCGTACTGCGGTATCCGAAGGTTCTCGGTTCCGCTGCTCGGATTCGTGTCGAATGGACACTGGTCCTTCTTGCAGACCTGCATCGTGTTGTAGGTGGCGCTCTTCATGTCGCCGTCCCACCAGTGGTCGGGACCGACCTGCACGTACTGCAGCCCACCACCGGGGTTGGGCGCGGTACCGAACGCGAAGTCGAGGCTGAAGATGCCCATCGGCGTGAGCATCTGGCCGTCGTGCGTCTCGGGAGCCATGCCCTTCTCGCCGACGTGGGCGGGAATCCCCGCGGCAACGGCCCGCCAGCCGGCGGCGGTGCGTTCGTACACGTCGACCTTGGCGTTCGAGCCACCAACGCCCACAACGGAAATCACCTGTGTCGCGTTGCCGACACCGGGGGCGAACCACGGCACCAACTCGGCGCGGGCCGACGGCGCCATGACCAGTCCGATGGCCAACGCGCACAGCGAAATCAGCAGTCGGCGCACGCCGTCAACGTCAACACACCTGAACCTCGTGGTCAAGTAAAGGTTGAGCAACGATCCTTCCCCGGAGAGGTGAGTTGCACCAAGGACCCCTTTACCGGCCCGGCTAGGTTGGGGGTCATGCATTCCTTGCGACGGCTCGTGAACCGGCACCGCGGCATCCGCCAGATCGGTGCAGGTCTGGGCACCCTGGACCGCGAAGTGTTCGAGGCCATCGCGGAGTCACCCAGTCCGCTGCTCGACGGCTTCATGCCGAAGCTGACGGCCGCAGCCGACCACTCGAAGCTGTGGTTCGCAATCGCGGCCGCACTGACGGCCACCCGGCAGTCGTCACTCCAACGCGGCGCCGGGCGTGGCGTCGCCTCCCTGGCGGTGACCAGCATGGTGGCCAACCAGGTGGCCAAGAGGGTGTGGAAGCGACCGCGTCCGGAGTGGGCCGCGGTCCCGGTACTGAGACGATCCCGCCGGATGCCCACGTCGAACTCGCTGCCGTCGGGCCACTCCGCCAGCGCGGCGGCCTTCGCCGTCGGCGTCGGCTTGGAGAACGCACCCGTCGGCCTCGGCCTGGCCCTGCTGGCCGGCATGGTCGGCGTGTCTCGCGTCGCGACGGGTGCGCACTACCCAGGCGACGTGCTGGCCGGTTTCGGTCTCGGCGCCGCGATCGCCGTGGCAGGCGCACGCATCGTGCCACCGATCGTCGAGGCGCGCGTGCCGGTCGCCGATCCGCTGCGGATACCCACCCTGAAGCGGCCCGACGGCGCCGGCGTCGTCCTCGTCATCAACCCCGCCTCGGGTAGCGGCACCGGCGCGCGGGTCATCGAAGAGGCCCGAGATGCATTGCCGCGCATGGAGATCGTCGAGTTGAAGAAGGACGACGGCGTGGTCGAGGTCCTCAGTTCGGCGGCCGAGCGAGCCGAGGTGCTCGCCGTCGGCGGCGGCGACGGAACCGTGGCGGCGGCGGCCGGGGTGGCCCTGGCCGCCGACCGTCCGCTGGCCGTCTTCCCCGGCGGCACCTTCAACCACTTCGCCAAGGACATCGGCTG
>Ga0209051_1001912_pt1 | contig 16194 bp, 17 predicted proteins | sample AraplaCvi_mMS_r2_2_FD_184286 | JGI IMG/M metagenome (GOLD analysis project Ga0209051, IMG submission 184286) | Arabidopsis root microbial communities from North Carolina, USA - plate scrape MF_Cvi_mMS_r2 (SPAdes) (version 2) | ecosystem: Host-associated > Plants > Roots > Endosphere | place...
CGTCAGCGTGGTCACCGCCCTGCGCGCCATGGACAACGACGTGCCGGTGTGCGTGCTGTCGGCGCGCAGCTCGGTCGACGACAGGGTGGCAGGCCTCGAGGCCGGGGCCGACGACTACCTGGTCAAGCCGTTCGTCCTTGCCGAGCTCGTCGCCAGGGTGAAGGCCCTGCTGCGACGCCGCGGCGCGACGGCGACGTTCTCGTCGGAGACCATCGCCGTCGGCCCGCTGGAGGTCGACATCCCCGGCCGCCGCGCCCGCGTCAACGGCGTCGACGTCGACCTGACCAAGAGAGAGTTCGACCTGCTGGCTGTCCTTGCCGAGCACAAGACGGCGGTGTTGTCCCGCGCCCAGCTGCTGGAGCTGGTGTGGGGCTACGACTTCGCCGCCGACACCAACGTCGTCGACGTGTTCATCGGGTACCTGCGCCGCAAGCTGGAGGCGGGCGGCGCGTCACGACTGCTCCACACGGTTCGGGGCGTGGGCTTCGTCCTGAGGCAGCAATAGTGATGAGCGCTTGCGCGAAGAACAGAACGAACTGAGTCCGTGAACGTCATCTCGCGGGTCTTCCGACGCACGCCGTCGCTGCGGACCCGCGTAGCGTTCGCCACCGCCATCGCCGCGGCCATCGTCGTCGGCATCGTCGGCACGATCGTGTGGATCGGCATCACCAACGACCGCAAGGAACGTCTCGACCGTCGGCTCGACGAGGCGGCCGGCTTCGCGATTCCGTTCCTGCCGCGCGGTCTCGACCAGATTCCCAAGTCGCCCAACGACCAAGACGCGATCATCACGGTCCGGCGTCCCGACGGCCAGGTGACGTCGAACTCCGACGTGACGCTGCCCGAGCTGCCCGCCGGCTATGCCGACACCACGATCGACGGCGTGCGCTACCGCGTGCGCACCGTGGAGATCAGCGGGCCGCAGGGCGAGATGACCGCCGCCGTCGGCGCCACGTACGACGCGACGATCGCCGACACCAACAACCTGCACCGCAGGGTGATCATGATCTGCTCGGGCGCCATCGGTGCGGCGGCCGTGGCCGGCTGGTTGCTCGCCGCGTTCGCGGTGCGCCCGCTCAAACGCCTCGCCCAGCAGACGCGGGCGATCGACGTGGGCGGTGCGGCCCCCGACATCGACGTCCGTGGCGCGACCGAGGCGGTGGAGATCGCCGACGCCGTGAACGGCATGGTGCAGCGCATTTGGCAGGAGCAGGACCGCACCAAGGCGGCGCTGGTGTCCTCCCGCGACTTCGCCGCCGTGACGTCACACGAGCTGCGCACCCCGTTGACGGCGATGCGCACCAACCTCGAGGTGCTCGCCACCCTCGACCTCGCCGAGGATCAGCGCAAGGAGGTCCTCAGCGACGTGATCAGGACCCAGACGCGCATCGAGTCGACCCTGTGGGCCATCGAAAGGCTTGCCCAGGGCGAACTCTCGACGTCCGACGACCACTCGCCGGTGGACATCACCGAGCTGCTCGACCGTGCCGCGCACGACGCGATGCGGGCCTATCCCGATCTCGACGTGTCGTTGGTGCCTGCACCCACGGTGATCATCGTGGGGCTGCCCGCCGGGTTGCGACTCGCCGTCGACAACGCGATCGCCAACGCCGTGAAGCACGGTGGCGCCACCCGCGTTCAGCTGTCGGCGGTCACGTCGCGCGCGGGTGTGGAGATCGCCGTCGACGACGACGGAGTCGGCATCCCCGAGGAGGAGCGCACGATCGTCTTCGAGCGGTTCTCCCGCGGGTCGACGGCGTCGCACTCCGGCTCCGGACTGGGGCTGGCACTCGTCGCGCAGCAAGCCGAATTGCACGGCGGCACGGCGTCGTTGGAGGAAAGCCCGCTCGGCGGCGTCCGGCTGCTGCTGCGGCTGCCTGGGCCCTCCTAGCCGACCCGAATGTCGTTGGCCACCTTCACGTTCGGCCAGGTTTCGGTGACGGCTGTCCCGGCCGCGGTCTTGGCCGCCTCGGCCTTGGCGGTGCCCGTCAACGTGGCGGTGTCCCCGACGAGCTTCACCGCGAACCCCTCCACGTCCATGGCGACCCCGAACAACGCGCCGAGACCGGAGAACTCCGGCGCGGTGACGCCGGGTTTGACCGTCAGCTGGTCGACGATCTTGGCGCCGGGCATGGCCTGACGCAGCGTGTCGGGCAGGTCCGTCTTGAGCGACTCGTCGGGCACCTCACCGGTCACGGTGAACCCGTTGGCCGTCCGCACGATCGACATGGCCCCGAACGGACCGCTCTTCACGGCGGTCGACGGGCTCGTCGACGTCGGGGTGACGGTGGCTTGCCCAGTGTCACCGGCGTCGCCGGAGTTGCCGGACGCCCCGCACCCCGCCACCATCAGCAGCAGGGTGAGGGCGACCAGCAGCGCGGAACGCACTCAGCGAGCGTCGAGCAGGTCGATTACGAAGATCAGCGTCTTACCCGAGAGCCGATGCCCGGATCCGGCTGGGCCGTAAGCCTTTGCCGGCGGGATGACGAGCTTGCGGCGACCGCCGACGCGCATTCCGGGAATGCCGTCCTGCCAGCCTTCGATGAGTCCGCGCAGGGGGAATTCGATGGACTCGTTGCGGTTCCACGAGCTGTCGAACTCGTCGCCGGTGTCGTACTCCACGCCGACGTAGTGCACCTCGACGGTGCCACCCGGCACGGCCTCGGCGCCGTCGCCTACGACGATGTCTTCGATGACGAGTTCGGCAGGTGCCGGGCCGTCGGGAAATTCGATCTCGGGTTTAGTTGCCACGCTCACCACGGTAGTCGGGCAGACTGGGTGCGTGGCTACGGACCCGAACAAAGATGCCGACATTCTCGCCCAAGTCAACGAACTGGTGGCCGAGGAAAAGGAACTGCGCGCCAAGCTGCAGCACGGCGAGATCGACGAGACCGAGGAGCATCGCCGGCTGCGCGGTCTCGAGGTGCAGCTCGACCAGTGCTGGGATCTGCTGCGCCAGCGCCGCGCACTGCGCGAGACGGGTCGGGACCCGGATCAGGCCAGCGTGCGACCGGAAAGCGAAGTCGAAGGCTATTTGAACTAGCTCAGCTGGCGGTGAGCTTGTCCAGGATTGCCTGAAGCGTCTGCAATTCCTCGTCGCTCAGCGCGGCGAAGGGTGCCGGCGCGGGATCCTCGACCCGCTCGATGCTCGCGACGGTGCGTCGGCCGTCGTCGGTCAGCGAGATCACCTTGCATCTGCGGTTGTTCGGATTCGTCTCTCGCACAACGAGTCCGCGATCTTCGAGATCGTTTACCGCAACGCTGGTCGCAGGTGCGTCCATGGTGGCGGCCTCGGCGATCTCCTTGGCGGTCATCGGTCGTTTGGCCAGTCGGCGCAGGACCCGGATGCGGCTGAAGGGCAGGCCGGAGGTCTCGATGACGTCGCGCTTCCAGGCGTCTCGGTTGTCGAAGACGACCGACGCCATGGCCCGCCAGACGTCGTCGGCGAGCGACTGGTCAGCGGACATCGGCTGCCACCTTTGGCTCGGCGTCACCGGCGATCAGCGGAGCGAGCCGCTCGGCCGACTGCGACGCGCGCGGAGTGGTCGAGTAGAAGCCAAGCAAGGTGATGACGACGCCGATCCCGATGCACGTGAACCACAGCGGCCGAGCGGAGTCGGCGAAGTCCGCGCCGCTGTGTGTCAGCGCAGGCCCTGCGACGGAACCGCACAGCGCGACACCGATACTCACCCCGATCTGGCGGCTGGTCGACGTCACGGCCGAGGCCGCGCCCGCCCGGTCCAGCGGCATGCCGCTGACGGCCGCGTTCGTGATTGGAGCGTTGACCATCGAGAAGCCGATGCCGAACACCGCGAAGATGACGAGCAGTCCCCACACCGGTGTGGTCTTGGTCAGGAAGGTCAGCAGAACCGACGCGATGGTGATCAGCACCCCGGCCGACAGCAGTGACGGCCTGGCCCCGAATCGACCGACCATCCGGCCGGAGATCGGCGAGAAGATCAGTGCGCCAATGGCAATCGGCGCGTAGATCAACCCCGTGTGCATGGCCGAATAGCCGCGCTCGCCCTGCAGGTACAGCGACATCATGAACAGGAACGCGCCCCAACCAGAGAACGCGCAGATCGCGGTCACCGTCGCCCCTGCGAAGGGGATGCTGCGGAAGAAGCGCAGGTCGATGAACGGGTCGTGACGCCGGGACTCGTAGCGCAGGAAGGCCACGAAGGCGATCAGCGCGACCAGCGCGACGGCGACGACCCGGGGGTTGGTCCAGCCGTAGCCAGGGCCCTCGATGAGGGTGAACACGACGCCGAAGAGGAACGTGACGGCAAGGCCCTGGCCGATCGGGTCGATGTTGCGCATGGTCTTCGACTTGGTCTCGGGGACGAAGATGGCGGTCAGGACGACGGCGGCCAGGCAGATCGGCAGGTTGATCCAGAACACGGCGCGCCAACTGATCAGCTCGATCAGGAAGCCGCCGACCACCGGCCCGAGAGCCATCGAGATTCCGACGACCGCACCCCACACCCCCAGCGCGCGGGCCCGCTCGACACGGCCGGTGAAGATTTGCGAAATGATGGACAGGGCAACGGGATTGAGCATCGACCCGCCCACGGCCTGAAGCAACCGCGCGATGATCAGCGTGTCTATGTTGGGCGCCATGCTGCACAGCAATGACCCGACGGCGAAGACCACCAGGCCGATCTGAAACACCCGGCGGCGGCCGAACCGGTCGCCCGTCGCACCGGACAGCATGAGCAGGGACGCCAGCACCAGCGTGTAGACGTCGACGATCCACTGCAGTTCCGACGGGGACGCGTGCAGGTCCGTGCGGATGCTGGGAATGGCGACGTTCACGATCGTGGCGTCCATCGACACGATGAGCAGGCTCAGGCAGCACGAGACCAGGATGACGGCCTTGCGCCGAGGCGTCAGCTCAACAGTTGTGTCCACACAACGATTGTGAACCTACAACCTTTACCGATGCAAACGATGTGGCGCGGTAGACACGCCCGACGGGCTAGCGACCACCCATGTCGGAGTAGTCCCGCTCGGTGTAACCGGTGTAGATCTGGCGCGGGCGCCCGATCTTGCTCGGCGACTCGTGCATCTCGCGCCAGTGCGCGATCCAGCCGGGCAGCCGGCCGAGCGCGAACAGCACCGTGAACATGCGAGTCGGGAAGCCCATCGCCCGGTAGATCACGCCGGTGTAGAAGTCGACGTTCGGGTACAGCTTGCGCTCGACGAAGAAGTCGTCGGTCAGCGCCACCTCTTCGAGCTGCTTGGCGATGTCGAGCAGCTCGTCGTTGACACCGAGCTTGGCGAGGATCTTGTCGGCCTGCTCCTTGACGATGCGGGCGCGCGGATCGTAATTCTTGTAGACCCGGTGCCCGAAGCCCATCAGCTTCACGCCCTCTTCACGGTTCTTGACCTTCTTGACGAACGTCGCGACGTCGTCGTCCCCGGACCGAATCTTCTCCAGCATCTCCAGCACGGCCTGGTTGGCGCCGCCGTGCAGCGGGCCCCAGAGTGCGTTGATGCCGCCGGATACCGACGTGAAGAGGTTGGCCTGCGACGAGCCGACCAGCCGCACAGTCGACGTCGAGCAGTTCTGCTCGTGGTCGGCGTGCAGGATCAGAAGCAGGTCCAGCGCCCGCACGATCTCCGGGTCGACCTCGTAGGGCTCGGCGGGGAAGCCGAACGTCATCCGCAGGAAGTTCTCGACCAGGGTCAGCGAGTTGTCGGGGTACAGGAACGGCTGACCAACCGACTTCTTGAACGCATACGCCGCGATCGTGGGCAGCTTGGCGAGCAGCCGGATCGTGGACAGCTCGACCTGTTCCTTGTCCAGCGGGTCGACCGAATCCGGGTAGTACGCGGACAGGGCGTTCACCGCGCTGGACAGCACCGGCATGGGGTGCGCGTTGCGGGGGAAGCCGTCGAAGAACCGCTTGAGATCTTCGTGCAGCAGCGTGTGGCGCTGAATCTGCGTGGTGAACTTCTCGAGCTCGTCGGCCGTCGGGAGCTCCCCGTAGATCAACAGGTAGCTGACCTCGATGAACGTCGACTTCTCCGCCAACTGCTCGATCGGGTAGCCGCGGTAGCGCAGGATGCCCGCGTCGCCGTCGATGTAGCAGATGGAGCTCTTCGTCGACGAGGTGTTCACGAAGCCACCGTCGAACGTGGTGTATCCGGTCTTGGCCAACAGCGACCCCAGGGCGATGCCGTCGGATCCCTCGGTTGCCTTCACGATCTCCAGGTCGATCTCGCCCCCCGGGTAGCGGAGGGTGGCGACCTCATCCGAATTGACGGAGGGACTGGAGTCTTCGGGCACGTTAACCCCTTCTACGGTTGGCGACCGGAACGAAGCTGTCCGTCACTAGTGGAAGGTAGTCGCTATCGGTTTCACGCGCTCGTGGGGGGTTCGCCGTCGGCGGCCGGAATAGCCGCCCACGGTGTCCACGTGCTGCGGAACAGCGACACCGTTTCCGCCAGCCGGTCGCAGATGACCGCGGATTCGATCGGATGGTTGCCCGGTTGCCCAAGTCCGGCGAACGAGTCGGAGAAGATCACCGCCCAGACGTCGGTGACCAAGGTCACCGCCCGATGGTCGACGGAGACGTTCATGCGACGCGCCATGACGTGCATCGTCGCCTTGTTGGTGACGTCGTGCCGAAGCGCCAGCGCAGATGCCCGGTAGGACGTCGAGCCGTTGATGATCTGGATCAGCATCGCCATCCGCCGGAAGCCCGGCGAGTCGACGCCGTCCGTCGGGCGGAAGACGTCGAGCGAGGCCGCGAGCAGGGCGTCGTAGGCGGTCATCTCGCCGGGCAACCGGTCCATCGCCTCGGCGATCAGCTCGTCCAGGTCGTCGGTGATGGCGGCGACGACCGACACCTTGGTCGGGAAGTACCGACTGAACGTTCTCGGCGACACGTCGGCCGCAGCGGCGATCTGGTCGACGGTGGTGTTGTCGTATCCCTGCGCCAGGAACAGTCCGGCCGCCGCGTCGATCAGCGTCGCTCGGGTCTGTCTCTTCTTGCGCTCCCGCAACCCGTGCGGCGGGGGGTTCCTAGCCATGTGCGCGCTCGTAGTCCGCACCGGCGGACGGACGTCGACGCTCGCTCGCCATCCCCGCCACCTGCGCAAGCGCCTCGTTCAGACGATGCACCATGATCATCGGCCCCAGCCGGACGGTGTAGGTGTCGGAGACCAGGTCCCCGCAGGCGTCGACGATGGTGGCCGAGAAGCCGACCAGGAACACCGCGTCCTTGGTCGAAAAGTAGCGACTGAAGGTCCGCGGCGACACGTCTGCCGACGCGGCGATCTGCTCGACGGTGGTGTGCTGGTAGCCCTGCTTGAGGCAGAGATCCATCGCGGCGTCGACGAGCACCGCACGGGTCCTGAACTTCTTGAGCTCCCGAAGGCCCGGCGACTCACTCGACACGTCGGCCACGGAAGGATGCTAACCCGCTTGCTCTTCCAAAATGCGGGCTAACTCAGACCCGGTAGCGGACGAACGCGGGAACCAGCAGTGCCGCGACCACGACGCCAACCACGACGAGGGCGCCGCCGCCCGCCGCGGCCACCGTCGTACCGACCACGGCGGCCGACGCACCGTGAATCGTGTCGGCCAACCGTGGCCCACCTGCGACGACGACGGTGAACACGCCCTGCAGTCGACCCCGCACGTCATCCGATGCCGCCTGCTGCAGAATCGTCGAACGGAACGCCGACGACACCATGTCCGCCGCACCACCAATAGCCAGGAATGCCAACGCAATCCAGAGCAAAGCGCCGGCATGCCCGCTCGCCATCCCGGCAGCCAGCCCGAAGCCGATCATCGCGACGCCCCAGACCACGATCGCGACCACCACCGCGAGGCCCTGCCGACTGATCCGCGGCAACCAGCCCGAGAACACGCCGCCGGCTACGGCACCGACGGCAATGGCCGCGGAGAGATACGCCATCGCCGTGCCTCCCTCGACCGGGCCACCAAAGCTCTCGTGCGCCATCTGCGGGAACAGCGCTCGCGGCATGCCGAAGATCATGGCGATCAGGTCGACCACGAAGGACATCAGCACCACGCGGTTGCCGGCCAGGTAACGGAAACCGTCGAGGACGGCCGCGAAACCCCACTTGGAGGAGCCTTGGGCGGTCCCGGTCGGCGGCATCTTCGCCAGCCGCCACGTCGCGACGATGGGCGCGATGCACGTCAACGCGTCGATCGCGTACAGCGTCGACAGGTCGACGAAGTGCAGCAGCACCCCGGCCAGCAGTGGTCCGACGATGGCACCGAACTGCATGACCGTCATGTTCAGCGAGTTGGCCGCCGGCAACTGCTCGGCGGGAACCATCCGCGGGATCGCGGCGGACCGGGTGGGGCTGTTGATCGCGAAGAACGCCTGTTGGACCGACAACAGGCACAAGACCACCCACACGTTGTTCAGCCCGAGCGCGGCCTGCACCCACAGCAGGATCGACGACACCGCCAGCCCTACCGACGCGATGATCAGCAACAGCCTGCGATCCATCGCGTCGGCCCAGGCTCCGCCCCACAAGCCGAAGATCACCAGGGGCACCAGCGCGAAGAGGCCGGACAGTCCGACGTAGGCCGAGTTCTGCGTCAGCGCGTAGAGCTGAACCGGGACGGCGAAGATCGTGAGATTGGCGCCGATGACGGTGACGATGCCTGCCAGCCACAGCCGCCGAAAGTCCGGCGACCGCAGCGGGGTGGTGTCGGCGAGAAAGTTCGCCACCCCTAGGGCTGCAGACGCTCGACGCGCGTTCCGCTCACCCGAATCCGGTTGTGCACCCGGTTCTCGCGGCCCTGCCAGAACTCCACGACCTCGGGCGAGATCAGATACCCACCCCAGTTGGGCGGTACGGGCACGGATTCGACGTCGGCGAAGCGTTCGGTGACCTCGGCGAGCTGCTGGGCAAGCGCGTCACGGGAGGCGATCGCGTGCGACTGATGCGACGCCCACGCTCCCAGCTGCGAACCGCGGGGCCGCTTCGACCAGTACTCGGCCGTCACCTCGGGCGCCACCTTCGCGACGGGGCCGCGCAGGTGGACCTGGCGGCCGAGGGCGTACCAGGGAAAGGTCGCCGACGCGTAGGGCGAGGCGGCCAACTGCTGCCCCTTGTCGGAGTCGTAGTTGGTGTAGAAGGTGATCCCGGTCTCGTCCACGCCCTTGCACAACACCGTTCTCGTGCTTGGCCTTCCCTGGGCGTCGACCGTGCCGACGACGATGGCGTTGGGCTCCACGATCCCGGCCTGCTCCGCGTCGGCTAACCACTTGCGCAACAAGGCGATCCACCCGTCGGCCAGCCAGTCGGCGTCGAGATCGGGGCTGCCGTCCTTCTCGGGCGATCCGTACTCCACGCGCATCCGCGCCAAATGCTCGCCATCGGAGAAAACCACCCGCCAAACGCTACGCCCAGAGCCTGGGGGCCGGGTTACCGACCGGTAGCAACGGCCGGTCGGCGTGGTGCGAGAATCTGCTCATGACCGACGCGTCCAACATTCCCGACGGGTTCGTAGCAGGCCTCGAAGGCGTGGTCGCCTTCACCACGCAGATTGCCGAACCGGACAAGGACGGCGGCGCCTTGCGCTATCGCGGCGTCGACGTCGAAGAACTGGTTGCCAGGCGCGTCACCTTCGGCGACGTGTGGTCGCTGCTGGTCGACGGAGCCTTCGGCCGGGGCCTGACGCCCGCTGAGCCGTTCCCGCTGCCGATCCACACCGGTGACGTCCGGGTCGACGTGCAGGCGGGCCTGGCGATGCTCGCCCCGATCTGGGGCTACCAGCCGCTGCTCGACATCGACGACGAGACCGCCCGCAACCAGCTGGCCCGCGCCTCGGTAATGGCGCTTTCCTACGTCGCCCAGTCGGCCCGCGGCATCCACCGCCCCGCCGTCGGACAGCGGACCATCGACGAATGCTCAACCGTCACAGGACGTTTCATGACGCGTTGGAAGGGCGACCCAGATCCCCGGCACGTCGATGCCATCGACGCCTACTGGGTCACCGCGGCCGAACACGGCATGAACGCGTCCACCTTCACCGCGCGGGTGATCGCCTCGACCGGCGCCGACGTCGCGGCGTCGCTGTCAGGGGCCGTCGGCGCCATGAGCGGCCCGCTGCACGGCGGCGCGCCCGCTCGCGTCCTGCCGATGATCGAAGAGGTCGAGCGGACGGGTGACGCGCGCACCGTGGTCAAGGCCATCCTGGATCGCAAGGACAAGTTGATGGGCTTCGGGCACCGCGTCTACCGCGCCGAGGATCCGCGGGCCCGGGTGCTTCGCGCGACCGCCGAGCGACTGCAGGCGCCTCGCTTCGAGGTGGCCCGCGCACTCGAACAAGCCGCCCTCGCCGAACTCCGCGAGCGGCGCCCGGACCGGGCCATCGAGACCAACGTCGAGTTCTGGGCGGCCGTGATGCTCGACTTCGCGGGCGTACCTCCCACGATGATGCCCGCCATGTTCACGTGCGGCCGCACCGCGGGCTGGTGTGCGCACATCATGGAGCAGAAGCGGCTCGGAAAGTTGGTCCGCCCGGCCGCGATCTACGTCGGACCGGAGCCACGCAGCCCAGAATCCGTCGAGGGCTGGGATCTGATTAGGTCGTCGTGACCACGACGTTCCGCTCGGCGGCAACGGCTTTCGCCGATCTCGTCCACGCCATATCCGAATCCGCTTGGGACGGACCGGGTCTCGGCGACTGGGATTTGCGCGCACTGGTGGGACACGCGTCGCGCTCTCTGATCACGGTCCGCAGCTATCTTCGGGCGCCCGCCGATCACGAGGACGTGACGAGCCCGGCCGACTACTACGCGTGGGTGCGCGAGCACCTCTCCACGGCCGACACGGGAGCAATCGTCGAACGTGGCCGCCAGGCGGGTCGCGATCTCGGAGAGCAGCCCGCCGCGACGGTGGACGCCCTGCTCGAGCGCGCCCTCGCCGACGTTGCGGCGGTGGAGGATCCGCTCATCACGGTCATCGGCGGCTTGGGTCTGCGGCTCAGCACGTATTTGCCGACGCGGGTGTTCGAACTCGCGGTCCACGGCCTCGACGTCGCCAGGGCCACGGGGTTGGACTTCCCCCTTCCCGAGGACGTGCTCGCCGAGGCGACGGTGCTGGCGGCTCGGATCAGCGTTCGCCTCGGCAGTGCCACCCCGGTGCTGCTGGCGCTGACGGGTCGAGAGCCGCTGCCGTCCCCTTTCTCCGTCGTGTAGCCGACGCGGGCCGCGGTCCCCTCGTCGACGAGCAGCTCTCCGAAGTGGCGCAACACCGCGAGCAGTGCGCCCAATATGTGCGCCAATCGCTTGCCGGGCGACACCCGCAACACTGTGCAACAAGCCATCAGAGCGCTGATGACGCGCGGTCCGTAGTTCGTGTCCACGGATGTCTTGGCGTCACCAGATTCGCTCGCAATGCCGTCGTTAGCGCCTTGCGGGCGTGGTCGCGGAGCCCAACGTTCCGGACTACCGAGGCCATTGCTGACCGATCGAACTGGCGCGCGTTACGCACGCATTTCAGGTGAGGCTACCTCCCGAGGCTGTGAGCCGTCGCGCGCATTTCGGTGAGTCAACGGGTCGAGCGTCGTGTCGGACCCCGGATCTACAATCGAACACATGAGCGAATGGGGTGGGTCGGCGGCGTTGCTGCAGCGGATGTGCTCCGCGGCGCGGGCCGAAGCCTGCGCCGCCGCCGAACGGCTCGTCGCCATCGGTGAGCTGGTCTCACTGCGGTTGGCTCAGGACGCCGGCGCCACCGAGCTGTGGGTCGTCGACGCCACCGACGCGGTCACCCTGGAAGTCGCCGCCGCCCTGGGCATCAGCCGCGACCTGGCCGCCAGCCACGTCCGCTACGCCCACGCCCTACGGTTCTGCCTACCCCGGCTGGGGCGGGCGTTCATCGCCGGCGACGTCGACGAACCCACCTTCCGCGCCTGCGTCTTCCGCACCGGACTCATCGTCGACGACGCCACCCTGGCCGCAGTGGACGCCGAACTCGCGATCACCGCCCCACGCTGGGGGTCCTGCAACCGCGCCCAACTCGCCGCGCGCATCGACCGGATCATCGCCACAGTCGACCAGGACGCGGTGCGGCGCCGCCGCGACCGCCTCGCCGGACGCGACGTGACCGTCGGGGACGTCGACAACGGGCTGACCGAGATCCACGCCACCGTCACCGCACCCGACGGACACGCCTTCCACGACCGCCTCACCGCACTGGCCCACACCGTGTGCGACGCCGACGGACGCACCCTGGCCCAACGCCGCTCCGACGCGGTCGGGGCACTCGCCGCCGGCGCGGACCGCCTCGGCTGCCGCTGCGGGCGTGTCGACTGCCCGGCCGCCGGTGCGGTCGCCAGCGCGGTGGTGATCCACGTCATCGCCGAACAGGCCACCGCCGACGGCACCGGCCACGCGCCGGCGGCGATGATCGGGATGGAGGGGCTGATCCCCGCGGAGATGGTCACCGAACTGGCCAAGGCCGCCCGGTTGCGCCCGCTGGTGCACCCGGTGGACTGCCGAGCCGAAGGTGGGTACGTGCCCTCACGCGGGTTGGCCGACTTCGTGCGGTGCCGGGATCTGACCTGCCGGTTCCCCGGCTGCACCGCCCCGGCCACCCGCACTGATCTCGACCACACCGTCCCGCATGGTCGGGGCGGGCCCACGCAGGCGTCGAACCTGAAGTGTCTGTGCCGTTTCCATCATCTGGTCAAGACGTTCTGGGGCTGGTCGGATGAACAACTCGTCGACGGCACGATCATCTGGACCTCACCGGCCGGAGACCGGTACGTCACCCACCCCGGCAGCGCCATCGTCTCCCCGCAGCTGTGCGCCCCAACCGCCCCGATCGTCCTCGACGCCCAACACCAGGCACCGAACGACGTGCAACGCACCGACTCCGACCGGACCGCGAAGATGCCACGGCGCCGGCGCACCCGCGCCCACCAACGCGCCCACGACATCGCCACCGAACGAGCCACCAACCACCGCCTACGCACCACCACACCAACACCCGCCAACGTCACCGACCACGACCCCAGCCCACCACCCTTCTAGTCGGTTTCACCGTCGCGACCCGCGCCCCGATCGGTGCCGCGGCGACCGTGGTGAAGGGCGTCGCCATCGGGAAGTCCGGGTCCAAGGATTGGTCAGGCGTTCATCCGCGCGCATCCGGCGCAGAACGTCGCCGAAACCGCTGGTATGCACTTCCACGTCTGATGCCGAGGGCATCCCCGATGGTCTGCCAACTCACTCCGTACTCGTTTGCCGACACGACGGTGGCGCGGAGATCTTCCTTGGCACGCGCAACGGCATTGCCGTCCAGAGATCGCTTGGCTAAGTCGACCGCAGTAGCCGCATCGGTGATTTCCCGGATCGCATCATTTGACAGTCCGTGGTGTCTCTCCATGATGTCCCCTGCCTAACTGGCTGCCTACTGGGGCGGAGTTTGGCCTCGCAGTTCAGCGCGAGCCCGCGGGCGTCGCAGCGTCAAGCCTCTCCTGCCAGGCATTCGCAGAACAGGGCCTTTGTACCTCCGTACGCCGCCTTTAGATAGTTGCTCGACATGTCGTCGTCATCATCTGACCAAGACCCTTTGGAGATGGTCCGAACAACAACCCGTCGATGGCACGATCCCAGCCCGCCACCGTTCTAGGCAGGGTCTACGCGCCGGTCCGCTAGTGCTGCGATCCAAGGGGACCGTCGATGGAAACTGGCCGACCCTGCCATGATTTCTGGACATCGGCGTTCGCGACGATTTTTGTCCGCCGAGACAGTCGACTCCAGTGAAGTAGCCGACCAACCGAGAGGAACCCCCATGGCCATCGAAGTGCAACCGGCCGTCTCCCCCTACCTGATCGTCGACGGCGCCGCCGCGGCCATCGACTTCTACGTCGCCGCGTTTGGCGCCGAGGAGCTCGGCCGGGTACCAGGGCCGGACGGCAGGCTCGTCAACGCGGCGCTACGAATCAACGGCTCGGTGGTGATGCTCAACGACGACTTCCCCGAGATGACCGACGGCAAGTCCATGACCCCCAAGGCCCTTGGCGGGACACCGGTGACGATCCACCTCACGGTGACCGACGTCGAGACCCAGTTTCAACGCGCGGTCGACGCCGGCGCCACCGTCGTCGCCCCGCTCGAGGACATGTTCTGGGGTGACCGTTACGGGGTGATCCGGGACCCGTTTGGTCACATGTGGTCCCTCGGGCAGCCCATGCGCGAGGTCAGCCCCGAAGAAATCGCCGCGGCGATGGCCGCCATGGAGTAGGCGTCAAAACGGGATGCCCTACCCCACCTCCTGAGTTATAGTCAGTTCGACTTTAACCCCGGGAGGTCCGATGCTCGACTGGCTCGCGGAACTGATCCGCCCACTGTCCTCGGTGGCGTTCACCATGGCGAACGAGCCGGTGAGCTGGGTCGAACTGCTCGGATTCCTCACCGGCGGACTGTGCGTCGCACTGACCGTCCGCAGGAACGTGTGGAACTTCCCCGTCGGCATCGCCAACTGCGCCTTCTTCCTGCTGCTCTTCACCTCAGCACGCCTCTGGGCCGACGCAGGTCTGCAAGTCCTGTTCATCGCGCTCGGCGTCGCCGGGTGGTGGCAGTGGGTGCGGCACCGCGGTGGCCACGCGCCACTCGTCGTGACCCGCGCCCCGCGGCGCGAGATGGCCTGGTGCGTCGGGTTCGTGGTGCTTGGCACCGCGGCGCTGTTCGTCGTCCTGCACGCCGCGCACGATTCCGCGCCACTGCTGGACGCCTTCACCACGTGTCTGTCCGTTGCCGCGCAATGGTTGTTGAACGGCAAGCGAATTCAGACGTGGTACTTCTGGATCGCCGCCGACTGCATCTACGTCCCGCTGTACGTGTCCAAGGACCTCAACCTCACCGCGATCGTGTACATCCTGTTCCTCGGGCTGTGCGTCGCCGGTCTGCGGTCATGGCTTCGCGCCGCGAAGGACGACCCGTCGTTGCGGCGCGAGGGAGTCGGCGTCTCGTGACCACGTACCGGCACGGCCTGTTCATCGGCAAGTTCTATCCGCCCCACACCGGGCATCACGCCGCCATCCGCCTCGCCGCCGCGCAATGCGAGGAGGTCACCGTGGTGGTGATGTCCTCGGCGTGGGAGACGGTCGCGCTCGCCGATCGGATGTCATGGCTGCGGAACGAACACCGAACGGAGGCGAACGTGCGCATCGCCGGAATACCCTGCGACGCACCGCTCGACGTCACCGACGACACCGTGTGGACGGCCCAGGTCGCCGCCATGCGGGCGGCGCTGCGCGCATCCGGCGCGGACCGTCCCGTAGACGCCGTGTACTGCGGGGACGCCTACGGCGACGAACTCGCGCGACGCTTCGGCGCCTCGGCGGTCTCGCTTCGTCGCACCGCCTCGAGCAGCACGGCGGTGCGACGCGACCTCGCCGGCTGCTGGCACGAGCTGGCGCCGTCTACGCGCGCCGGTCTGGCCGTCCGCGTCGTGGTGGTCGGCGCCGAGTCGACCGGGACCACCACGATCGCCGAACTCCTGCGGTCGCACTACGCCGCCCGCGGTGGCACGTGGGCCGACACCAGGTGCGTGCCGGAGTACGGACGGGACTACACCGCCGCGAAGTGGGCCGCCCGCCCCGACCAGCCGCTGCACGAAATGATATGGGAGACAGCTGACTTCGACCGGGTGGCAATCGAACAGACGGCGTCCGAAGAACGGGCCGCCCGGGCGGGCTCCCCGCTGCTGATCTGCGACACCGACGCGTTCGCCACCGCGGTGTGGGAGCGCCGGTACCTCGGGCCCGGGGCCCGCACCGGACAGCCCTGGACCGAGGTGCCCGCACGCGCGGTGTACCTGCTGACCGACCATCGCGGCGTCCCCTGGCTGGACGACGGCATGCGGGAGGGCGATCTCGAGGTGCGGGCCGCGATGACCGACTGGTTCGCCGACGCCCTGACCGCGGCGGGACGGTCCTGGGTATTGCTGACCGGGTCGTCGTCGGAACGGTTCGACCTCGCCGTTGCGACTGTCGACCCTCTGCTGCGGCTCCGCATGCAATTCGGCGAACCGCTTCGCGGGCCCGGCTTCGAGGCCACCCCGTGAGTCGGCCACCCGACGACGAGGCGGCGTTCCTCCGCGGCTACGACCCCACCGCGTTTCCGCCGTTCGCGCTGACGGTCGACCTTGCGGTGTTCACCGTGCGCGACGAGCAATTGTGCATCCTGC
>Ga0209051_1001913_pt1 | contig 16188 bp, 13 predicted proteins | sample AraplaCvi_mMS_r2_2_FD_184286 | JGI IMG/M metagenome (GOLD analysis project Ga0209051, IMG submission 184286) | Arabidopsis root microbial communities from North Carolina, USA - plate scrape MF_Cvi_mMS_r2 (SPAdes) (version 2) | ecosystem: Host-associated > Plants > Roots > Endosphere | place...
CGACGGAATCGGACACGGGAACGTCGACCGCCGTGGTGCGACCGACCGTCGTCGACGGCGTGCCGGTCGGGGTCGCCGTCGTGGGGGTGACCTTGACCTGTGGGGCGACGCGGTCGGGCACCGTCGGGTGGGCCGCCTCCTTCACGTTCTTCGACCCCGTCGCGGTGGGTTGCGCCTCGACGTCGTCGGCGGCGGCCGCCGGGGCCGAGCCGCCGTCGTCCACCGCCACGGGCGGATCGTCGTCGCCCGCCACAGGTGCCGGGTCGTCGGCGGGGTCGGTGTCGGTGCCGTCGGCTGGGTCGGTGTGGGTGTCGGCGGGGTCGGTGTCGTCTGGGTCGGCAGTGCTACCCGTTGTCGTGGTCGCGTGCACCGTCCCCGACGTGGCGTTCCCGGTGCCCGTCGACGCCGACTGCGACTTCTCGGGTGCCGCCGGGGAATTCGTGCCGCCGGACCCCGTGGTCGACGGTCCGTCGGCACCCGCCGAGGACGACGACTGGTTCGACGTCGAATCCGACGCCGGCTCGGCGCCCGCGATTCCAGGGGTGGTGGCCATCGCCACTCCCACCCCGAGCGTCACGGCAAGCGCCCCGACCCGACCGATGTATCTGGCATGACCCACGACGATGCCCTCCGTTCGCGACGACGTCGGCTGTCAACTCGCTGCGCCTTCACCGTCAATTCACTGTGGCGAAAATTAGGCGAGATGGTGCGCCGAGCGCCCCGAAACGGAGGAAGTCGTCCCCGGGTCAGTACACGGTGTAGCCGCCGTCGATGACGACGACCGAACCCGTCATGAACGCCGAGGCGTCCGACGCCATGTAGACCACCGTCGGCGCGATCTCCTCGGGCAGCGCATAGCGCTTCATGGGCGCGTCCTCGATCCAGTGCTGCCGGAACTCGGGCTTGTCGACCGGTGCCATCTCGGTCTTGACGTAGCCGGGGGCGATCGCGTTGACCCGGATGCCGTAGGGCGCCCATTCGGCGGCCAGCGACTTGGTGAGCTGGTGCACGGCGGCCTTGGAGGCGTTGTACGACGGCTGAAACTGCGGCCGGTTGACGATCAGCGAACTGATCGACCCGACGTTGAGGATGTTGCCCCCGCCGTGATCCTTCATGTAGGCCCCGGCCCGCTGACTCAGCCGCCACAGCGACCGGGTGTTCACGTCGAAGACCAGATCCCACTCGTCGTCGGTGATCTCCAGCGCGGGCTTGTGGATCGCCAGACCGGCGTTGTTGAGCAGTAGGTCGAGTCCGCCCAGTCGTTCGACTGCACCGTTCACCGCCGCGTCGGGACCCTCTTCGGCGGTGATGTCGACGTCGAAGGCCTGCACCGTCAGACCGTCCTGAGCAAACGCGTCGACGGCGGCGGCGTTGCGCTCGGCATCGCGTGAGACGAACACCACGTCGGCCCCGGCCTCGGCGAGCCCGCGCACGAAGGCCAGTCCGAGGCCCCGATTGCCGCCGGTGACGAGGGCCCGCTTGCCGGCCAGTGAGAACGCATCGAGAACGGTCATGTCGTCTTCTCCATTTCTTGACGGCTAGTCGCCGCCGCGGAACCGTCGAGTCGTCAGCCCGTTCAGCAGGGCGGCCAGGATGAGAACGACGCCGAGGGCCAGCAACTGGAACTGGGTGCCGGTGTTGCCCTCGAAGTAGAGGATGATGCCGGCGTTGAGCCACACGATGAGGAGCGTGGCGAGCAGCACGCCCGCCAGGCGCCCGACGCCACCGGTGATCGCGACCCCGCCGAGGACGGCGATGGTGATCGCCGGCAGCGCAAGCCCGTTGCCGGCGGTACCGGAATCGGGCCGCGCCGAGGCGAATTCGGCGGTGATGTACACCGCGACGAGGCCGGAGAGGACACCGGCCGTGACGTAGGCGCGCATCCGGGTGCCGGGGACGTCGACTCCGGCCCAGCGGGCGGCCACGTCGTTGGTTCCGACGCCGTAGAGCCGCCGGCCAAAGGTGCCGCGCCCCAACGCCAACCACAGCACGACCAAGACGGGCACCAGGAAGGTGAACACCCCCAGCGGCACGTCGGGGATGTAGTCGCCGATGATCGGGACGCTCACCGAACCGGTGAGGGTGTAGAGGTCCTGGATCTGTGGGCTGTTGATCGGCTTCTGGTCGTTGATCACCAGGGCGATGGACTTGTACGCGTAGTACGTCGCCAGCGTGGCGATCAAGGCGGGAAAACCGATGCGGGCGACCAGGAATCCGTTGATCGCACCCAGCAGGGCACCGGTGACGACGGCGAGCAGCACGGCGGCCAGCAGCGGCCAGCCCCACTTGCCGTAGGCGAAGCCGAAGATCATTCCGACCAGGGACACCATGGCACCGACCGACAGGTCGATCCCGCCGCGGCCCGAGACGATGACGACGAGCTCGGCGAAGGCCAGCAGCGCGAGCGGAACGGCGTCGATGAGCGTGGCCGACATGTAGTCGAAGTCGTAGTCGCCCGAGAGATAGCCGTTGGCACTGAGGTAGGACAACCACGCGACCACGACGACGATGAGGACGCCGAGCAGCACGATCCGCTGGGTGAGGACCGCTTCGAGGATCCGGTCCGCACGACCGCGCGACGTGGCCTTCTCCGCGGCCGGCGCGGGTGTCTCGACGCTCATGGGTCTCTCCTGGCACGTCGGCGGACGAGATCGGTTCCCACCGCGACGACGATGAAGATCCCGACGAACAGGTCGGACAGCTGTGACGGCCAACCCAACTGCGTGACACCGGACTTCACGGTCTGCACCAGGAGCGCACCCAGCACGGTTCCGAGCACCGAGCCGCGTCCGCCCATGATCGACGTGCCCCCGATGACCACGGCGGCGATCACGGCGAGCTCCTGCCCGGACCCCACCGACTGGTCGAGGTTCGAGGTGCCCTTGGCAAGCGTGAAGATCGACGCCAGCCCGACGAGCACGCCGGTGATCACGTACGCGATCAGGATGCGTCGCTGCACCCGGATGCCGACCAGTCGGGCCGCGACCGGATCACCGCCCACCCCGAAGAAGTGCCGTCCGCCCGGCGTGTGCCGCAGGTACCACCAGGCGACAGCCGCCAAGACGACGGTGATCGCGAAACTGTGCGGGATGGCCAGGGTTCGGCCGTCGACGCCGCGGCCGAACCAGGCCAACGTGTTGGGCATGCCCGAGATCGGCTGCGAGGCGAAGATCTGAAGGCCCACGAACAGGAACAGATTCGCCGTGCCGAAGGTGATGATGATGGCGTGCACCCGGCCGTAGGCGATCAGCGCACCGTTGACCAGGCCCAGGATCGCACCCGTCCCGAGTGCCACGGCAAGGCACCCCAACAGGGGTAATCCGTGATCCCGCATCAGTTTTCCGGTGATCACCGAGCAGACCATGATCGCGCCGCCGACCGAGACGTCGATCCCGCCGGTGATGATGATGAAGGTCATGCCGATGCCGATCAGCGCCACCGGCGACATCTCCACGAGCAGCGGGACGATGGACCCTGCGCTGAGGAAGGCAGGCGTCGCGAAGGCCAAGGCAATCCAGAGCACGACGATGACGGCGACCAGCGCGATCTCGGCCGGGGTGACCGGTGGGGGCAGCACCCGGCCACGGGTCTTGACGGCGGCCGGGTCGGCGCTGACGTCGGTCGAGGTGGTGGTCACGCGGTAGCCGTCCCTTCGCGGTCGCCAGCAGCCGCGGCCAGCACGTCGACCTGCCGGGCATCGGGTCCGAACTCCGCGGCGATGGCCCCCGTGCGCACCACCAGCAGCCGGTCGGTGATGCGAAGCGCCTCCTGCAGATCGGAGGTGACGACGAGTACGGCCGTGCCGTTGTCGGCGAGATCGGTGATGATCCGGTGGATTTCCTCCTTGGCCCCGATGTCCACGCCCTGCGTGGGCTCGGCCAACAGGAGCAACCTGGGTCGTTCGACGAGCTGCCGCGCGAGCATCACCTTCTGGGCGTTTCCGCCGGAGAGGTCGCCCACGTTCTGGTTCTCGTCCGAAGCCCGGACGGCGAGCCGCTTCATCAGGTCCTTGACGGTGGTGCGCTCGCGGCGCCGGTCGACGAACGCCCTGCCCCACGACAATCGTCGGAGGTGACCGATCGAGACGTTGAAGGCGATGGACTGAAAGGAGAACATCCCTTCGGTCTTGCGGTTGGCCGGCAGCAGCGCGATCCCTGCCTCGGCCGCCTCGCGCGGGGTCTTGGGCGCCACTGCGCGACCTTCGATCACGATCTCACCCGAGCTGGCCTTGTCCAGTCCGTAAATGCACGCGGCGATCTCGGCGACGCCCGAGCCGACCAACCCGTACAAGCCGAGGATCTCGCCTGAGCGCAGCTGCAGGCTCACGTCGTGAAACGAGCCGGCCCTGGCGAGCGACTTCAACTCCAGCACCGGTTGACCCTCCGGCACCGAGCGGGGACCGGTGTGTTCCGAAAGCGCCTCTCCCACCATCAGTTCCGCGATCCGCCGAACCGACATGTCCTCGATGGGATGGGTGCCGATGGTGCTGCCGTCGCGCATCACGGTGACCTGGTCGGCGATCTTGACCACCTCGTCGAGTCGATGCGAGATGTAGACGATCGCGACGCCGTCGTCGGCGAGCCGTCGGATGATCTGGAACAGCACGTCGATCTCGGCGTCGGTCAGGATCGCCGACGGCTCGTCCAGGATGAGGACTCCGCACTTGCCCGCCAACGCCTTTGCGATGGAGACCTGCTGTTGGGTGGCGACCGACAGGTCGCCCACGACGGCGGTGGAGAGCTTGGCGGGCAGACCGAGGGCCGCGAGCAGGTCGACGACCTGCTCGTTCTGGGCGGCCCAGTCGACCCGGCCGCGGGTGACCACCTCGCGGCCCATGAACACGTTTTCGGCGACGGTGAGTTCACTGAACAGTTGGGGTTCTTGGTAGACCGTCGCGATGCCCAGTGCGATCGCGTCGTTGGTGGAGGTGATCGTCACCGGCTCGCCGTCGTAGGTGACGGTGCCGGCGTCGGGCATCGTGGCACCGGCGACGATCTTGATCAGCGTGGACTTGCCCGCGCCGTTCTCCCCCACCAGGGCGTGGATCTGTCCGGCCAGGATCTCGAAGTCGGCGTGCCGGATGGCCTTGACCGCACCGTAGCTCTTGACCACCCCGGTGAGGCTCAGTCGCGACGGTTGCGACATCGACGACTCCCCCGAGCGAGGACCGGCGGCCTCAGTAATCGAACTGACCGACGTTCTGGGTGGTGATCAGCAGCGGCTCACCCAGGACCAGGGTCTTGCTGGCCTCGTCCCACTTGACGTCGGTCATCTCGTCGTTGACCTTGTTGTCGGCCTGGAAGGTCTTGCCGCTCGCGAGCTGCTGGCCGGCCCATGCGGTCAGGTAGCCCAGGTTGGCCACGTTCCACAGGATCGACCCGGACGACGATCCGTCGGCCAGGTACGGCGCCATGGACTTCGGCGTGCCGATGCCGACGGAGAAGACCTGGCCGATCTTGCCGGCGTCCTTGACCGCCTGCGCGACGCCGACGGCCGAGGTGGTGCACTGCCCGAGCAGACCCTTCAGGTCGGGGTGTGCGCTCATCAGGTCGGTGGCCATCTGCGTTCCCTTGGCCTGGTCCTCGCCGGAGTACACGACGTCGACCAGTTCGGCCTCCGGGTACTTGGCCGAGACGTAGGCCTTCTCGGCGGCGATCCACGAGTTCAGGTTCTCGGCCGTCTCGCCGCAGGAGACGATGGCCCACTTGCCCTTTCCGCCCATCGCCGTCATCAGCGTCTCGGCGGTCTTGTTGCCGATGCCCTCGGCGGTGGCCTGGTTGACGAAGGCCTCGCGCACCGAGTTGGGCGCGTCGGTGTCGGCGGTCATGACCTTGATGCCGGCATCTTGGGCCTGCTTCATCAGCGGTGCCATCGAGTCGGGGTCGTTGGGCGCGACGACGAGCACGTCGACCTTCTGCTGGATGAAGGAGCGAACGATCTGCGCCTGAGCCGCGGCGTCGGCCGACGTGGGTCCCTGGTACAGCCAGTCGACGTTGCCCAGATCGGCAGCGGCCTTCTTGGCGCCGGTGTCCATCGCCTCGAAGTACGGCGATCCCTGCAGCTTCGGCACGAAGGCGACCTTGATCTTCTCTCCGGAGGCCGCCTGCGACGAACTGCCGCCACCCGTGGCAGGTGCCGGCTCGTCGTTCTTCTTCGTACAGCCGCCGGTGACCATCGCGATGGCCAACGCCACGCTGATCGCTCCGACGAAACGTTGGGAAATCGGCATCGACTCATCCTTCGGCCTGGGCTAGGAAAACCTCGCCCGAGACCTACCCGGGCAGGCGACCACCCGGCGCCAGCGTTTCATATATCGAACTCAGCGTCGAGTGATGAAACACACAGTAGGCAAGTCGCTGTGACGTTGTCAACAACCCGCCGGCGGCAGACGTCACCGCGCGAATTGCGGTCTTACGCAGTGGCACATCACTTATGGTGAGTCGATGGCGGAGCAACCACGTGTGCCCGCATTGCGCCGCGCGGCCGTCGTCCTGCAACAGATCAGCGACTCGGGTCGGCCGATGTCGCTCGCCGAGCTAACCCAGCGGACCGGCCTTCCCAAGAGCAGCGTGATGGGCATCTGCCATGCGCTGGCCGACGAGAACTTGCTCGCCCGCGGCGTGGACGGCACCTACGCACTGGGGTCTCGATTGTTCGAACTCGCTTCGGCGGCCCGCGCACACGGCTTGCCAATTGGAGACATCGGATTCAGCTATCCGGTCGCCGAGAGCTTCTTCGTCGCCGAGATCGACGCCCTGCGCGCCGAGGCAGACCGTCTGGGGGCCCGCCTGCACGTGCACGCCGCGAAGGAAGACCGGCGCACCCAGTCCCGTCAGATCGTCGAATTCGTCTCTGCCGGTGTCGATTTGATCCTCGTCGAGCCGGTGGCCACCGACGGCCTCGAGGACGCGTGCGCCCAGGCCCGCGCGGCCCGCATTCCCGTCGTCGCCATCGGCTCGGCGGTCAGCGGCGCGGACGCGGTCGTGGCGACCGACAACACCAAGGCCGGCTTCCTGGCCGGCTCGGCGCTGGTGGCCAGGCTCGGCGGACGGGGGCGCGTCGCCGTGGTCGGCGGCATCCCGATCACGGCCAACTCCGACCGCATCGCCGGATTCCTGGCCGCGATCGCCCCGCACCAGCGCATCGAGGTCGTCGCGACCAGCTACGGAGAACTCGACGCCAAGTCGGGGCGACGGGCCGCCGCCGAGATCCTCGCCGCGAACCCCGCCGTCGACGGCTTCTTCGCCGCCAACGACCAGATCGCGATCGGCATCTCGCGCGTGCTGCGCGGTCGCAAGCTCTCGGTACCGATCGTCGGCGTCGACGGAGCCAGGAACGCGGTGGAGGAGATTCGGGCCGGCGGGCCCATCGTCGCGACGGCGACGCAGGACCCGGCGGCGCTGGTGCGAGCCGCGATGGACATCGGCATCGCCCTACACGGGGGCGCGCACGTCGCCCGGCCGTCGCGCTACCTCGCGCCGAAACTGATCGACGCCCACAACGCCGCGGACTACCAACCATGGGGATAGCCGACTCCCGCACCCCGGCCGTGCACCGCGGCGCCCGCATCCTCGACGCCGTCTCCTCGGGCGCCGCCACCACGCCCTCGGGACTGATCGCCCTGCTGGAGCTGCCCAAGAGTTCGATCGCCGACCTACTGGGCACCTTGGAGGACGTCGGCTTCCTCACCCGGCGCGTCGACGGCGCGCTGCACCCCGGCTCGCGCCTGTCCGACCTGGCCGATCCGGAATCCGTGGTGCAGAACCTGTTTCGGGCCTGCGCGACACCAGACCTCGAGGGACACACCATCTCCCTGGTGCGACTGTTCGGCAACCAGATCGTGTTCGTCGACGTCCACCTCGGCAGGCTGCCGCTGCCGCTGACTCCCCGACCGGGACAACGGGCGGAGGCGACCGAGTGCGCCGGTGCCACGGCGATCCTGTCCGCCCTGCCCGCCGACGACGCGGCCGCCGCCGTCTCGGCCGCCGCACGCCACCTTGGCTTGACCGACGACGACGTACGCCGTTGCCTCGATCTGCGGCACCGGCGGCGGCGCAAGGTCTACGAATCGCAGTCCGCGCAGATGGGGCGTCAGCTCGCCTGCCCGGTACCCGGCACCCCCTACGCGTTGACGCTGCACGTGCCGCGAGGGTGGCCGGAGCCGGCGGTCGCCAAGGCCGCCCGCGCACTGCACGCCGCGGCGCAGGACTACTGACCCAACCCGCAGTCCAATGGCGGGGTCGGCGCCGATCCGGTCACCACACTGGCCACCACCCACAGGAAGAGGGCGATCCCCATCGCGCCCGGGTCGGGCTCGCCCTTGGCCCGCTCCCCCAGGTAGCTGGCTCGGCCCATGCGAGCCCGCAGGTCGGCGGTCCCTCGGGCACCGGCCGCGGCGGCGTCGGCTGTGGCACCGAAATCCTCTGTGCGACTCAGTGTTTCGACTGCCGGCGCGAGGGCGTCGACCATCGTGCGGTCACCGACTGCGGCCTCGCCGACCCGTGTGATGGCGGCCAGGCCGGCCGCCAACCCGGTGGCCCATCGGCTGGCGGACCCGGGGTCGTCGGCCACCGCCACGGCGGCCTCGGTGAACAGCAGACCGAGCAACGGTCCCGACGTGCCGCCGACCTCGTCGAGGAACACCGACCCGAGCACCGTCAGCGGGGATTCCGCCGCGGTCGTCATGCGCTCGGCGGCGATGCGCACTCCCCCACGCAGGTTGTCCCCGAAGTCGCCGTCGCCGCTGTGCCGGTCGTACCGTGTCAGGGAGTCGTAGGCCAGCTCGACCGCGTCGGCGAAACCGGTCACGATCGTGCGCTCGAATTCTGGTGTGGCCGTGGTCATCAGCGGCTCCGTTCCCTCGACGTCGTGGTGGCCCGGTTCGGGAAGGCGGGTGTGAAGACCGGCACGTCCCACAGTGCCGTCAGTTCGTCGTCCACTCTGGTCGCGGTGATCGAGAAGCCGCGCATGTCCAGGGCGGGCACGAAGGTTCCGACCAAACTTCCGACGATTCGACCGCCGCAGGCGTCGACCTGGGCGGCGGCGTATTCGAAGATCAGGTTGAGCTCCAGGAGCGTCACCGAGCCGAGCCCGTTGACGATCACGATCGAGTCGCCCCCGTCGGGCAGCGCGTCGAGCACCTGATCGGTCATGCGCCGCACCAGCTCCGGCGTGGTGGGCCGGGGCACCGACGACACCGCGCGCTCGCCGTGAATGCCGACGCCGTACTCGAGTTCGCCCGGTTCGATGGCGAACGCGGGCGTCCCGTCGTGCATCGAGCTCTGGGCTCGCGAGGCCACGGCGATGCTCCTGGTGACCCCGGCGACCCGCGCGCCCAGATCGCTCAGCTCGTCGAGGTCCGCGCCGTCGTCGGCCGCGGCGCCGAGGATCTTCTCCACCACGACCGTGCCCGCGGTGCCGCGCCGACCGGTGGCGGTGTCCGCGCTCTCGGTGGCAAGGTCGTCGTCGACCAGGACCCGCCGCACCTCGACGCCCTCGAGCCGCAGGCGTTCGGCGGCGATGCCGAAGTTGATCCGGTCGCCGGTGTAGTTCTTGACCACGTGCACGACGCCGCCGGTGCCCGCCGCGTGCCTGCTGGCCTCGAGCACCTGCCGGTTGTGCGGCGAGGCGAAGACCTTCCCCGGTGCGACGGCGTCGAGCATGCCCTCGCCGAGGAAGCCGCCGTGTAGCGGCTCGTGACCCGATCCACCGCCGGAGACCAGCCCGACCTTGCGCCTGGCGTTGCGATGACGGGCGGTCAGAAAGGCGGGCGATTCGTGGAGTTCGACGAATGCCGCATTGGCACGGGCGAATCCTCGCAATGCCACCGGAACCGGGTCACCGTCGTCGGGATGGAAGTGGCCCGTGGGGCGTGGCGTCTCCGCTGGCATCGCAGTCCGTTCTTCGTCGTCGCATCGGTGCACCGGTCATCCAGTGTGCCCCGTGGGAGCCCGTACCCGGTCCTCGCAACTGCGTGCCGCACAATCGAGCGATGCACCTGACGGCCGTTCGAGGAGCCGTCAGGAGATTGCTGGTGGACTCCGACCCCGGTCGTCTGCGGCTACGCAGCGCTTCGACCACCACGCTGTCCCTCATCCTGGCCCTGAGCGCGTCCTACGGTTTCATCACCGTCGCCGGTCAGCCGATCACGGTGGCCATGCTCGGCACGATCGTGGCGATGCAGTCCGCGGCGGCGGTCAAGGACCGCCAGCAACACAGCCGCGTGGTCACCACCCTGCTGCTCTTCTTCCCGGCGGTGGCCGCGGTGTCGCTGGCGGCGACGTTGAGCCACTTCGGCAAGGTGGCCGACGTCGGCTTCATCGCGGTGCTCTTCGGCGCCGTGTGGGTCCGCCGCTTCGGCCCTCGGGGCAACGCCCTGGGAATGGTCGCGTTCATCTCGTACTTCTTCGCACTGTTTCTGCGCGCCACGCCCAGTCAGATTCCGGTGCTCGCCGTCGCGATCGCCATCGGAATCGGCGCCACCCTGCTGGTGCGGACGCTGATCCTTCCGGACCGGCCGGCGGTCGAGGTACGCCGCCTGGTTCGGGCGCTCCGCAACGCGTCGTCGGCGGTGCTGGACGTCGCCACCAACTGCGACGAGTTCGACCTCGCCGCGCTGCGGCGTCGGCTGGACCGCCTTGGCGAGACCGCACTCATGATCGACGACTGGCTCGACCGACACGACGCAGCCCAGTCGCTGAACGTCACCAGCGACGATCTCGCGCTGCGGGTGTTCGACGCGCAGATCGCCACCGAACAGGTGGCGAGCATGTTGTGGTCGCTGGGGCCGGCGAGCGCGTGGCCGCGTGGCCTGCGAGACGCCGTCGCCGCGCTGCGCGTCTGCCTGTGGCACCATCCCTCCGACGACGAACTGCGGGCCGCGCGCAAGAGTGCCGCCGCCGCGTCGGACCGAGCCGACCTGTCGAGCACCGAGGGCGTCGCGACCGTCGTCGCGTTCCGAGCGACCCAGGCGCACCTGGCAATCCATCACATCACCACCAACGCGCTGGGCGTCTCCGAGGCCGTCGAACCCCAGCCCGCGGCACCCGACGCCGACGCCGACAACGGGCTGAATCCGAGCACCAAGGCGGCGATCCAGGTGGCCGTGGCCACCAGCGCGGCGACCATCCTCGGCGAACTGGTCTCCCCGGATCGCTGGTACTGGGCGGTGCTGACCGCGTTCCTGGTCTTCACCGGGGTGTCGACGCGCGGTGAGATCCTGACCCGCGCGGGACACCGGATCGTGGGCACGATCGCCGGCGTCGTGACGGGCGTCCTGCTGGCCGCCCTGGTCGGACATCACCCGCTGGTCCAGATGCTGCTGTTGGTGACGTGCGTGTTTTGCGCCTTCTACCTGGTCACGGTCGCCTACGCATGGTTGACGTTCTTCGTGACCGTGCTGCTGGCGATGCTCTACGGCCTGCTGGGCGACTTCAGCGTCGAGGTGCTGGAGGTGCGCATCGCCGAGACGGCGGTCGGCGGCGTGGTCGGCATCGCGTCGGCCTATTTCATCTTCTCCACCGGGACGCGCGCCACCTTCGTCGCGAAGGTCGACGACTACCTGCAGCGGATGACCGACCTGATCGACGTGGCGATCGCGTCGGTGGTGGCCCCCGGCGGCGAGACCGACCTGGTGTCGGAGACCCGGCGCCTCGACAATGCCCTGCAGGCCGTCGTCACGGCGGGCAAGCCGCTGCAGATGGGACCTGCCGTACGTAGTAGACGTGGGGTCCAGCGACTGCTGCGCGGCCTGCAGGTGAGCAACCGGTCGGCCCACGCCTTGGCCAGGGCCGGGGTGAACGCGGCCCGGGCCGACGCCGACACCGCCCCTGCCGAGGCGACGGCCGCCACGCTGCACGACGTCGCCGTGCAGGTCCGGGGCACCGTCGACTCGGTGAAGCAGGTCGTCGACGGGGCCGCGGTCCACCGACCGGACCAGGCCACCAACTCGGTGATCCTGAACGTGGCGGGCAACGCCGACATCCCGCCCGGACCCGTCCGCGCGGCGATCAGGGCGCTGAACAACCTCGACCGCGCGCTGCACGAGGTGACCGCGCGGGTGTGACGACGGTCAGGTTTGGGCCAGTGCGAAGATCACGCAGCAGACCAGGATCAGTGCCGCGACGGCCAAGGCGGCTCGCTGTGTGTGTCGGTGTCGCACGCGGATTCCTGTCTCGTCAGACGAAGTTGAAGCGTTCGGTGTGCACGTGGGAGCCGGGCACCTTCAGAGAGGCCAGGACATCCTCCATGGCGTCCTGCATCGCTTCCGGCCCGCAAATGAAGTACTGCAGTGCGTCATGGCCGTCGGGCAGGTGGCGCCGCAGGGTCTCGGCCGTGATGCGGCCGCGCTCTCCGGTCCAGCCCGAGGGAGGGTCCTCGACGACGTAGACCACGGTGAGCGCCAATTGCGTTGCGAGATGGTCGATTTCCTCCTGGAAGGTGGCGTCGTCACTGCGTGCCATCCCGAAGAACAAGAAGCACGGCCGGCGCTCGCCGCGGGTGGCGAAGGTCCGAAGGATGCTCATCAGCGGTCCGATTCCGACACCGCCGCCGAGAAGGACGAATCCGGGCCCGCCGTAGTGGTCCGGGGAGAAGACCCCGTGGGGGCCGTCGACGTAGGCGCGGGTACCCGGTGTGATCGTTCTGATCGTCCGGGTGAAGTCACCGAGTTCCTTGATGCTCATCTGCAATGCGCTCGAATCGTCGCCGTTGGAGGAGAACGAGAACGGGTGCTGGGTCAGAGCGAACGGCGACCGATTCACCGACAACCAGCCGAACTGGCCGGGGGCGAAACGGAAACCGTCGTGGCCATCGGGATGCAACGTCACCGTGTAGACCCCGCCGCGTTCGGGTCGAACCGAGGCCACCGTCCACCGCCGACGAGTACGCAGCACCGGCCGCACGATACGAACCCACACGAACACCGCGAGGAAGCCTGCCGTCATGAAGACCCACAGCACCCGCTTCCACGGCTGGTTCACGTAGTGCCCGATCAGTTCCACGTGCAACAGTGCGGCGACGATCGCGACGGTGGACAGCACCAGGTGCACGCCCTGCCACACCTCGTAGGAGATGCGCAGGGCCGCCCGCCACACCGACGTGACGATCACCGCCAGCAGGCACAGAATCGACAACGTGCCGAACCGGCCGGCCCAGGGGGCCGTGAACGGATTCACGCGCTCGAGATAGTCCGCGTTCACCACCGCGATCAGAAGCACGGGATGGGCGAGGATCAACGCGGTGGCGAGGTATCCCATGTAGCGGTGGAAGTGCACCAAGGCGTCTTCGCCGAACGGCGCAGCCACGGCCTTGACTCGGGCCACCAACACGAACTGCAGACCCATCATCGACAAACCGACGAAGCCCAACGCGACGGTGAACTCGCGCCAGAACCCACGATCGTCGTCGACGACTCCGATCACCGCGAAGATCAGCGGCGCCACCACCACCGCGACGTAGGCACCAAACCACAGCGGTCCGCGCAGAGCCGTCGGCAAGTCTCCCCTACTCGTCGGACCCCTCCGAGGCATGCGTGTGGACATCTCGAAACCTTAAGCAACCAGCGCTGATTCCGGGCGACATCGTCAGGGATCTAGTCGACGAAAGCGGACCCTGCGGCGACGACGGCTGCACCAAGGAACATCCCTCCGATCACGTCGGCGAAGAGGTGCGCGCGGACGAACAGCGCAAGGGCGGCGACGAACAGCACGCTGACGACGACCACGGCCGCCCACGTCGCCTTCGTCGGACGCGACCGCCCGACGGAGGCGCAGACGGCGATCATGCCCAGCAAGGTCGCGGCACCGGTGACATGGCCCGACGGGTAGGAGTGGGCGAAGTCGGCGACCTTCGCCATGTCGAACGGCGACCCGTCGCCCAGCTTGGCGAGGTTCTCGGGTGTCCGCGCCACCACTGCCTTGAATACTTGCTCGGCGATCGCGCCCGTGCCGACAGCCCCGATCACCACGACGGCCCGCAACAGGGATCGCGCCCGCCACGCCAGCAGCGTTCCGCTCGCCACCCCGACGATCGCGACATGAACTGGCTTGCCGATGAACTCGAACGTATGGCCGGCCGCCTCTCGCAGGCCTCTGCTTCCTCGGTGCAGGTCAACCCAGTTCCACGTCGACGTGTCGAGGTCAGTCAGCCACACCGAGTTGATCTGCAGCGCCAACAGCGTCAGAACGCTGAAGTGGCCGGCGGACAGCAGCATCATCCCCGCGCGGCCCCGACGTCGAAGGGCGGCCGCGAACAGAACTGCGGCCGCGACGATCAGTGCGGTCTCGATGATGATGTCGATGGCGAACATTGTGCACGACGTCGACTTCCGACGACGCCCGGTGTGGGCCCCACACGGGATGGCGGCCATGGACGACGACGAAGCGGGCCAGGGCTTTTCGCCGGCCCGCGAGCGTCACGGCAACCCGGTCGCCGACGACGGATCGAATCCCGGCGCCGACTCGCCCCACCCCGGCGGCATGTGGTCGGAGCCCGGCGGCTGTGACGCGTAGATCGGCGCCTGTGGAGCGGGCCCCGGCAGCGACGTGTCATACCCCGGCAGCTGTCCGTAGCCCGCCGACGGCCCGAAACCGGGGGCCGCCTGGTCCGTGCCCGCCATCAACTTGGACGCCACGAACGCGGCGGCCTGCGTGGTGTACCCGGGCACATAGCCGTCGGTGTGACCGCTCCACTCGTTGCCGGGTCCTGCGTGACAGATCGGATCGGCGGGGTTGCAGAGGTCGATCCCCTTCCCGGCGAACATCTCGGACTGGGAAGGCAACTTCGTACCCGAGCGGTTCGCGACGTTGCCGAAGGTGGCGATCGCCGCGACGTTGGTCGCGAACGAAGAAGGCAGAGATGCGCCCCACGCAATCCCGACGATGGGATTGCCGGCGACGATGTTGACGACGTTCGCCCCCTGCGAGTATCCGCCCAACACGATCTTGGTGTCGGGGCACGACGTCGCCGTGGCCTTGATGCGCTTGATCGCGTCCTTGGCGCCGTCCCCGCTGCCCAGCTGCAGCTTGCCCGCGTCGTAGTCCACCCCGTAAGTCGCGATGTTCAGGCCAACGGCCTGCTCGCGCAACGCATCGACGAAGGCGTTGCCGACGGCGCCCATGCCCTTGGGCTCGTCGGTGCCCCGCGCGAAGATCACCTCGGCGTCGGCGCAGTCGTCGGCGGACGCATGCGGCACGCCGTGCGGAGCCCACAGCTGAACAGCGGCGACGCTGAGCACGGCAGCGCCGCGGCCGAACCAGCGGCCGGCCGTTCGCAGGCCCATCGCGCGCGAGCTACGCCCACAATGAGGAGACATGTCTCGAATCTATCGCTTCGCCAGGGGAAACGCACCAGCGTTGCACCAACACGAGTCTTCCAGCGAAGTCCGGCACGTTGGTGCCGTCTCACCACCGCCTGTTCGCGCGGCGATGACGAAGAAAGCGGGCCAGAGCATTCGCTCTGGCCCGCTCTCCGTCCGGTGGAGCTGCCGGGAATCGAACCCGGGTCCTACGGCATTCCCTCGAGGCTTCTCCGTGCGCAGTCCGCTATGTCTCTACTTGGATCTCTCGTTCACGCGGACGAGACGAGATGACGATCCCAGTCGCTGTTTGATGTCCCCGTACATCCCGCGACCGGACGTATGGGTTTGTCCCTCTAGATGACGCCAGGGTCCGAGTCGAGGGCGCTCTCGGTCTGACGGACACACCGTCGCTTAGGCAGCGAGGGCGTAGTCGCGCTGATTGGAATCGGCGCTTAATTGGTTGCAACGACGCTTACGGTGGTCTCTTGCCTGCACCGGCACGCTTCCCTTGATTCGATGCGCGAAGTCGAAACCGTTCAGCCCCTCGCACCCCTGCCGAACTTCAGCAGGACATTCATCGTACCCCTTCAGCGCGATTGCCCGGCGTTTGATTCCCGGGGTGTCAGCCGCCGGTCGCGGCCTTGAGGTGCGCCGCGGACGCCGCCTTGAGGTGGGTCAGGTCCGACGCCACCGACGCAAACGTGAAGCCCTCGGCCAGGCGGCGGGCCGCCACCGCGCCCTCGGGGGTGTGAATGCCCGCCGCGACGCCGGCGGCCGCGGCGGCCTCCCGGACCCGGGTCACCGCGGCCTCGAACTCGTCGGCCACCGCGGGATCCTGGGGATGCGCCCCGCCTACGGCCAGCCGCAGGTCCGACGGGCCCACGTACACC
>Ga0209051_1001914_pt1 | contig 16167 bp, 19 predicted proteins | sample AraplaCvi_mMS_r2_2_FD_184286 | JGI IMG/M metagenome (GOLD analysis project Ga0209051, IMG submission 184286) | Arabidopsis root microbial communities from North Carolina, USA - plate scrape MF_Cvi_mMS_r2 (SPAdes) (version 2) | ecosystem: Host-associated > Plants > Roots > Endosphere | place...
TCGACCCGCCCGCGGCCGCGGCGTCCGCCGCCTCCGCCGCCCCCTAGCCATGCCGCTGCAATCGCTGCTCGACCTGCCGGCGCCGGCCAAGCTGAACCTGTTCCTGCACGTCACCGGCCGCCGGCCCGACGGCTACCACCTGCTGCAGTCGGTGTTCGTGCTGATCGACTGGGCGGACACGCTGCACGTCGAGCTGCGCCGCGACAGCCGGCTGCAGCGCCACGACCTCGGCCCCGCCCTGCCGCCCGAGGACCTCGCCCTGCGCGCCGCGCGCGCGCTGCAGCAGGCGACGGGCTGCACGCTGGGTGCCGACATCTCGGTGCTGAAGCAGGTGCCCTGGGGCGCCGGCATGGGCGGCGGCAGCTCGGACGCGGCCACGGTGCTGCTCGCGCTCAACCGCCTGTGGGGGCTGCGGCTGCCGCGCGCCCGCCTGCTCGAGCTGGCCGCGCCGTTGGGGGCCGACGTGCCGTTCTTCATCGGCGGCGAAAACGCCTTCGTCGAGGGCATCGGCGAGATCCTCACGCCCATCGAGTGGGCGCCGCGGCGCTACGCGGTGGTGAAGCCGGCCGAATCCGTGGCGACGCCGTCGATCTTTTCTCACCCCGACTTGGCACGGAATACGGAAGCTGCTACAGTCGCAGGCTCTGTTGCACACATGAGCACAGAGCCCCCCGAAGCAGGGCGCGTGGCCTACGGCCACAACGACCTGCAGCCGGTTGCCGAGGCCCTTTGCCCGCCCATCGCGCAGGTCGCGAGCTGGCTGGAAGGCCGATACGGCAACAGCCGGATGACGGGCTCGGGCAGTGCGGTGTTTGCGGCGGTCGGCGCGGAAGGCGCGACGTGGTCGGAGGGAGAGCTCCCTGCCGGCTGGGTCGGTCGGATGTGCCGCAGCCTGGCCGGTCACCCCTTGCGGGACTGGGCGGGCTGAGACGGGTTCGAGGGCACGGTCGTCAGGCCGGGTCCTGTGTAGGGGAGTCGCCAAGTTGGTCAAGGCATCGGATTTTGATTCCGACATGCGAGGGTTCGAGTCCTTCCTCCCCTGCCAAATCTTCCAGATCGTTCGACCTCGCGCGGCCCTCCGGGGCCGCGACCGTTCCTGATAGCCGATCTTCCCGATCCGGCGCGCCATGTCCCCCGCTTCGCACCGCCCCTCAGGGAGTCCCGACGTGCTGTTCAACACCGTCCTTTTCACCGGCAACGCGAACCCGGCGCTGGCGCAGGAGATCGCCACCCACCTCGGCACCGAGCTGGGCAAGGCCAAGGTCGGTCGCTTCTCGGACGGCGAGTGCGACGTCGAGATCCACCAGAACGTCCGGGCCCGCGACGTCTTCGTCGTGCAGTCCACCGGCGCGCCGACGAACGAGAACCTGATGGAACTGCTGATCATGGTCGATGCGTTGAAGCGCGCCAGCGCGCGCCGCATCACCGCCGTGATCCCCTACCTCGGCTACGCCCGCCAGGATCGCCGCCCGCGCTCGACGCGCGTGCCGATCAGCGCCAAGGTCGTCGCCAACCTGCTGCAGACCACCGGCGTCGAGCGCGTGCTCACGATGGACCTGCACGCCGACCAGATCCAGGGCTTCTTCGACATCCCGGTCGACAACATCTACGCCTCGCCGGTGCTGCTGACCGACGTCAAGTCCAAGGCCTACTCCGACCTCGTGGTCGTGTCTCCGGACGTGGGCGGCGTGGTGCGCGCCCGCGCGCTGGCCAAGCAGCTCGGCTGCGACCTGGCCATCATCGACAAGCGCCGCCCCAAGGCCAACGTCTCCGAGGTGATGCACGTCATCGGCGACATCGACGGCCGCAACTGCGTGATCATGGACGACATGATCGACACCGCCGGCACGCTGGTGAAGGCGGCCGAGGTGCTGAAGGATCGCGGCGCCAAGAGCGTCTACGCGTACTGCACGCACCCGGTGTTCTCCGGCCCGGCGGTGGAACGCATCAACAAGTCGGCGCTGGACGAGGTCGTGATCACCAACACCCTGCCGCTGTCGGACGCCGGCAAGGCCTGCAAGAAGATCCGCTCGCTGTCGGTGGCCTTCCTGTTCGCCGAGACGATCCGCCGCATCTCCGACGGCGAGTCCGTCACCTCGCTTTTCGCGGAGCAGAACAACAACTTCTGAGCCGCATCCCGGGTCCCTCGGCCGCGCACCTCGAGTGCAGCAGCGGTGGTCGGGCCCTTCTACGAGTGACCTGGTCGCGGGCGCTCACACTTGGAGTCAAACCATGAAGTTCACCGCTTTCGAGCGCAGCCTGCAGGGGACCGGAGCGAGCCGCCGCCTGCGCATTTCCGGCAAGGTCCCGGGCATCGTCTATGGTGCCGGCCAGCCGACCATGATCGAACTCGATCACAACGCCCTGTACTTCGCGCTGAAGAAGGAAGCGTTCCACTCGTCCGTGCTCGAGATGGAACTCAACGGCAAGTCCGAGCAGGTCCTGCTGCGCGACTTCCAGATGCACGCCTGGAAGCAGATCGTGATGCACATCGACTTCCAGCGCGTCGACGCCACGACCCGCCTGCGCAAGAAGGTGCCGCTGCACTTCTCCGGCGAAGAGAACTCGCCGGCCGTCAAGACCGACAAGTGCCTGGTCAGCCACGTGGCCAACGAAGTCGAGGTCGAGTGCCTGGCCACGGCGCTGCCCGAGTTCGTCACCGTCGACCTGAGCGAACTGGTCAAGGGCAAGTCGCTGCACGTGTCCGACCTGAAGTTCCCGGCCGGCATCAAGCCCGTCCGCCACGGCACGCAGAACCCGGTCGTGGTCTCGGTCACCGAGCCGAAGGTCGAGGAAGAAGCCCCGGCCGCCGATGCCGCCGCCGCCGCGCCGGCCGCCCCGGCCAAGGGCAAGGGTGGCAAGGCCGCTCCGGCCAAGCCCGCTGCCGGTGCCGCCGCGCCGGCCGCCGCGCCCGCCAAGAAGAAGTGATCGTCGCGCGGCCGGCCCGGCCGCCTTCGACACGAACGAAAGCCCCGCAGCGCGGGGCTTTTTTCATGGGGCGGGGGGCGCGCCGCTCAGCCGACGGCGTCGAGCAGGCTGCCGAGCGCCTCGTCGCCGCGCTTGAAGACCGAGAGGTTGGCGGCGAAGCTGTCCTTGGCGGCGAGCATGCCGACCAGGTCGTCCGCCGGCGCCGCTCCGGGCGATGCCGCGCGCGCCACCCGCGTGTCGACCCCGCCGCCCGCCTGCGCGACGTCGGACGCGACCACGCGCCGGTAGCCCGGCGTCTCGACGTTGGCGATGTTGGAGGCGTGCGCCTCCATCGCCGACCACGCGGCGCGCATTCCCGACAGACCGGTGGACATCACGGACATGCCGCCAGTGTGCCGTGCCCGGGGCCCGCCGGCGCGCCCCGGCGGGCCGGACCGCGAGACTTTCGACACGCCGCAAGGCCTTTGCCTTGTCCCCGGACGCGGACGGGAACACACTGCCCCGTATGGATCGCCTACCTCAGACCGTCGATCCCCAGTCCCGCACCTGGCTGGAACTGGGGGAAGTGCAGCGGCTGCTGCTGGATCAGTTCCCCGGCGTCGCGCTCGGGCTGGACACCGCGGGGCGAATACGCTGGCTCAACCCGGCGGCGACCGAGCGGCTGGGCTACGGCCGCGAGGAGCTGAGCGGCCGCGACCTGGTCGGCAGCCTGGTCTCGCGCGAGGAGCTCGAGCTGCGCGCCGCCCAGCTCTCGACCGAACTCGGCGAGCGCGTGCCGGCCGACGCCAACGTGCTCGGCATCCGCCTGCAGCAGGGCACGGCCTCCGACGCGCACGACTGGGTGCTGCGCCACAAGGACGGCTCGCCGCACCCGACGCGGCTCGAGGTCGGCGCGCTGCGCGACCACGCAGGCCAGGTGACGGGGCTGATCGCCGTCGAGACGATGCGCGGCGTCGGCGAGGAGAACCTGCGCCTCGCCCACCACGACAGCCTGACCGGCCTGCCGACCCGCGCCGTGCTGCCCGACCGCGCCGAGCAGGCGCTGCAGCGCGCCGCGCGCCAGAAGAGCGTGGTCGCGTTCATGCTGGTCGAGCTCGTCGGCTTCGACGCGCTGTGCGAGGAGCACGGCCACAGCGTCGGCGACGACGTGATGCGCGCCACCGCGAGCCGCATGCACTTCGAGCTGCGCAAGACGGACACGGCCGTGCGCCTGGACCGCGGCCAGTTCGCCGCGATGCTGGTCGACCTGCACCACGCGGACGAGGCCAAGCTGGTGGCCGGCAAGATCCAGAAGGCGCTGTCGGCGCCGGTCAACGTGGGCGTCGCGCGCCTGCCGCTGGCCGCGCGCGTGGGCGTCGCCTGGTTCCCGGCGCACGGCGACCAGCTGCTGCCGCTGCTCGAGGCCGCCGACGGCGCGCTGAAGGCGCTGGATCCGACGCTGGGCGGCGTCGCGCTGGCGGCGCTGCCGCAGGTCGAGCGGCCCTGAGGCCGGCGGGGACTGGCCTTCAGCCCGTCCCCGTGTTCGGGCGACAAGTGCAATGGAACACGGGGACAGGCCGCAGGCCAGTCCCCGCTCGCGTTCGTTCAGCCGAGCAGCGCGTCGGCCGGCGTGTACTCGTAGCCGAGGTCCTTCGCCACCGCCTCGAAGGTGACGCGGCCCTGCGCCACGTTCAGCCCGGCCTTCAGGTGCGGGTTGGCGCGCATCGCGGCCTGCCAGCCCTGGTCGGCCAGCGCCAGGCCGGGGCCGATGGTCGCGTTGTTGAGCGCGAAGGTGGACGTGCGCGCGACGGCGCCGGGCATGTTGGCGACGCAGTAGTGCACCACGCCGTCGACGACGTAGGTCGGCTCCGCGTGCGTGGTGGCGTGCGAGGTCTCGAAGCAGCCGCCCTGGTCGATCGCGACGTCGACGACGACGGCCCCCTTCTTCATGCGCGAGATCATGTCGCGCGTCACCAGCTTGGGCGCGGCCGCGCCCGGGATCAGCACGCCGCCGACCACCAGGTCGGCCGCCAGCACCGACTCCTCGACGGAGGCGGCGTTGGAATAGAGCGTGGTGATGCGGTTGCCGAAGACCAGGTCGAGCTGGCGCAGGCGGTCCACGTTCTTGTCGAGCACGGTGACGCGCGCCCCCATGCCGACCGCGACCTGCAGCGCATGCGTGCCGACCACGCCCGCGCCCAGGATGGCGACGTGCGCCGGCGCCACGCCCGGCACGCCGCCCAGCAGCACGCCCATGCCGCCCTTGCTCTTCTCGAGGTGGGCGGCGCCCGCCTGGATGGACATGCGGCCGGCGACCTCGCTCATCGGGGCCAGCAGCGGCAGGCCGCCGTTGGCGCCGGTGATGGTTTCGTAGGCGACGCAGACCGCGCCGGACTTCACCAGCGCGGCGGTCTGCTCGGGATCCGGCGCCAGGTGCAGGTAGGTGTAGAGCACCTGGCCCGGGCGCAGCATCGCGCACTCCTGCGGCTGGGGCTCCTTCACCTTGATGACCATCTCGGCGCCGCGGAAGACGTCGGCCGCGCTGTCGACCAGGGTCGCGCCCGCGGCGCGGTACTGCTCGTCGGCGAGGCCGATGGCCGCGCCGGCGCCGGACTGCACGGTGACCGCGTGGCCGTGGGCGACGAACTCGCGCACGCTGGCGGGCGTCAGGCCGACGCGGTACTCGTGGTTCTTGATTTCCTTCGGAACGCCGATCTTCATGATGTCTCCGTCTTGATGACTTTGGGTGGAACGCCGGGCGGAGGACCAATGTAGGAAGCGTCACCGGCGAAGTGAAGGTTCATCGCAATTGTTCCGATTACAGTAGCGGAACTTATGAACCTGCTCGATCCGGCCGCCCTCGAGTGCCTGGCCGCGCTCGCCGAAGCCGGCAGCTTCGACCGCGCGGCGCAGCTGCTGTCCATCACGCAGTCGGCCGTCTCGCAGCGCCTGCGCGCGCTCGAGACCCAGGTCGGCCAGCCGCTGGTGGTGCGGGCGCGGCCGTTGCGCATGACCGAGCCGGGCAAGGTGCTGCTGCGCTACGCGCGCCAGCTGCAGGCGCTGCGCGCCGACGCGGCGCGCGAGCTGGGCTCGAGCCAGGCGCGCGAGGAGCGCCTGCCGATCGCCGTCAACGCCGACAGCCTGGCGACCTGGGTGCTGCCGGCGCTCCACGCCATCGTGCTCGCGGGCCAGCGCGAGGGCCACGGCCTCGAGCTCATCGTCGACGACCAGGACTTCACGCACGACCGCCTGCGCGAAGGCGAGGCGCTCGGCTGCGTCAGCACGGTGGCCCTGGCGCTGCGCGGCTGCACCTGCCAGCCGCTCGGCCTGATGCGCTACATCGCGGTCGCGAGCCCCGAGTTCATCGCCCGCGCGATGCCCGAGGGGCTGACGCCCGCCAACTTCGCCCGGCTTCCCTTCATCGTCTTCAACCGCAAGGACGACATGCAGGCGCAGTGGGTCGCCCGCGCGATGGGCGTGCGCGAGCCGCGCCTGAAGGAGCGCTTCGTCCCGTCGAGCGAGGCCGGCGCGCGCGCCGCGGTGATGGGCTGGGGCGTGGCCGTGATCCCGGAGCTGCTCGCGCGCCCGCACCTGGAATCGGGCGCGCTGGAGACGATCCGCCCGGAGGTCTTCATCGACGTCGCGCTGTACTGGCACCAGTGGCGCCTGGCCGGCGGCGTCGACGCGGCGCCCGCGCCGGCGGCGCGCCCCGGGCTGATGGAGCAGATCGGGCAGGCCCTGATCGCGGGCGCGCGCGCGGCGCTGCGTCCGGCCGGCGCGCCCTGATGCCGCGGCGCGATCGCCCTGGAGTGGGTGGCCGCCGCTGCGCGCTCGTGCGACCATGCCCACCCCGTCAAAGAGTCGCCTGCCATCCATGCTGATCCTGGAGACCCCCCGCCTGCGCCTGCGCTGGTTCACGCAGGCCGACGCCGGCTTCATGCGCCGCCTGCTCAACGATCCCGGCTGGCTGGCGAACATCGGCGACCGCGGCGTGCGCACCCGCCGCCAGGCGGAACACTGGATCGAGAGCCGCCACGTCGCCACCTACGGCCGGCTCGGCTTCGGCTTCTGGGCGGTCGAGCGCATCGTCGACGGCGCGCTGATCGGCATGTGCGGCCTGATCCAGCGCGACACGCTGCCCGAGGTCGACGTCGGCTACGCGCTGCTGCCGCGCTTCCGCGGCCAGGGCTACGCGCGCGAGGCGGCGACCGCCTGCCTCGCCTACGCGCACGACGTGCTGGGACTGGCCGAGGTCTGGGGCATCACCGGGCCCGACAACGCCGCCTCGGCGCGCGTGCTGCGCCAGATCGGCCTGCGCGACGACGGCGTGCGGCGGCTGCCCGGCGACGAGGCCGAGACGCGCGTCTTCCGCGCGCCGCCGCGCGATCTCGGCGACGACCACGCGCAGATCGACGCGCTGGTGCGGCGCTTCTACGCCGCCTTCACCAACCGCGACGGCGCGATCCCGACCCTCGCGGCGCTGCCGCACTACTTCGCGCTCGACGCCGTGATCCGCCAGGCCGACGCCGCCGGCACCGTCACGGCGAGCGACGTGCACGGCTTCATCGCGCCGCGCGCCGACCTCCTCGTGAGCGGCCGCCTGGCGGGCTTCGAGGAGCACGAGACCGAGGACCGCACCGACCTCGCCGGCGCGATCGCGCAGCGCTGGTCGCGCTACGCGAAGCGCGGCACGCTGGACGGCGTCGACTTCGCGGGCGGCGGCGTCAAGGCGATGCAGTTCGCGAAGACGCGGCGCGGCTGGAAGATCTCGTCGCTCTCGTGGCAGGACGACGCGCCCGCCCGCGGATAATCCGCGCATGATTCGATTGATCGTCGGGCTCGGCAACCCCGGGGCGGAATACGAGGACACGCGTCACAACGCGGGCTTCTGGTGGGTGGATCGCGCGGTGCGGCAGCTCGGCGGCCAGCTCTCGCACGACCCGAAATACCACGGCTTCGTCGCGCGCGTGAACCGCCCGGACGGCCCGGTCTGGCTGCAGCAGCCGCTGACCTACATGAACCTCTCGGGCAAGGCGGTGGCGCCGCTGGCGCGCTTCTTCAAGATCGCGCCCGACGAGATCCTCGTGGTGCACGACGAGCTCGACCTCCCGCCCGGCCAGATGAAGCTGAAGAAGGGCGGCGGCGCGGGCGGTCACAACGGCATCAAGGACATCCAGGCGCAACTCGGCACGCCCGAGTTCTGGCGGCTGCGCCTCGGCATCGGGCATCCGGGGCACAAGGGCGAGGTCGCGGCCTACGTGCTGCGCAAGCCGCCCGCGGCGGAACGGCTGCTTATCGACGCCAACGTCGACGACAGCCTGAAAGCGCTCGACACGCTCCTGGCGGGCGAGATGGACAAGGCGATGATGAAGATCCACGCCAAGCCGCCGCGCCCCAAGCCGCCGCGTCCCGCGATGCTGCCGGTTTCCGCCGCGGCCGCGGCCGCCGCCGGGGGCGCGCCCGGCGCCGCGGCCGCATCCACCCCTGCAAGCCCTGCGGGGCCGGCCACGGCCGGCTCGCAGGAAACCGCAGAGTGACCCCCGCCCTCCTTCGCGTCCTACCGACCCTCCCCCTCCTCGTCCCGGCGCTCGCCTCGGCCTTCGCGGCCGGCACGCCGGTCTATCGCTGCGGCGACAGCTATTCGGCGCAGCGCTGCGGCGAGGCGCCCGCGCTCGACGTCGCCGATCCGCGCAGCGCGGCCGAGCGCACCCAGGCGGCCGACGTGGCGCGGCGCGAGCGGCGGCTGGCCGACACGCTGGCTGCGCAGCGCCGGGCGCGCGAGGCGCCGCCGCCGGCCGTCAAGGCGGCGCGAGCGGCCAGGCCGTGCAGCAGCGAGCCGCCGGCCAAGGTCGTGCGCACGGGCCTGGTCGCGCCGCAGCCGGCGGCGTCGGCCGCGTCGTGCGGGCGCAAGGCGGCGAAGAAGAGGGCCGCGAAGACGAAAGACGCGGCGGCCTCGGCACCGTTCGTCATCCACCTGCCGGCGCGCTAGGCAGCCTGGCGGATCGGGAGGGGACTGGCCTCGGGCCTGTCCCCGTATTCGCCGCGATCGCCCTGCACGAACACGGGGACAGGCCGCAGGCCAGTCCCCGCCTCGGCCGCTCGTCAGGCGTCCAGGCCCAGCAGCTTGCGGTACTTGGTCATCAACTCGTCGGGCGACTCGGCATGGGCCGGATCGAGCGGGATGCACTCGACCGGGCACACCTGCACGCACTGCGGCGCGTCGAAGTGGCCGACGCACTCGGTGCAGCGCCGGGGGTCGATCACGTAGTACTCGGGCCCCATCGAGATGGCCTGGTTCGGGCATTCGGGCTCGCAGACGTCGCAGTTGATGCACTCGTCCGTGATCATCAGGGCCATGGCGCTCTATCCGTTGTCGCGCGGCTGGGCCACGCGATCCTTCAGTCGTTCCAGCACCAAGGGTGCCACGAACTTCGAGACATCACCTCCGAGGACGGCAATCTCGCGCACGAAGGTGCCGCTGACGAACTGGTACTGGTCAGACGGGGTGAGGAACAGCGTCTCGACCTCGGGCATGAGCTGGCGGTTCATGCCGGCCATCTGGAACTCGTACTCGAAGTCGCTCACCGCGCGCAGGCCGCGCACCACCACCTTGCCGCCGTTGCCGACCACGAAGTCGCGCAGCAGCCCGCGGAACGCCACCACCTCGACGTTGGGATACGGCCGGGCGAGCTCGCGCGCGATGTCGAGCCGCTCGTCGATGGTGAACATCGTGCGCTTGTGGTGCCCGGCGGCGATCGCCAGGATCAGGCGCGGGAACAGCGCCGCGGCACGGCGCATCAGATCCTCGTGACCGAGGGTCAGGGGATCGAAGGTGCCGGGGTAGACGGCGGTCAGTGCATCCATGCGAAAGGCCCTCTCGTTCGTCCGCCGCTCGCAGGCGCCGGTGTCGCGATCATTCCACAGCCGGGCGGTGCGGGCTTTAAGCGAAGTTACGTAACCCGGCGCAGCAGGTGCGCATGCACCGCGCCGGCGCGGGCGTGGCGGTAGCGCTCCAGGCCGACGTCGGCGAGCGGCCCGGCGGCATGCTCGGCCGGCGCCTCGAGGTAGATCCAGCCCTGCGGCACGACGCACGGCAGCGCGGCGGCCAGCGCGGGCTCGAACAGCCCCGCGTCGAAGGGCGGGTCGAGGAAGACCAGGTCGAACTGCGCCGTCGCCCGCTTCATCCACGCGATCGCGTCGGCCTGCGTGACGGTGACGGCGTCGGCCCCCAGCTTCGCCTTCGAGGCCGCGAGGCCGCGCACCAGGGCGCCGTCGCGCTCCAGCATCTGCACGGCGGCCGCGCCGCGCGAGGCCGCCTCGAAGCCGAGCGCGCCCGTGCCGGCGAAGGCGTCCAGCACCGTCCAGCCGGCGAGATCCTGGCCGAGCCAGTTGAACAGGGTCTCGCGCACGCGGTCGGGCGTGGGACGCAGGCCCGGCGCGTCGGGCACGGGCAGGCGGTGGCGGCGCCAGCGGCCGCCGATGATGCGCAGCTCGTGCGGCGCGTGCGCCGGGGCCCCCGGCCGCGCGGCCGAGCGCATCAGCGGCGCACCGCGATGCCGCGCGCGGCCATCAGCGCCTTGGCCTCGCCGACCGTGTGGTGGCCGTAGTGGAAGATGCTGGCAGCGAGCACCGCGTCGGCCCCGCCCTGCTGGATGCCGTCGGCGAGGTGGTCGAGCGTGCCGACGCCGCCCGAGGCGATCACGGGCACCGGCACCGCGTCGGCCACGGCGCGGGTGAGCGCGAGGTCGAAGCCCGCGCGGGTGCCGTCGCGGTCCATGCTGGTGAGCAGGATCTCGCCCGCGCCGCGGGCGGCCATCTCGCGCGCCCACTCGACGGCGTCGAGGCCGGTGTTGCGGCGGCCGCCGTGCGTGTAGACGTCCCAGCCCTCGCCGCGCGCCGCGGCCTCGTCGGGCGGCCTGCGCTTGGCATCGATCGCGACGACGATGCACTGCGCACCGTACTTGTCGGACGCGTCGGCGATGACCTGGGGGTTGGCGATCGCGGCGGAGTTGAAGCTGACCTTGTCGGCGCCGGCGTTCAGCAGGCGCCGCACGTCGGCCACCTCGCGCACGCCGCCGCCCACGGTCAGCGGGATGAAGACCTGGGAGGCCACCGCCTCGATGATGGGCAGGATCAGGTCGCGCCCGTCGCTGGTGGCCGTGATGTCGAGGAAGGTGAGTTCGTCGGCGCCCTGCTCGTTGTAGCGGGCCGCGATCTCGACCGGGTCGCCCGCGTCGCGCAGCTCGACGAAGTTGACGCCTTTGACGACGCGGCCGCCGGTCACGTCGAGGCAGGGGATGATGCGTTTGGCGAGCATGGACATGCGCGGGCCGCGGAGGCCGCCGGTGTGCGAGAGGGAAGCCGGGTCAGTCCACCGACAGTTGGTCGGCGTGCGCCTGCGCCTGGGCGAAGTCGAGCGCGCCCGAATAGATCGACCGCCCGCAGATCACGCCCTCGATGCCCTCGCCCTCGACCGCGCACAGCCGCTCGATGTCGGGCAGGCCGGCGAGGCCGCCGGAGGCGAAGACCGGGATGGTGAGCGCCTGCGCGAGGCGGACGGTGGCGTCGACGTTGATGCCCGTGAGCATGCCGTCGCGGCCGATGTCGGTGTAGATCACGCCCTCGACGCCGTAGTCCTGGAACTTGAGCGCCAGGTCGACCACCTCGTGGCCCGTGAGCTTGCTCCAGCCGTCGGTGGCGACCTTGCCGTCGCGCGCGTCGAGGCCCACCAGGATGTGCCCGCCGAAGGCGGTGCAGGCGTCCTTGAGGAAGCCCGGGCTCTTCACCGCGGCGGTGCCGATGATGATGTAGCTCAGGCCGTCGTCGAGGTAGCGCTCGATGGTGTCGAGGTCGCGGATGCCGCCGCCCAGCTGGATCGGGATGCGGCCATCGAGCTCGCGGATGATCGCCTTGACCGCCGCCTCGTTGACCGGCTTGCCCGCGAACGCGCCGTTCAGGTCGACCAGGTGAATGCGCCGCGCGCCGGCCGCGAGCCATCGGCGCGCCATCGCGGCGGGGTCGTCTCCGAAGCTGGTGGCCGCGGACATGTCGCCCTGCTCCAGGCGAACGCAGTGGCCGTCCTTCAAGTCGATGGCGGGGATGAGCAGCATGATGGGGGCCCGGTCAGGGCATCCAGTGCAGGAAGTTGCGGTAGAGGCGCAGGCCGAGGTCGGCGCTCTTTTCGGGATGGAATTGGGTCGCGAAAATGTTATCCCGCGTCACGGCAGAGGTAAAGCGGTCGCCGTACTCGGTCGAACCGGCGGAATGCGCGGACGAATCGGGAAAGGCGGCGAAGCTGTGCACGAAGTAGAACCAGCTCTCGTCGGGGATGCCGTCCCACAGCGGATGCGCCGCGTCCTGGCGCACGCGGTTCCATCCCATCTGCGGCACCTTGTAGCGGCTGCCGTCCGGCTGCAGCCGGCCCTCGAGCCGGAAACGGCGCACCGTTCCGGGGATCAGGCCGAGGCCGGGGGTATCCTGCTCCTCGCTGCGATCGAGCAGCATCTGCATGCCCACGCACACGCCCAGCAGCGGCTTGGCGGCGGCGGCCTCGAGCACCGCGTCGCGCATGCCCGAGTCGGCGAGCTCGCGCATGCAGTCGCGCATGGCGCCCTGGCCGGGCAGCACGATGCGGTCGGCCGCGCGCACGTCTTCGGCGCGCTGCGTGATGACGACGTCCACCCCCTGCCCTTCGGCCGACTTCAGCACCGCCTGCGAGACGGACCGCAGGTTGCCCATGCCGTAGTCGACGACGGCGACCACGGGCTTGCGGTTCGCGCTCATAACGAGCCCTTGGTCGACGGGATCACGCCCAGGGAACGCTCGTCCAGCGTCATCGCCATGCGCAGCGCCCGGCCGAAGGCCTTGAAGATGGTCTCGCACTGGTGGTGCGCGTTGTGGCCCTTGAGGTTGTCGATGTGCAGCGACACCCCGGCGTGGTTCGAGAAGCCCTGGAAGAACTCGTAGGCGAGCTGGGTGTCGAACGCGCCGATCATGCCGGCCTTGAAGTCGACCTCCATGTGCAGGCCCGGGCGCCCGGAGAAGTCGACCACCACGCGCGAGAGCGCCTCGTCCAGCGGCACGTACGCGTGGCCGTAGCGCGTCAGGCCCTTCTTGTCGCCGACCGCCTTCGCCACCGCCTGGCCCAGCGTGATCCCGACGTCCTCCACCGTGTGGTGGCCGTCGATGTGCAGGTCGCCCTCGGCGTGGATCTCGAGGTCGATCAGGCCGTGGCGGGCGATCTGGTCGAGCATGTGGTCGAAGAAGCCGATGCCCGTATGCAGCGTCGCGGCCCCGGTGCCGTCGAGGTCGACGCGCGCCTTGATCCTGGTTTCCTTGGTGTCGCGCCGGACTTCGGCGATGCGGTGCTCGGTCATTGCGTGAGTTCCGACAGGGCGCCGCGCAGCGCGGCGAGGGTCAGGGGATTCTCCTGCGGCGTGCCGATCGTGATGCGCACGCAGTCGGCCAGCAGCGGGTGCAGGCCGGAGACGTTCTTCACGAGCACGCCGCGCGCCCTCATGCCCTCGAAGACGCGCTTCGCGTCGGGCACGCGCACGAGGATCATGTTGGCCTGGCTCGGGAACGCGCGCACGCCGGGCAACGCGGCGAGCTCGCGCGCGAGCGCCTCGCGCTCGGCGCGGATCGTGGCCGCCTGGCGGGCGTACTCGTCGGCGTGCTCCAGGGCGAACAGCGCGGCCTCGCAGTTGAGGACGCTGACGTTGAACGGCGGGCGCAGCTTGTCGAGCTCGGCGATGAGCGGCGCGCGTCCCATCAGGTAGCCGATGCGCACGCCGGCGAGGCCGAACTTGCTCATCGTGCGCATCAGCAGCACGTGCTCGTGGCGTTCGAGGCGGTGCAGCGAGTCCCGCGCGGCGAAGGGCTGGTACGCCTCGTCGATGACGACGAGCCCCGGGGCGGCCTCGATGATCGCGTCGATCACGTCGTCGTCCCACAGGTTGGCGGTCGGGTTGTTCGGGTAGGCGATGTGGACGATGGCGGGGCGGTGCTCGCGCACCGCGGCGAGCATCGCGGGGCCGTCGAGCTCGAAGTCGGGCGTCAGCGGCACGCCGACGAAGCGCAGGCCCTGCAGCTTCGCCGCCATCTCGTACATCACGAAGCCGGGCAGCGGGGCGAGCACCACGTTGCCGGGGACGTCGGCGGCCAGGGTCAGCAGGCTGATCAGCTCGTCGGAGCCGTTGCCCAGCATCAGGTCGCAGCCCGCGGGCATGCGCGCGTGCTTCGCCAGCTCGGCGCGCAGCACGTCGCAGCGCTCGGCCGGGTAGCGGTTGAGCGCCACCTCCGCCAACCGCTCGCCCAGCGCGCGGCGCAGCGCCGGCGGCAGGCGGAACGGGTTCTCCATCGTGTCGACCTTGACCAGGCCGGCGCTGGGCTGCACGGCGTAGCCGTGCATGCCCTGGACGTCGGCGCGCAGGGTGCGGGACATGCGATCGGCGAGGGAGGTGGTCATGACTTGACGGTGGCGACGGACAGGGGAGCGGGCGGATCGCCGTCGAGGATGTCGGGGCCCGATCGGAAGGGGTTCACCACCAGCACGCTGTCGACGAGCTGGCCATGCGGGAGGTCTTCCGAGACGAGGTACTGGCAGCCCTGCTGTTGCGCGGCCGCGATGACGAGGGAATCCCACCACGAGAAGCCGTAGCGGCTCTCGACCGCCCAGGCCGTCTCGAGCGTGGCCAGGTCGTTCTGCCACGGGTTCCAGTGCTGGTAGCGGCGCACGACGGCGCGCGCGTCGCCCGCGGAGATCGCCGTCGGGAACCTGCGCCGGGCATTGGCGTAGAACTCGTTGAGCACCTGCGCGCTGGTGCGGCCGCAGCGCCGCGTCCAGCACGCGCGCACCCAGGCCTGGGCGCGGTCGCGCTTGGCGGGATCGCGATCATCCACGCAGTGGAGCAGGACGTTCGTGTCGAGGAAGGTCTCGGGGCCCGTGCTCATCGGAAGGCCTTGCGGTCGTTGGCCTCGTCGCGGGTCAGGTAGGGCCCGGTCGACGCCCCCATGCTCTTGAACTCGAGCACCTCGCGCATCGCGCGCTCGTAGGCGTCGTCGCTGCGCATCTTCTCGGCCAGCAGCTCGCCGATCAGGCGCGACACGCTCGTGTTGCGGCGTGCGGCCTCCATGCGCGCCCAGTCGGCGACCTGGTCTTCCATGGTGACGGTGACGTTCTTCATCGCAGCGGCTCCGGCCGAAGGGACACGAACTTCGTGTTCCACTAGTTTCGTGCCACACGAACTTCGTGTCAACGCTTCAGACGCATCTCCGCGGCGCGGGCGTGGGCCTGCAGCCCTTCGCCATAGGCCAGTTCGGCGGCGATGGGGCCCAGGATGTGAGCGCCTGCTTCACTCACTTCGATGAGGCTGCTGCGCTTCTGGAAGTCGTAGACGCCCAGCGGCGAGGAGAAGCGCGCCGTGCCGGAGGTCGGCAGCACGTGGTTCGGGCCGGCGCAGTAGTCGCCAAGGCTCTCGCTCGTGAAGGCGCCGAGGAAGATCGCGCCGGCGTGGCGCAGCAGCGGCTCCCAGCGCCCGGGTTCGCGGCTGCTCACCTCGAGGTGCTCGGGCGCGATGCGGTTGCTGATCTCGCAGGCTTCCTCCATCGAGCGCGTGCGGATGAGCGCGCCGCGGCCCTCGAGCGAGGCCCGGATCACCGCCTGGCGCGGCATCTCGCCGATCAGGCGGTCGATGGCCACGCGCACTTCGTCGACGTAGGCCGCGTCGGGGCACAGCAGGATGCTCTGCGCGAGCTCGTCGTGCTCGGCCTGGCTGAACAGGTCCATCGCCACCCAGTCCGGCGGGGTCGTGCCGTCGGCCAGCACGAGGATCTCGCTCGGGCCGGCGATCATGTCGATGCCGACCTGGCCGAACACGCGCCGCTTGGCGCTCGCGACGTAGGCGTTCCCGGGTCCGGTGATCTTGTCGACCGCCGGGATGGTGGCGGTGCCGTAGGCGAGCGCCGCCACGGCCTGGGCGCCGCCGACCGTGAACGCGCGCGTCACCCCGGCGACGTAGGCCGCCGCCAGCACCAGCCGGTTGCGCTCGCCGCGCGGCGTGGGCACGACCATCACGATCTCGGCGACGCCGGCGACGTGCGCCGGCAGCGCGTTCATCAGCACGCTGGACGGGTAGGCGGCCTTGCCGCCGGGCACGTAGATGCCCACGCGGTCGATCGGCGTCACCTTCTGGCCCAGCAGCGTGCCGTCCTCGTCGCGGTACTGCCAGCTGCGGCCGCAGGCGTCGAGCTGGCGCTGGT
>Ga0209051_1001915_pt1 | contig 16158 bp, 10 predicted proteins | sample AraplaCvi_mMS_r2_2_FD_184286 | JGI IMG/M metagenome (GOLD analysis project Ga0209051, IMG submission 184286) | Arabidopsis root microbial communities from North Carolina, USA - plate scrape MF_Cvi_mMS_r2 (SPAdes) (version 2) | ecosystem: Host-associated > Plants > Roots > Endosphere | place...
GCAGCTGCGCTGGGTAGCGTTCCCTGGTCGCATCGACATCGTCTACGAATACAGCTTCACCCCGGTTACCGGCTTCTATCTTCTCGACAGCGCCTGGCAGGGCCAATGGGATGTCTTCTACGACGTGTTCCGTCACATCATCCTGCCGGCCTCGCTGCTCGGTTATTTCTCGCTCGCCTATATCAGCCGTATGACCCGCAGCTTCATGCTGAACGAGCTGTCGCAGGAATATGTGGTGGCAGCCCGCGCGAAGGGACTTTCGGAAACGCGGGTGATCTGGGGCCATGCATTGAGGAATGCGGCGGTGCCACTCGTGACGGTGATTGCGCTTTCCTATGCAGGCCTGCTTGAGGGCTCGGTGCTGACGGAGACAGTCTTCTCCTGGCCCGGCATCGGCTTCTACATCACCAACTCGCTGCAAAGCGCAGATATGAACGCCGTGCTCGGCGGCACGATCGTCATCGGCACGGTTTTTGTCGGCATCAATCTCATTTCCGATCTTCTCTATCGGATACTCGACCCGAGGACGCGAAACCGATGACGGTTCCGACCACGCCTTCCACGCCGATCAGCCGCCGCGAGTGGCTTCTGTCCGATCGACCGCAGTCGCGCACGCAGGCCCGGCTCGGCCGCGCCTATGTTACCTGGCGGCAGTTCACCGCCAACCGGCTCGCCGTCGTCGGTCTGCTCATCATCTTGGCGCTGCTGCTTGTCGCTGCTTTTGCCGATGTCATCGCCACGCATAATCCGGTCATGGGGGACTTGAAAAATGCCCGCCTGCTGCCGCCCGGCAGCGCCGGTTATCTGCTCGGCACCGACGACCAGGGTCGCGATATCTTTTCGCGCCTCGTCTACGGCTCCAGGCTGACGCTCCTCGTCGTCGTGCTGGTCGCCATCATTTCCGCGCCGATCGGACTCATCGTCGGTACGGTATCGGGTTATGCCGGCGGATGGGTGGATGCGACGCTGATGCGCATCACCGATATCTTCCTTGCCTTTCCGAAGCTCGTGCTGGCGCTCGCCTTCGTCGCGGCCCTCGGGCCCGGCATCCAGAACGCGATCATTGCGATCGCCATCACCTCCTGGCCCCCTTATGCGCGTATCGCCCGCGCAGAGACCCTGACCGTGCGGCGGTCCGACTATATTTCGGCGGTTAAGCTCATGGGCGCCTCGCCCCTGCGCATCATTGTGCGGCACATCATGCCGCTCTGCATCTCCTCGCTGATCGTACGCGTGACGCTCGACATGGCCGGCATCATCCTGACGGCCGCCGGCCTTGGTTTCCTCGGTCTTGGCGCTCAGCCGCCGCTGCCGGAATGGGGCGCGATGATTGCTTCCGGCCGCCGCTTCATCCTCGACCAATGGTGGGTCGCGGCCATGCCCGGCATCGCCATCCTCGTCGTCAGCCTCGGCTTCAATCTCCTGGGTGACGGCCTGCGCGATGCGCTCGATCCGAAGGAGGCTGGTCAATGAGTTCGCTTCTAACCGTGAAAAACCTGCGCGTCAGCTACCCGACCCGGACCGGCGTTATCGAGGCCGTGCGTGGTGTCTCCTTCACACTCGGCAAGGAGCGGCTGGGCATCGTCGGCGAATCCGGCTCCGGCAAGTCGCAGACCGGCCGCGCCATCATGGGCCTGACGCCGAAGCACGGTGTCGTCACCGCCGACACACTGGATTTCAGCGGCATGGATCTGCTGAAGGCATCGGCGGCCGAACGGCGCAAGCTGCGCGGCAAGCGTATCGCGATGATCCTGCAGGATCCGAAATATTCGCTCGATCCGGTCATGACCATCGGCAAGCAGATTTGCGAAACGCTGCGCACGCATGAGAGGATCGGCAGAGGCGAGGCGCGAGACCGTGCGCTCGACATGCTGGAAGCGGTGCAGATCCGCGATCCCCAACGCGTCTTCGATTTGTATCCCCATGAGGTTTCGGGCGGCATGGGTCAGCGCGCAATGATCGCGATGATGCTGATCGCTGGGCCGGAACTCCTGATCGCCGACGAGCCTACCTCGGCCCTCGACGTAACAGTCCAGCTCGATGTCCTGAGGATCATGGACCGGCTGGTGTCCGAGCGTGGCATGGGATTGATTTTCGTCTCTCACGACCTGAGGCTCGTTTCCTCCTTCTGCGACCGCGTCATCGTTATGTATGCTGGCCGCATTGTCGAAGAGATAGCCGCATCTGAGCTTCGCAATGCGAAGCATCCCTATACGCAGGGCTTGTTGAACTGCATGCCGCAGATCGGTGAAGATCGGCATCCGCTGCCGGTCCTTGACCGTAAGCCGGAGTGGGCAGCATGAGTACAGCGCTGTCTGCAGACCATCTCGGTGTCGTCTATGACCATTTCCATGCGTTGAAAGACGTGAGCGTTTCCATCGAGAGCGGCGAATCCTTTGGCCTCGTCGGTGAGTCCGGCTCGGGCAAGTCGACGCTGCTGCGCGCGGTCGCCGGGCTTGCGCCGGTCAGTGAGGGAACGATCCACATCCATGGCGAGGTGCTTAAAGGCTCGAAGCGAAGCAGAAGCTTCTACCGAGGCGTCCAGATGGTCTTTCAGGATCCCTATGGCTCGCTGCATCCCCGCCAGACCGTCGACCGGCTGCTTCTGGAGCCGCTCGCCATCCACGGTATCGGCGACGGCGAGAAGCGCATTGCCAGGGCGCTCGACGAGGTCGGGCTCGGCAACGGTTTTCGCTTCCGCTACCCACATCAGCTTTCCGGAGGCCAGCGGCAGCGTGTGGCGATCGCCCGCGCCCTGATCGTCGAGCCGTCGATCCTGCTGCTCGACGAGCCGACGTCGGCGCTCGACGCCTCCGTCCAAGCCGAAGTCCTCAACCTTCTGGAACAGATCCGCCGTGACAGGAAACTGACCTTCGTCATGGTCAGCCACGATCTCGGGGTCATCACCCACATGTGCGAGAGGCTTGCCGTGATGCGCGGCGGCGCTGTTGTTGAACGGCTGACATCGGCCGAACTTGCCGCCGGGAGCGTTCACGAGGAGTACACGCGAAATTTGATGATCGCGAGCAAGGGTTTCGTGAAGGCTTGAAGTCCAATGTTTTCAAGCCTTTGAAAAACCTCGCACGGCATCGGCGTTAAGGATAATGTTTTCCTAAAACACGACCATTCGACTAGACTATTGACAGTTGCCTTGGTTCTGTCATGATCCCGTTAACGACCGTTAGCTTTCGTGATCGATGGAGGTTGAGGCATGTTCTTTCTCGGTGGGATGACCATGGGTTACCTCGATCCTCCGGTTCAGGCCGAGCGGAGGGATACCTCCTCCGTGACCATCCCGGCGGAAAAGGATCGCCGGTTGATCGAAACATCCCCCAATGCACCCCAGAGCGATGGCGCCGCTGAGCGCTCCTGGATCTGGGCATGGCGCACGCTCTGCTGAGCAGACGCCTGGGTGGATTTTCTCTTCCGTCTGCTCTGGACGGAATTTTATCTCTACCTACCTTATAGGGAATATAAGAATATAAATGCGAGCCAGCAATTCGGCCGCAGAACAAACAGACGGAGGCGACACATGGCAAATCTGGGTATTTCGCATACTCACGTGAACCAGTACGGATCCGTACCGGCAAAGAAGCCGGTCACCACGCGGCACAAAATCCAGACCGCGATCCATGCAACACTTTTCACGGCGGCTTTCCTTTTCGTTGTCGCCATGGTTTGCGGCGTCGTCGGCTGATGCCGGCACGTCCTCGAGCGCCACTCTGATGGTGCTCGCCTGATCGAGCATATGTCCATCCGGAACAATTAGGATGCATCAGCATTCTCCTGACACTTCGGTGTTCATAGGAGAATGGTCATGAAAGGCATCCTGCTGTGGTTGCTCGGTATTCCGATCCCCATCATCATCCTTCTTTACCTGTTCCACGCGGTCTAGCCCATTGCCGAAAGTAGGCGTGGGGCGCGGATCGCGCCGGGAACGCCGTGCAGGCGCATGGATATGTCCATGCGCCTTTTTCATGCCGACGGCGGAAAGCGCGAGATGGTCATCGCCTTGATTTATTTCGATCGTGTCCAAGTTTCCCCAGTGGCTTCGCAGGGGCGTCGGATAGCCATGACCATCCGCAAAGTCATGCCATGGAGCCGGACGATTTATCGCCGAAAACTGTGCGAACCGTCTGATGATCCTGCTTTTGCCGGCCGTCGAAGATGACTGACCCGTTCATGCGACAGTCATCGCAAGCAGTGCAGACCTAGCCAAAATCGCAGAGTTGTTTGGATCCAGAACCGAACCCATGAACATTTCCAACCCGTCTCCAAGCGTGTCGCGCGAGCCCGACAAGAAGCAGATCGACCAAGGCGACTCGATCCGCTCGACCTATCTGTCCAACGAAGACATCAGGGTGCTGGGCGAAGATGTAGCCCGCAATGCCGTCAGCGCGCTGCCTGCCTTCGCACCTTTCGACTTCTTCGCGCGCAACAGGGAGAACGAGAAGGAAATCCTGCGCGTCTACCGCACGACCGCAACCGATGTCGAAGCCGGAGAGACGATTACGCCAGCGGCGGAATGGCTGCTCGACAACCATTATATCATCGAAGAGGCCATTCACGAGGTCCGCCGCGATTTCCCGCGCCGCTTCTATCGCGAACTGCCGTTGATGAAGGTCGACGGTGTCGGGATTCCACGCACGCTTGTCCTCGCCTGGCTCTATGTCGCCCATACCCACAGCACTGTCTCAGAGGAAAGCCTGACGGCGCTGGTCGAAGGCTTCCAGCAGCATGAGACGCTGAAGATCGGCGAGCTTTGGGCGTTGCCGACGCTTGTGCGGTTCGTGCTCGTCGAAAATCTCCGGCGTATTTCGAGCCGCGTCGAGCGTAGCCGTCGCCTGCGCCGCCGTGCCAATGAGGCCGCGGACGAGCTGGTGCGCCTTGCCGACACGGCAAAGGCCGCTGCCTATCTGAAGACGCTCGAGGTGTTTGCCGAGGACAATACGTTTTCGACGCAGTTTCTCTATCGCATGCGTGATGGCTCGCGGACTTCGAGCCTCGCCCTTTCCTGGCTCGATGAGCGGCTCGAGAAACTTGGTCGTGACAGCGAAGAAACGCTGATGGCGGAACACAGCCGGCTCTCTTCCGGCAATGTCATGATGGGTAACATCATCCGCAGTCTGCGGGAGATAAACGATGCGGACTGGTCCGTCTGGGTCGAGCAGGTCAGTCATGTCGACAGGCTGCTCTGGGATCATTCGGACTATGGCGATCTCGATTCCGGCTCGCGCAATACCTATCGCAAACAGATCGAGAAGCTTGCCATGCACTCGCCGCTGAGCGAAGTGGAAATCGCCAAGCTTGCCGTGGACATGGTCGCGGAATCGAGGCTTTCCGATGAGCGACCACTGCAGCAGCCAAATGTCGGCGAGTTCATAGCAGGCACTCAACGCCTGAAGCTCGAGGCGCGCGCAAACTATCGTCCAACGCTGGCGCAACGTCTCGCCCGCTCGGTGCGAAAGTTCAACTGGATGGCTATCGCCGTTCCGATCGTGCTCGTCACCATCGCCGCCATGACCGTCATTGGAAGCTTCATGGTCAGTGCCGGCATGGGGCCGATTGAAATCGCCTTGCTGCTGATCCTCTTCTCGCTGCCCGCTTCCGATGGAGCGAGCGGCCTGTTCAATACGGTCCTCTCTTTCTTCGTCACGCCGGCGCGGCTTGTCGGCTATGAATTCAAGCACGGCATTCCCGATGATGCACGCACGCTCCTCGTCGTGCCGTGTTTGATTTCCAATCGCGATAGTGTCGACGAGATGGTACGCAATCTCGAGGTCCACTATTTCGCCAATCCGCGGGGTGAGATCTATTTTGCGCTGCTGAGCGACTGGCCGGATAGCGAGGTTGAGGAAACTTCGGCCGATCTCGAAGTGCTGGAATATGCGCGTCGGGAAGTCGCCAATCTCTCGGCCCGCTATGCCCATGACGGCAAGACGCGCTTTTATCTGCTGCACCGCCGCCGCCTCTATAATCCCTCTGAAGGCGTATGGATGGGCTGGGAGCGCAAGCGCGGCAAGCTGCACGAGCTGAACCTGCTATTGCGTGGTGATCGCGATACGACCTATCTGCCGGGCGCCAACACCGTGCCGGCCGATGTCGAATATGTCATGACGCTCGATGCCGATACGCGCCTGATGCGTGACAGCGTCACCAAACTCGTCGGCAAGCTCCACCACCCGATCAATCGCCCTGTCATCGACCCGGAAAGCGGACGCGTCGAAAGCGGCTATGGCATCCTGCAGCCGCGCGTGACGCCGTCACTGACGACAGGCAAAGATGCGTCGGTCTTTCAACGCATCTTTTCGATCAATCGCGGCCTCGATCCCTATGTCTTTACGGTTTCGGATGTCTATCAGGATCTTGTCGGCGAAGGCACGTTCACCGGAAAAGGGCTTTATCACGTCGATGCCTTCGAGGGTTCACTGAAGGGGCGGATCGAAGAGAATTCAGTGCTCAGCCATGATCTTCTCGAAGGTTCGATGGCGCGTTGCGCGCTCGTCACAGATCTCGAACTCGTCGAGGACTTTCCCATACGCTACGAAGTCGAGACCTCGCGCCAGCATCGCTGGGCGCGGGGCGATTGGCAGCTCCTGCCCTACCTGTTCAATCCGAAATACGGCGTCACCGCGCTTGGGCGCTGGAAAATGTTCGACAATCTGCGTCGGTCGCTGACACCGATCGCTTGGTTTCTTGCATCGGTGCTCGGCTGGTATCTGATGGAGCCTTTCGGGGCATTGATCTGGCAGATCCTTTTGATCTTCTGCCTGTTTGTGGCCCCGACCCTGTCGCTCATCAGTGGCATCATGCCGCGCAGCAGCGATACAGTCGCCAGCGCCCATCTTTATACTGTCTGGTCGGATATCGCTGCCGCCAACGCTCAAGTGGCTTTGCGCATCATCTTCATCGCCGACACCGTCTGCATGACGGTGGATGCGATCGGCCGATCACTCTACCGCCTCTTCGTCAGCCGCAAGCTTCTCTTGCAATGGCGTACCGCTGCCAGTGTCGGGGCCGGGAAGCAGGGCACCATCCTCTCCTATTACAGAGCGATTTGGCACGCTCCGGTTCTGGCGATTTTGTCGGTCGCCCTCGCCGCATTGTCCGGCAGTGACTCTTTCCTTGTCGGCATTCCCTTCGCGCTGCTCTGGATCTGTTCGCCGGCTGTCGCCTGGTATGTGAGCCAGTCGGCCGAGACGGAAGACCGGCTTGACGTGCCGGATGCGGTTTCCAGCGAGTTGCGCAAGATCGCGCGCCGCACCTGGCGCTACTTCGAGACTTTCACGACGGCGGAGCAGAACTATCTGCCGCCCGACAACGTGCAGGAAACGCCCCACGTCATCGTCGCGACGCGCACTTCGCCGACAAATATCGGCGTTTATCTGCTGTCCGTCATTTCGGGACGCCATTTCGGATGGTTCTCCTTCCAGGAGACGATCGAGCGCCTGGAGCAGACGATCTCCACGGTCGACCGCATGGAGAAGTTCCGCGGCCATCTTTTCAACTGGTATCACACCGATACGCTTGAGGCGCTTGCACCTCGTTATGTCTCTGCAGTCGACAGCGGCAATCTCGCCGGTCACCTGATTGCCATTTCCTCAGCCTGCTGCGATTGGGCGGAAGCACCTTCGGCGCATGTCCAGGGCAATCTCGACGGTGTGGGTGACACTGTCGGTATTCTCGGTGAAGTGCTGGCCGACCTGCCTGATGATCGCAAGACCGTGCGGCCGTTGCGTCGCCGTCTGGAAGAGCGCATAGCCGGCTTCCAGAATGCGCTTGCTGCCGTCAAACGCGAGCATGAATTTGCCTCCATCCGTGTGATCAACCTTACGGTCCTGGCGCGCGACATTCAGAACCTCGCCGGCAACCTGCATCACGAAGTGAAGTCGAAGCAGACGGAAGAAGTCACGGCCTGGGCGGTGTCGCTGGTCAAGGTCTGTGAGGCACATATCGCCGACAGTACCTTCGACCTTTCCAATATCGATGCATTGCGGCCCCGCTTGGTAGCGCTCCGCGACAAGGCTCGCGATCTCGCCTTTTCGATGGATTTCGGCTTTCTGTTTCGTCCGGAGCGTCGCCTTCTGTCGATCGGTTACCGCGTGGAAAGCGGCGAGCTCGACGCGGCATGCTATGATCTTCTGGCTTCGGAATGCCGTCTTACGTCGCTCTTCGGTATCGCCAAGGGCGATCTGCCGACGGAGCATTGGTACAAGCTCGGCCGCCAGGTCGTACCGGTTGGTGCTCGCGGCGCGCTGGTCTCCTGGTCCGGCTCGATGTTCGAATATCTGATGCCGCCACTCGTCATGCAGGAGCGCGGTGGAGGCATCCTCAACCAGACCAATAATCTCGTCGTTGTCGAACAGATGAACCATGCCCGCAAGCTCGGCACACCATGGGGCATCTCGGAAGCGGCCTTTAATGCCCGCGACCGTAACCTCAACTATCAGTACACGAACTTCGGCGTGCCGACGCTTGGCCTGAAGCGCGGTCTCGGCCACAATGCCGTCATCGCACCCTATGCTTCGCTGCTCGCCAGCCAGTACTATCCGGAAGCATCGCTGGAAAACCTGCAAAGGCTTCGCAAGCTTGGCGCTCTCGGCAAGTTCGGCTTTCACGACGCCGTCGACTTCACGCCGACCCGCGTACCCGAGGGCAAGAAGTGTGCGGTCGTCTACAATTACTATGCCCACCACCACGGCATGTCGATCGCGGCTGTCGCCAACGTTGCCTTCAACGGCCACCTGCGTGAGCTCTTCCACTCTGATCCGGTCATCGAAGCGGCTGAACTGCTGCTGCAGGAAAAAGCACCGCGCGACATTCCGGTCATGAGCGGCAAGGATGAATCCAATACGCCTGCCAGCATCCAGGACGATCTGATGCGCCCCGTCATCCGCAAAGTCGACGATCCGGCTTCGCGCGAACGAGAGCTCGTTTTCCTGTCGAACGGTCATTATTCCCTGATGTTGACGGCAACAGGTGCGGGTTACGCCCGTTGGAACGGTCTATCCGTTTCTCGTTGGAAGCCAGATCCGACCGAAGACCGCTGGGGCAATTTCATTTTCCTGCGCGATACGGAGACCAATGAATGGTGGTCGGCGACAGCGGAGCCGAAGAGCGTGGAGGGTGAAACGGTCAGAGTGGAATTTGCTGACGAGAAGGCCGTGTTCACAAAGGTTCTTGGCGAGCTCCTGAGTGAGGTCGAATGTATCGTTGCCACCGAGCATGATGCGGAGGCCCGCCGCCTGACATTGTTCAACATGGGTGCCGAAGATCGCTTCATCGAAGTAACCTCCTATCTGGAGCCGGTCATCACGTCCGACGAGACGGACAACGCGCATCCGGCTTTCGCTCGCATGTTCGTCAGAACGGAGATCGATAAGCGCGGTGATGTCATCCGCGCCGAGCGAAACAAGCGTGATCCGAATGAACCGAACATGAGTATCGCGCATCTTATCGTCGACAACGCCGGCGACACGCGTCACACCGAATTCGAAACCGAGCGGCGGGCGTTCATCGGTCGTGGCCGCAGCCTTTCGAATGCCGCTGCCTTTGATCCGGGTGTCCGCCTTTCCGGCACCGACGGTTTCACGCTGGATCCCGTCCTGTCGTTGCGCCGGACAGTGCGCGTGCCGGCCGGCAAGAAGATCAGCGTGATCTTCTGGACGATTGCAGCACCTGATCGTGCCGAGGTGGACAAGGCCGTCGAACGCTACCGCCACCCGGATGCCTTCAATCATGAGCTCATCCAGGCCTGGACGCGCACACAGGTGCAGATGCGCCATGTCGGTGTCAGCTCGCAGCAAGCGGTAGCATTCCAGCATCTCGGCCGTCATCTCGTCTATCCCGACATGCAGCTTCGCGGCGACTACGGCGCCGTCAGTGCGGGCATGCAGTCGCAGTCGGCGCTTTGGCCGCTGGCGATTTCGGGCGATTTCCCGATCTTCACGCTGCGCATCGATGACGACATGGATCTTGAAATCGCCCGCGAAGCGCTGCTGGCGCAGGAATATCTGCGTTCGCGCGGGGTGGCCGCCGATCTTGTCATCATGAATGAGCGCGCCTCGTCCTATGCGCAGGATATGCAGCACGCTCTCGACGCCATGTGCGAAAACGTGCGGCGCCTCGGACAGGCCGACGGGTTGCGTCAGCATATTTTTGCGGTCCGCAAGGACTTGATGGAAGACAGTACCTATGAGGCGCTGATCGCCGCCTCACGCGTGACGCTACATGCAAAGAACGGCAAAGTGGTCGACCAGATCAACCGTGCCCGCGTCCTGTCTGTGCCCCTTAAGGAAATGCCGGAGATCGCGGAAAAAGCCGAGCGTGCCCTAACGCCGGTCAAGCGCATACCGCCACTGCCGGCTCCGTCCATCAAGACCGTTGCCATCGAGGAGGAGGGCGATCTCGACTTCTGGAACGGTATCGGCGGCTTTGCCCGCGACAGCAATGAATATGTCGTGCGCCTGCCGGGTGGACAGGCAACGCCGCAGCCTTGGATCAATGTCATCTCGAACGAGCGGTTCGGCTTCCATGTCTCGACGGAAGGTGCCGGTTTCACCTGGAGCGTCAATTCGCGCGATTACCAACTCACTCCCTGGTCGAATGACGCAGTCATCAACCGTCCCGGCGAGGCTCTCTACCTAACGGATCTCGAAAGTGGCGCGGTTATGACGCCATTTGCGGGCCTTTCCCGTCGTAACGATATTCGTTTCGAAGCGCGTCATGGTCTCGGTTATTCCACCTTCTCCACCACGCAGCACGAGATCGCGCTCGAGGTGACGCAGACCGTAGATCGCGAAAAGCCGGTGAAGCTGCAGCGCCTGCGCCTGCGCAACGCCGGTTCTGTAAGCCGCAAGCTCAGGCTCTACGCCTATGTCGAATGGATCCTTGGGAATAATCCGCAGAAGACCGCTTCTTTCATCCTGTCGAAACTTGACGAGGAGACAGGGGCGCTGTTTGCGACGAACCCCTACAGCATCGACTATTCGGGTCGCACCGCTTTCTTCGCCGCAAGCGAGACGATTTCGAGTTTCTCGGCAAGCCGTCGCGAGTTTATAGGCAGAAGCGGGAGGATTGAGGCGCCTGTTGCCGTGACGACAGCTACTGCTCTTTCCGGCTCGGTAGGCCTCGACGGCGATCCGGCGGCGATCCTCGCGATCGATATCGAACTCGGTGCCGGTGAGGAGCGCAACATCACTTTCTTCCTGGGCGATGCGTCCACCGAAGAGGATGCTCGCACCCTGCTTACCAATATCAGAGAGTCCTCGTTCGATGAGGCGGTGAAGGCAAACCGGGATTTCTGGCAGGAATTCACCGGCAAGCTGCAGATCTCGACGCCGGATCAGGGTATGAACAAGCTCATCAACATCTGGCTGCCCTATCAGAGCCTCGGCTGCCGCATCATGGCTCGCACGGCCTTCTACCAGGCAAGCGGGGCCTTCGGCTTTCGTGACCAACTGCAGGATACGCTGGCCTTCGTGCTGCAGGAGCCTGAGCTTGCACGAAGACAGATTATCAATGCGGCCTCGCGACAGTTCCGCGAGGGCGACGTGCAGCACTGGTGGCTGCCGGGGACTGGAGCTGGCGTACGCACCACTATCTCCGATGATGTCGTTTGGCTCGCCTATGCGATTGATCATTATTGCAGCGTCAGCGGCGACAAGAGCGTGCTCGACGAACAACTCGCCTTCCTCGAAGGTCCGGCGCTGCTGGAAGGCCAACATGACTCCTTCTTCAAACCGGAAGTATCCGAGGATACGGCAAGCATCTATGAGCATGCGGCACTGGGGCTCGATCTTGCCATTGCACGCAAGGGGACGAATGGCCTGCCGCTCTTCCTCGGCGGCGACTGGAACGATGGGATGAACCGTGTCGGCATAGACGGCAAGGGTACGAGTGTCTGGCTCGGCTGGCTGCTTGCCGGCACGCTGCGCTCCTTCATTCCTTATGCCGAGGAGCGGGGCGACAAACCCCGTGTCGAGCGTTGGAACGCGCATCTCGTCGACCTCAAAAAAGCGCTCGAAACCGTTGCCTGGGACGGCGACTATTATCGTCGCGGCACTTTCGACGACGGTACGCCGCTCGGCTCGAAGGAGAGCCTGGAATGCCAGATCGATTCGATTGCACAATCCTGGAGCGTGCTCTCAGGTGAAAGTGATCCAGGGCGGGCCGCCAAGGCGATGGATGCGGTACTCGACCGGCTGGTTGACGAAGATGCCCGGATCATCCGCCTTTTCACACCGCCTTTTGAAAGATCGCTGAAGGATCCAGGCTATATCAAGGCCTATCCGCCCGGCGTTCGCGAAAATGGTGGCCAGTATACGCATGCCGCGACCTGGGTGGTCATGGCGCTGGCGGAATTGAAGCGGGGCGACGATGCCTTGCGCTGTTTCCAGATCCTCAACCCGATCACCCATTCGCTGAATAAGGCGGCCGCCGAACGCTATCGCGTCGAGCCATATGTCGTGGCGGCCGATGTCTATGGACATGCCCCCTATGTCGGGCGGGGCGGCTGGACCTGGTACACCGGCTCGGCCGGATGGCTGTACCGCGCGGCTGTGGAAGGTATCCTCGGTATCCGGCTAAAGGGTGGACAACTTTTTGTGAACCCGTCGCTCCCTTCCAATTGGGACGGGTTTGCGGCAGAGATCGAACGCGACGGAAGCAAATACCGCATTTCGGTCTCAAAAGCGTCCAATGCTGGCGGCTACAGTGTGTCGATAGACGGCAGCGAAGTCGCCAATCCCCAGGAGGGATATCCGGTCGGGCAACAGCAATCTCCAAGCTGATTTTCCGGCGATTCGTGCGGCCAAACGGGGAACCCTTTTGGCCGGCGTAGCGTTTGCAAAACGGATAACAGGAGAGACACCATGGCAGGTATGCCGACCAAAGCCATTGGCGCCCAACGAACTTCCATGTCAGTAGCGGCGTCCAAGCGTGATACGAGGCTCGACGTCATTCGTGGTCTTGCACTCATAACGATCTTCATCAATCACGTTCCGGGGCAAATTTTCGAATATATTACGACCAAGAATTTTGGTTTTTCAGATGCCGCCGAAGCCTTCGTGCTGATCTCGGGCATCGCAGTCGGCCTTGCCTATGGTTCGCGCTTCAAGGCGGGTAAGCGCCTGGAGGTGGCGATCAAGGCGGCAAAGCGTGCCTTCACACTTTATCTTGCCCATATGATCACCACTTTCGTGACGCTCGCGCTCTTCATCTGCGGCGCCTGGCTGTTTCACCGACCGGGCCTGTTGGTCGAGATCAACATTCTGGCGGTGCTCATGAACCTGAAGGAGGGCATTCCAGCGCTGCTCCTGCTCGGCCATCAGATCGGCTACAACAATATCCTGCCGATGTACGGTGCGCTTATGCTGATGGTGCCGCTGATCCTGCTTCTGAACGAGAAAAGCACGTTGCTGGCGCTTGCCGTTTCCGGAACGGTCTGGCTTCTTGCAGGTATCTATCAGATCGCGCCGCAGAACATGCTGTTCGAGGGAGACTGGTTCCTCAATCCTTTCTCCTGGCAGTTCCTTTTCACGATCGGCATCGTCTCGATGATGCATATAAAGCGCGGCGGCACGCTTCCCCACCATCCGCTGCTTTTCGCGTTGTCGTTGGGCTATGTCGTGCTCTCCTTCATCTGGGTGACGGCACGTCTCTGGGATCTCGGCAACTATCTGGCCGCGCTTGGCCTGCCTGCAGTGCTGACCGGTTTCGACAAGACATTTCTGTCGTTGCCACGTCTTCTGCACATACTGGCGCTGGCCTATCTGGTGATCAACATTCCAGCGGTGTCACAGGCTTTCCGTCGCCCGGCCGATCACCCCCTGACAATCCTCGGCCGCCACTCGCTGAACATCTTTGTCGCCGGCACCATCCTTGCAATGGTCGGCCAAGTGCTGCTCTACATCACCAATCGCGACCAGATCATCGGCCCGATCTTCGTGCTTGCCGGCATCGCAGCGCAGTTCGCCTATGCCTATTATCTTGAATATAAGCGCGAACAGGAAAAGGCCCGGCCACTCGCCGGCGGCGCCATCCCGGTGCCGGTCCGCGTCAACCGCACGGTGGATACTTACGGCCACAACAAACGGAAATAGGCAAGGCTTCCTGGGGTCTGAGTAAGCCGGCAGTCGAGAGGCTGCCGGTTCGATGCAGACGGCCATGGGCCTGCCGCGAGACGCGTGCAAGGCTACGATAGAAACCGTGACGACGATCCCTCGGCGATCACTATGAGATTTTGATTTTTTCGCTGTTCATCAGGAATGGAACGGCTACGAGCCTCGATCCATCTTTGCTCCCAAAGGCAATGCCAATGATAGGGAGCACGACGATGTACTTCGAACTCAAGGACGCCACCGCCGACATTCTCGCCAAGAGCCGTTGGCGCAACGAACTCTGCGACCTTCCGCTTGACCTGATCTCCTCCGAACGTGAAGCTTACGACATTCAGGCGATTGCGCAGGATGCGCTGGGCTTTGAGCGCAAGGGCTATGCGCTTGTCGGCACCAGCGAGGAATCGCGCCGCGTCCTCGGCCTTGAGAGGCCGATCTACTCCGAGATTCCCGCTTCCGCTCTGCTTGCCGCTACCAAGGAATTCCGGCTTCCGACCGGCACAATCGGTGTCCAGTGCGAACTGGTTTTCAAGATGTTGCGGGCCTATCCGGAGGCCGGAGAACCGATCAATCTCGATACTGCTGCCGACGCCGTGCTCGACTGCCGGCCGGCCATCGGCATCCTCGGGCGGCGGACGCGGCGTGTCTTCGTGGGAGACAACGCCGCGATCGCCGATTTCGGCCTGCATGTCGCGACCATCTGTGGTGACCATACCGGAACATTGTCGCCCGCTGACCTTGCTGCCATCGAGATTACGACTTTCCTGTTCAAGCAGACGGTCTTTGCCGGGACAGCAGCTTCAGTCATGGGCAATCCGCTCAATGCGATTGTCTGGCTGGCAGACCGGCTCTCTGCAAACGGCAGGCAGCTTCAAGCCAACGATATTGTCGCCACGGGATCGTGCACCGCCATTCTCCAGGTCTGGCCCGGCCAGCATCTGGCCGCCGATTTCGGGCGACTTGGACAGGTCGAATGCATCTTCGGGTGACATTCACTTCAATCTGAAAGGACAGATCATGAGGCCGCAGCGAAAGCCGTTCGTTGTCGAGATCAAGAAGACGAAACAGTTTGTCCGCAAGCCCGCTTCGACTGAGACTGGACGGGTAGATGCCGTGCTGCACGCGGGAACCAAGACGACCGCGAGCACGATCATCCGGGGCGGGGGCCGCACCTGATGGTCAGCCGTAATGTCCCACACGAATATTTCCTAATAGACGCGGCCAAGACTGACGGCCCTGTGGTCGGCCATCTTCGCGGCAAACCGATTTCCGCTCTGGTTATAGACAGGAACGGCAGCCGCTACCGCTTCGTTGGCGTCGCTGCGAGAGACGGCCGCGGCAGACTGGATGTCCTGTCTCTCAAGCAGGGTGAATGGATCGTCGCGCCCGATCTTGTCTATGAAGAGGCAGCCTAGGTCAGCTCGGTACTGCGATCGACGTCGCAAATGACGAGTGGGCCTGACGTCAGTGTTTCACGTGGAATTCCAACCAACAAAAAAGCCGGAAGAGCGATGCCCTTCCGGCTTTTTGTCATTCGCTTGCGAGCCGATCAGGCTGCTTCCGTCGCATGAGCCTTGCGGACTTCGTCGTCCGTCAGGATGCCACTGGCGCGGAGCAGAGCAGCGAAGCGGCCGTTCGAATGGCTGAGCTCATCGAAGCTGCCGTGCTCGACGATGCGGCCATTGTCGAGGAACAGCACCATATCCGCTTCGCGGACCGTCGAGAGACGGTGAGCGATGATGAAGGTGGTGCGGTTCTGGCGCAGGTTGTCGATTGCCGCCTTGACGCGCGCTTCCGTCTCAACGTCGAGGGCGGAAGTCGCCTCGTCGAGCACCAGGATCGGCGCATCCTTGAGGATGGCGCGGGCAATCGCAATACGCTGGCGCTCACCACCGGAGAGCTTGTTGCCGCGCTCGCCGACATGGGTTTCGTACTGCTCGTCGCGGTTCTCGATGAAGTCGGCAGCGGCAGCGGCTTCTGCGGCACGGCGCATATCCTCTTCCGAAGCGTTCTCGCGGCCGAGGCGGATGTTGTCGCTGAT
>Ga0209051_1001918_pt1 | contig 16139 bp, 14 predicted proteins | sample AraplaCvi_mMS_r2_2_FD_184286 | JGI IMG/M metagenome (GOLD analysis project Ga0209051, IMG submission 184286) | Arabidopsis root microbial communities from North Carolina, USA - plate scrape MF_Cvi_mMS_r2 (SPAdes) (version 2) | ecosystem: Host-associated > Plants > Roots > Endosphere | place...
TGGTCGCCGTAGACGTTGCGATCCATGTCCGCGAGCTGCAGACGGACCTTGTGGATGGTTGCTTTGAGGGCCATGCCCCATTGTCGCCTCCCCCAGGGCGCCGACCGGCCCTCGGGAAACCGGGCGGCGAGCGCGCCCAGCCCCCTCGGGGGGCGACTCGCAGACCGAGGCCGCCGGCGGCGAGCGCTCGGCCGCTCCGGAGCGAGCCGCCCAGCCCCCTCGGGGGGCGACTCGCGAAGCGAGTGGGGGTCGTCATTCACCAATGAGTGGGCTCGACGACCTCGGCGTCACCGCACAGGACCAACGGCTCCCCGCGCCGCTCGAACTGGATCGAGATCGTCACGCACATGTGCCCGCCCTGCAGCGTGAGATAGGGGCGCGTCACCTGCGCGGTCTGCGGGTAGCGCGCCGCCCGCCGGAAGTAGGGGCGGCGCGACCAGCGCGCCTCGCGCGTGTCGTGCAGCGGCGCGAAGCGCGCCTGGCCGCCCAGCACCTCGTCGGAGAAGCCGGGCGCGAACACGTTGTCGACCACCTGCTTGCCGTGGTGGTCGAGCAGGTAGCAGGTCTGCGCGCCGGGCTGCGCGAGGAAGCGCGCGCAGGCCTCGGCGAGCGTCGCGCCGCCGGCCAGCAGCACGCTCGCGAGCTCGATCGACTGCCGATACGAGGACATCTGGCGCTGCCACGCGAGGTCGTCGGCCGTGGACTGGCGGTCGAAGCGCTCCCAGGCGGCGCGCAGCGCGTCCTGGCCGTCCTCCGGCCCGGCCAGCCGCGGCGCGGGGCGCCCGAAGTGGTAGCCCTGGACGAAGTCGACGTCGCAGCGCAGCGCGGTGTACGCGCCCTCGGCCGTCTCGATGCCCTCCATCAGCACCAGGCAGCCGCACTCGTGCAGGAGCGAGACCATCTGCGAGGCGATGCGCAGCGCGTGCGGATCGACCTCGGCGCGCACGACCACGCTGCGGTCGAGCTTGACGATCTCGGGCCGCAGGCGGAAGACTCGGTCGAAGTTGGAATGGCCGGCGCCGAAGTCGTCGAGCGACACCAGGCAGCCGAGCTCGCGCAGCTCGTTGATGTGGCGGTCGAAGTGCGGGTCGTCCGGCAGCGAAGCCTCGAGCACCTCGATCACGACCCGCTCGGGCGCCAGCCCGTGCGCGGCGAGGTCGCGCGCCGCCTCGTCGGGGCGCCAGCTGCCGCCGGCCGTGAAGGACACCGGCAGCGCGTTCAGGAAGAGCCACTGGCCCGGATCGCCCCGCCCCCACGCGGCCAGGTGCTGGGCGCGGGCCGCGCGGTCGAGCCGCACCAGTTGCTCCACGTCGGTGCAGCGCCCGAAGACGTCCAGCGGCGGCACCGCGGCGCCGGTCGCGACGTCCGTCGCGCGCAGCAGCGCCTCGTGGCCCACGGCGCGGTGGTGCGTCAGGCTGTAGATCGGCTGGAAATGCGACCCGAGGCGCAGCCCCGGCGGCACGCCTTCGGGGCAGGAGTCGGGGGCGCTGGCGGTCGTCATGCGCGAAGGTCTGGGGGAGGTCCTGGCGGTCGCGGGCATCGCACGCGGTGGCGACGGGTTATCGGACATTCAGCGCGACAGTTGAACACACCGGGGGGTGTCCGCGGCCACCCGCCCGATCCATCAATCCTGCATCCGCATGAGCGTGTTCACGTTTGCCGCGGATTCGAGCAGCCGGGGGAGCAGGCGCTTGCGCATGTCGTCGGGCGGCATGCGCTGGTCCTGCGCGCTGACGTTGATCGCGGCGACGACGCGCCCGGCCCGGTTGACGATGGGGGCCGCCATCGAGACCAGGCCCTCCTCGAGCTCGCCGTGCACCAGCGCGTGGCCGTCGCGGGCGACCTGGTCGAGCAGGCCCATCAGCGCGTCGACGTCGACCACCGTGCGGGGCGTGCGCGCCACCAGCGCCGAGCGCTGCAGGCGCGCCCGCCGCTCCGCCGGCGGCAGCCCGGCCAGCAGCACCCGGCCCATCGACGTGCAGTAGGCCGGCAGGCGGCTGCCCGGGCCGAGGCTGATCGCCATGATCTTGTTGGCCGGCACGCGCAGCACGTAGACGATGTCGGTGCCGTCGAGCACCGCGGCGGAGGACGACTCGTGGATGTCCTGCACCAGCTCCTCCATCACCGGCTGCGCGAGGTGCCACACCGGCTGCGAGCTGAGGTAGGCGAAGCCGAGCTCCATCACCTTGGGCGTGAGGCGGAACAGGCGGCCGTCCGCCTCGACGTAGCCGAGTTGTTGCAGCGTCAACAAAATGCGGCGCGCGCCGGCGCGCGTCATGCCGCTGCGGGCGGCGGCGGCGCTCAGGGTCTGCGCGGGCGCCTCGGCGCCGAAGCTGCGCAGCACCGAGAGCCCGCGGGCGAACGACTGCACGTAGGCGTCGCCCGGGCGGGGGGCGGCGGGCGTGTCGGGGGCGGTGGGGGTGACGTCGGTCTCGGGGTCGGCCATGGGCGGGCTCCATTATCCGGCCCTCCGGCGCCCCCCTCGCGACCAAGGGGGTCCTCGCTAACATCGGGCCATGACCGACGCCCGGACCGCCGCCCCCGCCGCCCTCGACACGTCCGCCGCCGGCGCCCACGCGCTGCTGCTGGCGGAGGGCGTCGCCACGCTGCTGCGGCGACCGCCCGCCCGCCGGCCCAGCGCCCGCCGCGTCGCGGCGCTGCCGGCGGGACGCCGCTTCGCGCTCGCGCGCGGTCCGTTCATGGGCATCCTGGTGCCGCTGGCGGTGCTCTCGGTGCTCGTCGACGGCAGCCTGGTCACCCTGTTCCTGCACGTCGACGCCCCGCCGGCCTGGCGCCTGCCGGCGCACCTGTTCTTCGTGGCGATCGAGTTCTGGACGCTCGCCTGGGCCGTTGGCCTGCGCAGCGCCACGCAGCACATCCCGCACGTGCTCACGGCCGACGCCCTGGTGCTCGCGGTCGGCTTCCGCACGCTCGCCCGCATCCCGCGGGCCGAGGTCACCGGGGCGCACCTCGTGAAAGGCCAGCCGCGCGACGGGTCGGCCGCGCACGGGCTGAGGCGGCGCGAGGTCGCCAGGTTCCAGGCGCTCGACGCGTCCAACCTGCTGTTGACGCTCGAGTCCGGCCACGGCCCGGGCCCGCGCGCCGTGGCGCTCTACGTCGACGAGGCCGCCGCCTTGCGCGAGGCGCTGCTCACGGGCGCGTGACGCGCCGCGCGCCGGCCCTCACTGGACGGTGAGCTCGAATTCGTCGTGGAACTCCCGTGCGTCGTCGACGGCCGGCGTCGACGCGAGGTGGCCCACGTCCGCGAACACCGCCGTGCCGCCGGCCGAGAACGCGTAGTTGTAGTCGCCGTCGAGCGCCTCCGCGATCTTGCAGGTGAACGCGACGCGGTAGCTGCCCGGCTCGAGCGTGAGCGGCGCGACCTCGAGCGGCTGGCGCGGGTTGCGCATGTGCACGGCGGCGACGCGCCGCGCGGCGCCGTCCCCGGACGTCCACACGTCGACCTGCACCAGCACCGAAGCGCCTCCCTCGCGGGTGAGCCGCAGCACGACGGGAGAAGAGGTGGCGATCTTCATGGCGGGCTCGTCCGGCGCCGAGTCTCCGCCGGCGCGCGAAGGGCTGTCGTCATCTCGGGGACGGATGCGCGGCGCACCCCCCACGCTTCGCGGCCCGGCACGAAAACTGCCGCCGCTGGCGCGGCCCGCGGGGGGCCGGCACGGAGGCGGCGATGGACTTGCCCGGGCGATGGATCGCGCGCATCGCGGCGGTGGCCGTGCTGCTCGGCGGCGCGCCGGCGGCCGCCGCCACGATCCGGCTGTCGTGCGGCGCCGTCGGCCGGGAGCTCGAGATGTGCCGCACCGCGGCCCAGGCGTGGGCCGCGAAGACGGGCAACGCGATCGAGGTCGTCGCCACGCCCAACGACGCCAGCGAGCGCCTCGCGCTGTACGAGCAGATGCTGGCCTCGCGCTCCGACCGCATCGACGTCTTCCAGGTCGACGTCGTCTGGCCCGGCATGCTCGGCAGCCACTTCATCGACCTGCGCCCCTACGCCAAGGGCGCGGAGGCCGGGATGTTCAGGGACTTCGTCGCGAGCGACACGAAGGACGGCCGCCTGGTCGCGATGCCCTGGTTCATCAACACCGGACTGCTCTTCTACCGCAAGGATCTGCTCGCGAAGTACGGCGCGCCCGTCCCCGCCACCTGGGAGGCGCTCGCCGCCACCGCGCGCCGCGTGCAGGACGGCGAGCGCGCCGCCGGCAACCCGCGCATGTGGGGGTGGGTCTGGCAGGGTCGCGCCTACGAGGGGCTCACCTGCAACGCGCTCGAGTGGATCGCGAGCCGCGGCGGCGGCGCCATCGTGGCCTCCGACGGCCGCGTCACCGTCGACAACCCCGCGGCCCGGGCGGCGCTCGCCGACGCCGCGGGCTGGGTCGGCCGCATCTCGCCCGAGGCCGTGCTCAACTATGCCGAGGAGGAGTCGCGCGGCGTGTTCCAGGCCGGCAACGCGGTGTTCCTGCGCAACTGGCCCTACGCGTGGTCGCTCGCGCAGGCGGACAGGAGCGCCATCCGCGGCAAGGTCGGCGTCGCCGCCCTGCCCCACGGCCCCGCGGGTCAGTCCGCGGCGACGCTCGGCGGCGAGTCGCTCGCGGTCTCGCGCTACTCGCGCCACCCGGCGCTCGCCGCCGACCTGGTGATGTTCATGACCGGCCCCGAGGTGCAGAAGCGGCGCGCGGTCGAGGCCTCGTTCAATCCCAGCCTGCTCGCGCTCTACAAGGATCCGGAGATCGTCGCCGCCAACCCCTTCATGGGCGAGCTCGCGCCGCTGTTCGAGCACGCGCTGGCGCGGCCCACCGTGGTCACCGGCGCGCGCTACAACCAGGTGAGCAACGAGTTCTGGAACACGGCGCACGACGTGCTCGCCGGCCGCGCGACCGCGCCCGAGGCGCTGCCCGAGCTCGCCGCGACGCTGCGGCGCGTGAGCCGCGGCGAACGGTGGGGCCGATGACGGCGGCGGCCCGCGGCGGCTGGGCGGCGCAGCGCCGTCGCCAGGCCTGGCGCCTGCTCGCGCCGCTGGGCGTGCTGCTGGCGGCGGTTGCCGGCTGGCCGCTCGCGCGCACGCTGTGGTTCAGCCTCACCGACATGCAGCTCGCCGACCCGGCCGCCGCGCGCTTCGTGGGCCTCGCGAACTACGTGGGGCCGTACGGCCTGCTCGGCGACCCGTCGTGGTGGCGCGCGGTCGGCGTGACGCTCGCCTTCGCCGCCGTCTCCGTGACGCTGGAGACCGTGCTGGGCCTGGCGGTGGCGCTCCTGCTGGACACGCCCTCGCGCCTGCGCACCGTGCTGCGCGCCTGCGTGCTCGTGCCGTGGGCCATCCCCACCGTGGTGTCGGCCAGGATGTGGAGCTGGATGCTGCACGACCAGTTCGGCGTCGTGAACCACGTGCTGCAGCGGCTGCACCTGGCCTCGGGGCCGATCGCCTGGACCGCCGACCCGACGCTGTCGCTCCTGTGCGTCGTCGCCGTCGACGTCTGGAAGACGACGCCCTTCATGGCGCTGCTCATCCTCGCCGCGCTGCAGACCGTGCCGCGCGAGTGCGTCGAGTCGGCCCGGGTCGACGGCGTGCGGCCCTGGGCGATCCTGCGCCACGTCACCCTGCCGCTGATCGCGCCCGCCATCCTGGTCGCGGTGGTCTTGCGCCTGCTCGACGCGCTGCGCGTGTTCGACCTGATCTACGTCATGACCTCGAACGGCCGCTCCACGCGCACGATGTCCGTCTTCGTGCGCGAGCAGCTCATCGACTTCCAGCAGACCGGCTACGGATCCGCGGCGGCGACCGTGCTGTTCCTCGTGATCGCGCTGGGCACGGTGGCGCTGCTGCGCGCGCTGCACGGGCCGGGGAGCCGGCGATGAGGCGCCGTGCCCTGACCTGGGGCCGCGCGGGATACGCGCTGGCCGCCGCGATCGTGATGCTCGTCTCGGTGTGCCCGCTCGCGGTCGCGATCTCCAGCAGCCTGAAGAGCGGCGACCAGCTGTTCGACCCCTCGCTGTGGCCCAGCGCCCCCAGCGCCGTCAACTACCGCACGCTCTTCGCCGAGCATCCGTTCGGGCGCAACCTGCTGTCCTCGCTCGTCGTCGCCGGCGCGGTCACCGCGATCAGCCTCGCCGCGAGCCTGCTCGCCGCCTGGTCGCTGGGCCGCGTGGAGTTCCGCGGGCGGCGCACGCTCCTGCTCGCCATCCTCGCCGCCTCGATGTTCCCGCAGGTCGCCGTGCTCTCCGGCATGTTCGAGCTGATCCGCATGCTGGGCCTGTACGACACGCTGGGCGCGCTGATCCTCGCCGACCTGCTGCTCACGCTGCCCTTCACCGTCTGGGTGCTCGTCACCTTCATGCGCCAGCTCCCGCGCGAGCTCGAGGAGGCCGCGGTGCTGGACGGCGCCGGGCCGCTCGCCATCGTGCTGCGCATCTTCCTGCCGCTGCTGTGGCCCGCGCTCGTGGCGACCGGCCTGCTCGCCTTCATCGCCGCGTGGAACGAGTTTCTCTTCGCCCTGACCTTCACCCTCTCGCCCGAGGTACGCACCGTGCCCGTGGCCATCGCGCTGATCAGCGCTTCTTCGGCGTTCGAGCTGCCCTGGGGCGGCATCATGGCCGCCTCGGTCATCGTCACGCTCCCGCTGGTGGGCCTCGTGCTGCTGCTGCAGCGCCACGTGGTGGCGGGGCTGACGCAAGGGGCCGTCAAGGGCTGACGCTCAACGGGACGGCCGGCGCGGCAGCAGCATGCCGACCTCGCGCCGATACGCCAGGTAGCGCTCGCCGAACTGCACGACCAGGTCGCGCTCCTCGAAGGCGATGCCGATCAGCACGTAGGCGCTCAGGCCCAGCGAGAACAGCAGGTGCCCGAAGGTCATCACCGGCACGCTCCAGAAGGTGAGCAGCAGGCCCAGGTAGAGCGGGTGGCGGACGTGGCGGTAGAAAAGGGGCGTCCGCAGCCCGCCGTCCGACGCGGCGCGGGGCAGCCATCCGGCCAGCGCCTGGCGCAGCCCGAAGAGCTCGAAGTGGTCGAGCAGGAAGGTGCTGACCAGCGCGACCAGCCAGCCCACCGCGTAGACGCCCCACAGCAGCCCCGCCGCCGTGCGCCCCTCGACGCGCCAGACGACCGGCACGGTGATGGGCATCCAGAACCAGAACAGCAGCGCCAGCACGACGCAGGTCGCCAGCACGAAGGTGCTGCGCTCCAGCATCGCCGGCACGAGGCGCGTCCACGCCGACTTGAAGCTGCGGCGAGCCATCACGCTGTGCTGCAGGCCGAACAGCGCCAGCAGCAGGACGTCCGTGAGGACGGCCTCGAGCAGGCCCGCGCCGGGCGGGCCGCCGGCGTCGACCGAGCGCGGCACGAGCAGGTTGCCGCCGAAGCCGACGAGGTAGAGCAGGGTCGCCATGCAGGCCAGGTAGGCGGCGAGACCGTAGAGGAACGAGACGAGTGCGCGCACGGTGGACTCCTTTGTGCTTGCGGCAAGCGCCCACCGTAGTGTGCGCGCGTCCCTCCGGCGTCCCTGGGCAGCGCCGCGGGGCAGGGCTATAAACGGCCGATGCCCCCCGCCGCCCGCTCCGCCGCCGCCGCGCCGCCCGCCCTCGAACTGCGGATGTTCGGCGTGCCCGCGGCCGTCGCCCAGGGCCACGAGGTGGCGCTCGCGCTCCAGCGCGCCTTCGCCCTGCTCGCCTACCTCGCCTGCCACGGCGCGGCCGTGCCGCGCGCGCACCTGGCGACGCTGCTCTGGCCGGACGCCGACGAGGCGCGCGCCCGCGCGCGCCTGCGGCGGCTCGTCTACAACCTCGAGGACGCGATCGGCTGCAAGGTGCTGGCGTCCGACGGCGACAGCCTCGCGCTCGTGCCCGGGCGCGTCGAGACCGACGCGCTCCAGTTCGCGCGCTTCGCGCGCCGCGCCGTCGCCGCCGACGCGCTCGACGACGCCACCCTCGCCGAGGCGCGCGCCTGGATCGCCCGCGCCGCCCGGCCCCTGATGCAGGGCATCGCGTTCGAGTCCGCCGCCTTCGACGACTGGCTCCAGGCCCTGGTGATCGAGCACGAGCACCTGCTCGCGCGCCTGCTCGAACAGGTCGTCGACGCGTCCCTGCGCCGCGGCGAGCCCGCGGCCGCCCTCGACCTGGCCGAGCGCCTGATCGCGCTCGATCGCTTGCGCGAGCCGAGCTACGTCCTCCTCATGCAGCTGCATGCGCGCCAGGGGCACAGCGCCGGCGTCGAGGCGGCCTACGCGCGCTGCGCCGACGTCCTGCGCGCCGAGTTCGGCATCCGCCCCGGCCCGCAGACCGAGCGCGCCTACGAGCGCATCACCGAGGACCTGCGCCGCCTGTCCTCGCACCGGCTCGAGCGCCCCGCCGTGCGCTTCGCCGACAGCCCCGCGGGCGCCATCGCCTACACTGTGCTCGGCACCGGCGAGCGCACGCTCGTCCTCTGCCCGGGCTTCGTCTGCCACATCGAGATCGCCCTCGAATACCCGCCCCTGCGCGCGCACGTCCAGGCGCTGGCCGAGCGCTTCAGGGTCGTGCTGTTCGACCGCCGCGGCCTCGGCCTCTCGGAACGCCTGCGCGCCGCGAGCACGCCCGCCGCGCTGGCGCAGGACATCGCCGCCATCCTCGACGACGCGCACGTGGGCGCGGCCTGGCTCTTCGGCTCCTCCGAGGGCGGCCTCGGCGCCCTGCGGCTGGCCGTCGACCAGCCGGCGCGCGTCGCGGGCCTGTGCCTGTTCGGATCGCTCGCACGCGGCTCGTCCGCCCCGGACTACCCGTGGGCCCTGCCCGCCGCGGCCTACGACGTCTGGCGCCAGCGCCTCGTCGCGGGCTGGGGCGGCCCGGTCGGCATCGAGACCTTCGCACCCAGCCGGCAGGACGACCCCGAGCTGCGCGCCTGGTGGGCCCGCCTCGTGCGCCACGCCGCCTCGCCGGGCGGGCTGGAGGCGATCCTGGGCGGGCTGCGCGATGCCGACCTGCGCGGCGAACTCGGACGCATCCGGGCGCCGACGCTGGTGATGCACCGGCGCGGGGACCGGGCGGTGCGCTTCGAGGCCGGCGCGCACCTGGCGAGCACGATCCCCGGTGCGGTGTGGGAGCCGCTGGAGGGCGGCGATCACTTCTGGTGGTGCGGGGACGGGGAGGCGGTGGTGCGGGCCGTCCTGGGGTTCGCCGGGGGCTGAGCGGAGAGAGCAATCGCCTCGTCGGCGAGCCCAGACGCGTCGTGCGCCCGGCCAAGAGAAAAGCCCCGGGCGGCGGACCGCGCGGGGCCTTCTCGGCATCCTCTGGTGGCCTGGGGCGGAATCGAACCACCGACACGCGGATTTTCAATCGGAATCCGCCTGTACGGGACAACGACCCTCAAACGCAACTGTCAACAAAATCAAGCACTTACAGCGCACTCGACCGAAGTCAAACGCAGCTGAACGCACTCAACGCCTGACGCGACTGCCAGACGATTGCCAGAAATTTTTATACGCCGGCAACCCGAAACATCCGCGTGTGGCCAGAGTGTAGCCACCGCCGGTCCGCCCGCGCAAGCTCGACCGTTCGGGCCATGGATGGACTGCTTGGCCGCCGCCGGGCGCGCACAAAAAGTGCCCCGGCGGTTGCCGGGGCACGGAATCAAGTCGCTTCTCGTCAGCTCATCTATAGCCGGGACTCTCGCCCTGCTCACGCTCGTTGGCGCCCTCCTCCAGCCAACGCCGGCCGATGCGTCGCGGTCGCTTTCGCGGCGGCCGGAGCGCCACATGGCGCAGGGCCAGCGCGTTCACGTGCTTCGCGATGGTCGTGTAGCTACCCGCCGAGAGCTCGAGCCGCAGGTTGTGCGGCCCCGGAACGCGGCCCTGCCTGAGCAGCGCCACGTAGGCTCGCACCACGTCTACGCTCGTGATGCCTGGTCTTCCCATGGTGTGTCCTCGCTTGGTTGCGGCAGCGCCTGAGTGCGCTGCCAACCGCGTGTAGCGAAGGTTCGAGTCCACCTGCAAAACGGCTCCGCCGCCCAGGATTACGTAACCGGAATCGCTGGACCGTTTAAAGCGCAACGAGGAGGATTCGCAGCACCAACACCACTGACTGGAACTGCGACATGAACACTCTTCTGAACTCCACCCACCAACCCGTTCGCACCGTGCTGCACCTCAGCCCCGCCGTGACGAGCGCAGCGCTGACCGAAGCGCAGCGTCACCGGCAAGGCCTCGCCGAATGGGTCGAGCGCCTCGTCGTGGATTCCTGCGCCGCCAGCGACGAGCACTTGGAGCGGCGGCTGAGCGAGCTGATGTCCGTCGAACTCTTCGCCCATGTGGCGAGCAACTGCCCCGGCGCGCTCGTCGGGCGTTGGCGCCTGCTGTTTGACCGGTGCCTGCTGGACCCGGCGTTGTGGCGTTACCCCGAAGTGACGCTTGAGGAAGCGGAGACTGCCGGCACCGACCTTCAGCCTACGATGGATGCGGCTGAGCTGCTGCGGCGCTGGCCCGCGCTTGTGGCCAGCGTCTGGCTGGTGTCTTGAGGTGAGGAAGGACGCCCCTGCGAATTCGTACAACGACTCCGGGGAGCGAGAGGGGGCGAGGCTGGTGGACGTTCTCGCTCGGCTCGCCGCCATCACTGTTGCCGCGGGACTGAATGGAGCACATCGGCCGTCAAATGAAGCGCCGCACGCGGCCCACATATAAAGACCGCTGGCTAAACCTTCTTGTCGGAGGAGAGGGCTCAATACCCCGCGGCCGACCGTGAGCACCAAGCGGGATGTCGGGGGTGCAGCCTGGGAGCAAGAACCAGAGGGCGACAGGTGCGGCGCAGTTTCCGCAAACAGTCTGGTTCAAAGGCGGCGCACTGCGGCGGCCGTCTTGCCCACGCCGTGCAGGGTGTCCCTGCACATGTCCGGACGCATAGACCGGAGCTCGGAGCGCGGGGCGAGGCTCGAAGTCAGCGCGTTAGCGCGGACCAAAGGGGGAGCCTTGCCCGCAGCACCCGGGCTTCTACACCGTCTGAGAACAAAGAAGTCCTGAGATTCCCCGGGGGTTCTTTCCATCCTGAATTGCCAGGAGCGACCCGCATTCGCGCTTCACGTGGGGCCAGACCGCGCTTGCGGGCCTCCGGCACCAGCTACGCCGACGGTCAAGAATGTTGACGACGCAATCGCAACCGCATCTGGCGGCGCGACGCCGGCTGACCAAGTTGTCAATCGCTGACCAACATTTTCCCGGAGCGGTCACTGGACTCGCACGCGGACGAACTCGATAGCCCGACAGTGCTGGCCCTCGCCGGCCGGGGGTGGACTCTCGCTAGAGCCCGCTACGGAATACCTGCCGTCGGTGGAAATCGAGATACGGCAGATGCTCAGGCCGCAGATGCTCGACGGACATCTCCTCGGTGACGCCCAGCATCGCCTTGCCGCGCGGGGACAGCATCGGCGAAAGCCGAATCGTCCCATCTTCGCGAAATGTGACCCAGCCTGCGTCAAACAGTGCATCCAGCGAGGGGGTCAGAAGCAGACCGTTGAATACGTCGAGGCGCTCGTCATCGGTATCGCAATCAGCCCAGGGCTTGATGTGCGATGCTCGCAACAGTTCAGGAATGTCGAGGCCGGTCACGCAGCACCGGCCCTGCCAGTAGTCCAGCAGAGCGGCTCGGAACAGGTTCTGGCCCACGCGCTGGACGACAACTCGCTCGGCCTCTGTGGAACGGGGCATGTCGGCGGTGTCGCGGCGAAAAGCATCGGCCACGCGGTTCGGCAGCGTCCGGGCATGCGCGGCGGCAGTACTCAGTACCTCATAGAGCGCTCCGAAACCGTCCACCGTCATGATGCCGACGCTGTCGTGCGCATCGAGCAGGCCAACGCTGGAGGCAGTGACCATCAAGGTCGAGGAAGTAGCTTGCTGCACGAACACCGTCTCCGGAAATCGCGCCGAGCGCAGCTCCAGGCCGCCATCCCGCTCGAGCGGCGTCATCTCAAAGCCACAGTCAGCGGCAGCCTTCTCGATGCGCAGACGGTTGAGCGGTGTCATGCCGCCGTTCCAACCAGCTTCACGTAACCCTGCTGAATCACGCCAGCGATGAGCGGGCGCCTGGCTGCCAGGAACTGGTCGTAGCTCAACGTCCACCACTGTTCTGGCAAAGCATGGCACTCCATCATCGTAGCCAGCGTCGCCGCGTCGAAGCGCTCGGCATACTTGCCCCAGTACTGGGCTGGCGGCGCATCAGAGATGGCGATGTTGTCGTCCCACTCCACCAGCGCGTAGTTGGCAATCTGATTGATGTCGCGGACGCTCTCAATGCCCTGCTTCTTCAGGTACTGCTTGGGGAACAGATGGTGCCGCTCCAGCGCCTTCTTTTGACCTTGCGCGGGCGGGTCCAACAGGTCCACTACAGGACTCTGCGAGAACAAGGCCTGCGCTCCCAGCAGCGTCTGCGCCGCATAGAAGCCGAAGAGTGCCGGGCTGCGGCCCGCCGAAGTCGCCAGGTCCAACGGCAGCGTCTTGGTCCAGTAGTCGTCCGTCAGGGTCGCGGCCTCCACGGTGGCTAGGCGAGTGAGGAATTGGTCGTCGGTCTTCAGCTCCCGCAGCTCGGCCAGGTCTTGCTCCATGCGCGATTCCGGCGAAGAGGTGAACCGACCCGTCAGCAGCGACATGAAGAGCCAGCGCGCGATGGCGTTGCGCAGCTTGAACCCTTCGACGTTGTACTCGGTGCGGCCCAGCAGGTACAGCTGGTACGCGAATACCAGGGCGTTCACCGAGCTGATGGTCTTGGCACTGCGGTAGCCAGCGGCACGGACCACGTTTAAGAAGTCTGCCCAGTAGGTCAGGCTCAGCACCCGCCCCTGGGCGTCGCGCAACTTGTCGAACTGGCTGTTGCGTTGCTCCAGGCTGACCTCACCGCTGGCCAGGTCCTTGCCGCGCAACAGCGAGTAGACGTGTTCAAGCCGCGCCCGCCGGAATGCCACGCCGACGTCGACGCGCAGCAGGTGGTCAGGGTTGGGCTGAAAAATCTGATTGAAGGGGCTGGCCTGGCCGGCAGGTGCGGGCTGGCGCGCAGCGCGGCAGAACTTCTCCAGTTCGGTGCGCCCGTCGTCCCAGAACACCGACATAAGCGTCAGGATGAAGTCCGACTGGTTGAGTTTCTTGCCTTCGCTGTTGATGCGCACGAAGACATCAGCCACCTGCTCCTCGGTGCACTGCAGGGACAGTTCCAACGCGATGAACGGGAAGTTCGTTAGCGACGCAAGCCTCTCAATGGCGGACTCCACGCGTTCCGTCTCTTCCTCCGACACGTCGCGAGCTGCCTTCAGGCGCTTCAGGTACTCGCGTATCGACTTGCTGGTCGACTGCGCGAACACCTCGGAGACGTCGAGGATGTACTCCGGGTCACGCTCTGTCGTTGCGTCAGGCACGGCGAAGGTACCAGTCTGCGGTCGGAAGGCAATGCGGATGTGCTCGCGCTCGAAGTTCTCACGCAGCACGGCTTCGCGCCGGATGACTGCATACAGCGAAGTCAAACGCTGCTGCCCGTCCACGATGAGTAGCGATGGTGCCTTTTGCTTGTTTGCATCGCCAATGACCTTGGTCTCCACGCCTTCAGCGCCGGTTTGCCAGAAGAGGAAGTAGCCGACCGGATAGCCGCGGTACATTGAGTCGAACAGGTCGCGGACTTTGGCGTTGGCCCAGACGAAAGGCCGTTGGATGTCTGGAAGGCCAATGCGCCCGAGGCCGATGTCGCCGATGAGGCCACCGAGCGAATAGTGGACTTCTTTGAACAGTGTGTCGGTCATCCCGAACTTCCTCCCCCAAATGGCCCAAACAGACTGTGGCAAGCCCCACGAGTCAAAGACTTTCGAGCACGGCGCCGAAGTAAGACGGATAGGCCGACAGTGTGTTGGCAACCACCTCGCGGTACTCTGTCAGAGCGGCGCGAAAATAGGCCCCCTCATATCCGGCCAGCCAAATGTCAATCGCGACATCCTGAGCAATATGCCGGTCAGCTAGACCGGACTCGTAGGTTGAAACTGAAAGTTTGTTGGGCAGACCGTACGCCAGTGACTTTTGGAACTCATTTAGCGCTACAGCCTCCTCTCCATTGAGCCCCGTCGTCCCGAAGAGGAACTGACCAACGGCGGCAGCGACCAGCGGACAGTCAAAACCAAGGCAGCCTTCTAGGAACTGAAGCACATCAGCATCGGTGAGCTTGCGCCGGCCATTTTCTCCCCACGGTTTTGAAGCTTCGGCACCCGTAGCCATATCAATCAGCTGTCGATAGGAATCCCCGAGCATCCATCCCCGCGCGAGCTGCATCGAGACGCCCGCGGGTTCCATACCCGTCAGCAACTTTTCGTCAACCACAGCGTTGAAAAGCGGCCATATAGCTTGCAGCCACTCATCGGTTGTCGCGAGAGCTCGCAATTCATCTGCATGCTCCAGAACCCAGGCTTCCACCTTCGTCGAATCGAAAACACCCAGCAGTGTCTTCGCGTATGCAGCCTGTCGGGCAGGCTCTGGGACCAACTGCTCAATGTGTGCGGCGGCCAACTCAAAGAGGTGCACAAGTAAGGCCTTCGTAGCGTCGTCCGCCAGAGAGTAGGCAAGCGTCGAGGCGGCCAGGACGCGCACCCTGGGAAGCACCGTTTCGAAGCTCTCGTCGCCACGGTTGGCCATCAGATAGCTTTCGAGGGCGGACAAAAGCGCTTGCCTCCTAGAAATCTCCCTCGTCAGTGACCGCTGGTCGAACCCAAGTCGGGGATGAGCTTCGGCCATCTCCTTTGCCCAAGCGAGCAACTCCTCACCACGTCTGAAGTAGGCCTGCAGCACGTCGGCCATTGGGACTGTCAGGGCGTACCTGCCATCGGGCGAATAGATGGGTGCCAGCAATTCGAGAAGCGAGCTCGACGTCTCCTCAGAGTTCTCCGGCTTCAACAGGCCGACCGCCGCCTCCAGGCGCCAGCGTTCCGTTTGACGGTTGTCGATGACCTTGGGGTCCGCGAAGAGGACGAGTCCTTCGGTGTGCATGCCGGCACGGCCGGCGCGGCCAATCAAGTTCTGGAAGTCCCGTGTCTTGATACGCTCAGCGCCTTGGTTTACCCCAGAGACAATGAGGTACCGAATCGGCAAGTTGACGCCTTGAGCCAAGGTCGACGTGCAAATCACCAACTTGATGAGCTCGCCCTGCATCGCATGCTCAATGGACAGGCGCAGTCCTTGGGGCGTCGTTCCGTGGTGAACAAACACACCGAGCGCAGCCGCCTTCGCCACCATCGAGTCCTCGCCGAAGTGCTGCGTGGCGAGATGCGTCAGGCGTTGAATCTCATGGACGTCTGAGGCTGTTGCAGGGGGCGGCAAGTTGAACCCTCGCTCGTACACCTCCACTGCGCGCGCTGCCAGCCCACTGGCGGTGTCCTTCCGCCCACAGAATATGGCCACCGCACCATTTGGCGCCAGCCGAATTCCTAGGTAGAGGGATACGTCCTTCCATGCGTCGTCACCTTTCGCCGGGAAGACGCGCGGATTTCGCTCCCTTCCACGAAGCTCCAGTTCCTGGGACTCGATGCTCCGCGGAACGAAGTAGTCTGGCCGAGCATAGCTGCCAGACTCGAAGAACAAAAGCTGCCCGAGCCGCTCGCTCCATGTCGCGAACGCAACCGACCGGGCTGTAGACAACAGGCCCGTGCCGTCGACGACGTTTGGCTCGGCGCCGATGAGCCACGTGCCGACCGCTATTGCGTTCTTGATGACCGCGGAGATAAGCACAGTCTGCGCCGATGGTCTTAGCAGCGCCTTAATTTCTGTCAGCAGCAGTTCGTAAGCGATGCCGCGTGGTCCGGTGTCGAACTGGTGCCCCTCGTCGTAGACCACCATGCCGATGTGCGCAACCAACGTCGGCTCTTGCCTGAGCACATACAGAAGCTTCTCAGGTGTCAACACCATCAAGTGGCGCGTTGTCGGAGACGCCTGGCCAAGCAATTCTGCCAACTGGTCGACAAAGTCCAGTTGTAGAGCATCAGAAAGCTCGTTGACCTTGACGTCTTCGCCCTTGAACGGTAAGCGATCAACCATCTACGCCCTTGCAGGCCGCGCGAGGCCGTGATGGCGGCGGCGCGGGACGCCGGGGTGTCAGGCTCAGGCTTCGGCCAGCTTGATCCGCCAGGGCAACAACGCCGCGAAGTC
>Ga0209051_1001919_pt1 | contig 16132 bp, 15 predicted proteins | sample AraplaCvi_mMS_r2_2_FD_184286 | JGI IMG/M metagenome (GOLD analysis project Ga0209051, IMG submission 184286) | Arabidopsis root microbial communities from North Carolina, USA - plate scrape MF_Cvi_mMS_r2 (SPAdes) (version 2) | ecosystem: Host-associated > Plants > Roots > Endosphere | place...
TCGGGGTCGGCGACGGCGAGATGTTCCTGGGTTCCGACGTCGCCGCGTTCATCGAGCACACCCGCGACGCCGTCGAGCTCGGCCAGGATCAGGCCGTGGTGATCACCGCCGACGGGTACGCGATCTATGACTTCCACGGCAACCGGGACGACGCCGCTGCCCGCCCCTTTCACATCGACTGGGACCTGTCGGCCGCCGAGAAGGGCGGCTACGAGTACTTCATGCTCAAGGAGATCGCCGAGCAGCCCGCTGCCGTGGCCGACACGCTGCTCGGGCACTTCGCGGGCGGGCGCATCGTGCTCGACGAACAGCGCCTCTCCGATCAGGAACTCCGCGAGATCGACAAGGTGTTCATCGTTGCCTGCGGCACGGCGTACCACTCCGGGCTGCTGGCCAAGTACGCCATCGAACACTGGACGAGGCTGCCGGTGGAGGTGGAACTCGCCAGCGAGTTTCGCTACCGCGACCCGGTGTTGGACCGCAGCACGCTGGTGATCGCCATCTCGCAGTCCGGCGAGACGGCCGACACGCTCGAGGCGGTCCGGCACGCCAAGGAACAGAAGGCGAAGGTGTTGGCCGTCTGCAACACCAACGGCTCGCAGATCCCGCGGGAGTGCGACGCGGTGCTCTACACCCGCGCAGGACCCGAGATCGGCGTCGCGTCCACCAAGACGTTTCTGGCCCAGGTCGCCGCCAACTACCTGGTGGGGCTCGCGCTGGCCCAGGCCCGCGGCACGAAGTACCCCGACGAGGTGGCACGGGAGTTCGCCGAGCTCGAGGCGATGCCCGACCTGATCGCCCGGGTGCTGACGTGCATGGAACCGGTGACGGCCCTGGCCCATCGGTTCGCCACGTCCCAGACGGTGCTCTTCCTCGGCCGCCACGTCGGCTACCCGGTCGCGCTGGAGGGCGCGTTGAAGCTCAAGGAGCTGGCGTACATGCACGCCGAGGGTTTCGCCGCCGGCGAGCTCAAGCACGGGCCGATCGCGCTGATCGAGGACGGCTTGCCCGTCATCGTCGTGATGCCGTCGCCAAAGAACGCCGCAGTGCTGCACAGCAAGCTGCTGAGCAACATTCGGGAGATCCAGGCCCGCGGGGCGGTCACCATCGTCATCGCCGAGGAGGGCGACGACACCGTTCGGCCCTATGCCGACCACCTCGTCGAGATGCCCGCGGTGTCGACGCTGTTTCAGCCGCTGCTGTCGACCATTCCGCTGCAGGTGTTCGCCGCCGGGGTGGCCCAGGCTCGTGGTTACGACGTCGACAAGCCGCGCAACCTGGCCAAGTCGGTCACCGTCGAGTAGTTCCGGCAGCGCCGCCGGCCCAATCTGGTAAGCCTGCACGATGACCAACGACACGCGCACAGCCATCGTCACCGGCGCCTACGGCGGCATCGGACGGGCCGTCACCGAGGTGCTCCTCGAGGAGGGGTTCGCGGTGACGATGGTCGGTCGTGACCCCGACCGGTTGCGGACCGCGGCCGATCTGTTGGCGCCCGCCAATGGTGCCGAATTGCGTTGGCTCGCCGGGTCACTCGCGGACGACGAATTCCTCGACGAGGTGGCAGCGTCGCACGGCGAGTCCTACGGCTCGCTCGACCTGCTGGTGAACAACGCGGGCGTAGCGGGTACCAGAGCGGTCGGCGAGCTCACCGCCGAGTTCGTCGACCAGCAGTTCGCCGTCAACACCCGGGCGGTCATCCTGCTGACCGGCAAGTGTCTTCCCCTGCTGCGCAAGGCGGTTGGCGAACGGGGTTCCGCGCAGGTGGTCAACACCGCGTCCAACGCGGGCAAGCGCGGCGAGGCCATGCTGTCGTCGTATTCCGCGTCCAAGGCCGCGGTGGTGGGATTCACCGAGGCCCTGCATGACGGGCTGGCCGGCGAGGGCATCAAGGCCACCGCGATCTGCCCGGGCCTGACCGACACCCCGATGGCCGACGACTACCGCGACGGCGGAGCCGCGGAGATGATCACCCCACGCGACGTCGCCGAGACGGTGCGCCTGACCACTCGGTTGTCGCGGGCCTGCGTCATCCCCGAGGTCGTCCTCCTGCGGCCCACGGAATGGGTCGCGGCGTCGGAGATTCGCTAGCCGAGGTGTTCGGCCAGGAACGGGCGGATCAGCGCCACGACGGCGTCGAGCTTGCTCTCCAGCAGGAAGTGGCCACCGTCGAGCAGGTTGACCTCGGCCGCGGGCAAGTCACCCGTGAAGGCCAATGCGCCTGCGGGCCCGAAGATCTCGTCGTTGCGGCCCCACACCGCCAGTAGCGGAACCTGCGACGTACGGAAGTATTCGTGCACCCGTGGATAGAGCTCGACGTTGGTGATGTAGTCGGCGAACAATTCGAGCTGAATCGCGATCGATTCCTCGGTGTCGGCGACCGCGGTGTGGGCATTGGTCCAGGAGTCCGGGTCGACGACGGTTGGGTCGCTGACGCCGTGCGTGTACTGCCATTTCAGGCCGTCGGGGCTGATGAGCCCACGCAGCACGTCGGCGTTGGCCTCCGAGCGGTCGCGCCCGTAGGCGAACAGCGGCTCCATCGCGTCGCCGACGAAGCCCTCGACGTAGGCATTCCCGTTCTGGGTGACGACGGCGGCGATGCGTTCCGGATGCCGCAGCGCGAGCCGCCAGCCCACCGGTGCGCCGTAGTCCTGAACGTACAGCGCGTAACGCGTCAGCCCGAGGTGGTCGAGCAGGGCGTCGACGTGGTCGGCGAGTGAGTCGAAGGTGTAGTCGAACTCGTCGACGCCCGGGCGCTCGGAGTGGCCGAAGCCTGGGTAGTCGGGCGCGATGACGTGGTAGCGGTCGGCCAGGGCGGGGATGAGGTTGCGGTACATGTGCGAACTGGCCGGTGTGCCGTGCAGCAGCACGACGGTCGGCGCCTCCGGGGAGCCCGCTTCGCGGTAGAAGGTCTGACGGCCGGCGATCTCGGCGTAGCGGTGATGCGTGGTCATGACTAACCCCTTCGTAGACGTTTGACGGTTAGTAGTGAACAGTCTGGCGACTAACCTGTCAAGTGGTCTATGGTGGTTAGCATGCAAACCGAATGGTCGGAGGTGCTCCTCGAGCTGCTGAACACCACGCCCGTCGTCGGCGGCACGCCCACCGACACGCTCGACGGCGCCTGGCTGCGCTCCCACGGGGCGGCCCGGCACCGACTCCACGACGTCCGTGCGGTGCGCGACGACCTGCAGCGGGTGGTGCGCGGCGAGGCTCCCGACGTCGTGCTCGACACCTACCTGCGCGACGTCACGCAGGCGCCTCGGATCGCCGACGGCGCCGTGCGGTGGCGCCTCGACGCCGACTGGCCGGCGCGGATGGTGCTCGCCTGGGGCGAGCTGCAGTCGGCCATGCCGGGACGGTTGCGTCCCTGCGCCAACGGCGAGTGCCATCTGTTCCTGGTGGACCGCAGCCGCGGCGGCACCGGACGGTGGTGCTCGATGAGCGAATGCGGCAACCGGATGAAGGCGCGGCGCCACTACGACAGGACGGCGGGCCGGGCGACGTAGCCCCGTGCGACGCCGGTGCGCGGCGTAACGTCCTTCAAGTAAGGGTTACCTAACTTGAAGGAGGCGATGGCATGGACACCCTCGATTCCACCCCGGTGGCCGGCGTACTGAGCCGGTTGTTCGACGAGGCCGCGACTGCCGACGGCGCACTGATGACACAGATAGCCGACGAATGGGGCGACGTCGACCCCGTGGCCGAGATACTGGCCAGGGAGGCCGCCGACTACCGCGGGCTGTACCACGACTTCGCGGACAACTTCTTGAACGTATCCGCTGAATTCGGGCAGTTCCTGTACGTCTGCGCACGCGCCCGGCAGGCCACGAACGTCGTCGAGTTCGGCACGTCGTTCGGCATCTCGACGATTCACCTCGCTGCGGCGCTACGCGACAACGGTGGCGGTCATCTCGTCGGCACCGAGCTCGAGGAGACCAAGGCGCGCCGCGCGGTGCAGAATCTGACCGCTGCCGGACTGGCCGACATCGTCGACGTCCGCGTCGGAGATGCCCTCGAGACGCTGCGGGGCGACGTCTCGGACCTGGACCTGGTGCTGCTCGACGGTGCGTTCAGCCTGTATCTGCCGGTGCTCGAGCTCCTCGAGCCGCGGTTGCGCCCCGGCGCGCTGGTGCTCGGCGAGAACGCCTCCCCCGACTATCTGAGCTACGTCCGGAACCCGGCCAACGGGTACCGTTCGGTCCCACTGCCGTTCGAGCCGGGCCGCGGCAACGAACTGTCGGTACGGACGGCGTGATCCGATGGCCAGCCTCGTCGACGCGTTCCCGTTGCTCAACGCGGTGCGCGACGCCATGTTCCTGTCGGGCACGGTCGGCGCCGTCGACCACGCCACGCCCACCATGCGCCGCGTCGAACTGCGCGGGCCCCGGCTGCGAGGGTTGACGTGGACGCCGGGTCAGCACGTTCGAGTGCAGGTGGCCGGGTTTCGGGAGTCGGTCGTGCGGCTGCGACCGCGGGACACGCTGCGCACCTACTCGATTCACCGGGCGGACCCCGACACCGGAACGCTCGAGCTCGTGATGTTCGACCACGGTCATCTCGACACCCCGGCCACGCGTTGGGGCGCAGATGTTTCCGTCGGCGACGAGGTCTTCTTCACCCGCCCGCAGGGCAACCTCGTGATACGTCACGACGCGCCGTATCACCTCTTCGCCGGGGAGGAGACGGCTTCGGTGCCATTCGCCGCGATGTTGCGTTCGCTGCCCGCCGGAACGGAGGCGTACGGAGTGCTCGAAGGGGAACCCGGCGCCGTCCCACTGCCGACGGCTCACCCCATGACCCACGTCGACCGCGTGGGCTCGGCGGCCGACTCGGTGGTCCTGGCCGAAGCCTTGCGCGCCCTGGAGCTACCCGAGCGGCCCGGGGTGGCGTATCTGGCCGGCGAGGCCAGGACCATCCAGCGACTGCGACGGATCCTGACCGACGAACGCGGCTGGGATCGCCGCCAGATCGTCACCAAGCCCTTCTGGACCCCCGGGCGTACCGGCATGGAATAGGAGCGGGTCGCCGCCGACGTGTTCGACGGTTGCTCGGGAGGCGCACGACGTAACGTGGGCGGGGTGCGGCACTACTACGGCGCGGACGCCATACGTCACGCGGAAGCACCGCTGTTGGCCAGCCTTCCCGACGGGGCCCTGATGCGCCGGGCCGCGTTCGGCCTCTCCGGCGCCATCGTCACGGAATTGCGCTCGCGGACCGGCGGCGTCGCCGGTCGCCGGGTCTGCGCGGTGGTGGGCTCCGGTGACAACGGCGGCGACGCGTTGTGGGCCGCGACGTTCCTCAGGCGCCGCGGGGTCACCGCCTCGGCGCTCGTGCTCAACCCGCAACGCGTGCACCGCCAGGGATTGGCGGCGTTCACTCGCGCCGGTGGCCACGTGGTCCAAAGCCTGCCGACGGGAACGGATCTGGTGGTCGACGGGGTGGTCGGCATCTCCGCCAGCGGCCCACTGCGGCCCGACGCCGCAGCGGTCTTCGCCGCCGTCGAGGCCGCGGGCATCCCCGTCGTGGCCGTCGACCTGCCGAGCGGGGTCGACGTCCAGACCGGCGCGGCCGACGGACCGCACGTGCACGCGGCGCTGACCGTGACGTTCGGCGGCCGCAAACCGGTGCACGCGCTGGGTGAGTGCGGCCGGGTCGAGTTGGTCGACATCGGCCTCGACCTGCCCGACGGCGACCTGGTCGGCCTGGAGGCCGCCGACGTCGCCGCCCGTTGGCCGGTGCCGGGGCCGCGCGACGACAAGTACACCCAGGGAGTCACCGGGGTGCTGGCGGGCTCGGCCACCTACCCCGGCGCGGCGATCCTCTGCACGGGCGCCGCCGTCGCCGCGACCTCCGGCATGGTCCGCTACGCGGGAACCGCTGACGCCGAGGTGGTTTCGCACTGGCCCGAGGTGATCGCGACGTCGTCGGCCGAGGGCGCCGGCCGCGTACAGGCGTGGGTGGTGGGACCCGGGATCGGGACCGACGACGCGGGGGAGGGTGCGCTGCGGTTCGCGCTCGGCACGGACCTGCCGGTCGTGGTCGACGCGGACGCACTGACCGTTCTGTCCGCCCATCGGGAGATGCTTCACGGCCGTACGGCGCCCACGGTGTTGACACCGCATGCCGGGGAGTTCGCACGCCTCGCCGGTCATCCGCCCGGCGACGACCGGGTCGCCGCGACCCGTGCGCTGGCCGACGAGTTGGGTGCCACCGTGCTGTTGAAGGGCAACGTCACCGTCGTCGCCGAACCCGGCTCCAGGACCTCCCTCAACCCGGCTGGTCAGTCGTGGGCGGCCACCGCCGGCTCTGGTGACGTGCTCTCCGGCGTCATCGGCGCGCTGCTCGCCGCCGGGTTGCCCAGCGGCGAGGCCGCCGCCATGGCGGCGTTCGTGCACGCCCGTGCCGCCGGCCTGTCGGCCGAGAGCCCGGGACCGCGGCCGGCGCCCACCTCGGCCTCGGGAATTCTCGGCCACATTCGTTCGTCCGTCGCCAATCTCTAGAAGGGACACCAGATGTCATCCAGGCACACACCGTCGGCCTCGATCGCCCCGGCGTACACCGGCCGGCTCTCCACGGCGCCCGTGCCGACGCTGCGCATGCCCGAGGACTCGATGGACCCGCAGGCCGCCTACCGCTTCATCCACGACGAGCTCATGCTCGACGGCAGCTCGCGACTGAACCTCGCGACGTTCGTGACGACGTGGATGGACCCCGAGGCCGAGAAGCTGATGGCCGAGACGTTCGACAAGAACATGATCGACAAGGACGAGTACCCGGCCACCGCCGCCATCGAGCAGCGCTGCGTGTGCATGGTCGCCGACCTCTTCCACGCGGAGAACCTGCGCGACGACGACCCCAGCAGCGCGGTCGGCGTGTCCACGGTCGGCTCGAGCGAAGCGGTGATGCTGGCCGGCCTGGCGATGAGCTGGCGGTGGCGCGCCAAGGTCGGCGACGGCAAGAACGGCTGGCGGTCCCGGCGGCCCAATCTGGTGATGGGCTCCAACGTCCAGGTGGTGTGGGAGAAGTTCTGCCGCTACTTCGACGTCGAGCCCGTCTACCTCCCCATGGAGGAGGGGCGCTACGTCATCACCCCCGAGCAGGTCCTCGGCGCGGTGAACGAGGACACCATCGGCGTCGTCGCCATCCTCGGCACCACCTACACCGGTGAACTCGAGCCGGTCGCGGAGATCTGCTCGGCCCTCGACGAGCTGGCTTCGCAAGGGGGAGTGGACGTTCCGGTGCACGTCGACGCCGCCAGCGGCGGCTTCGTCGTACCGTTCCTGCACCCAGACGTCATCTGGGACTTCCGCCTGCCCCGCGTGGTGTCGATCAACGTCAGCGGCCACAAGTATGGCCTGACCTACCCGGGCATTGGTTTCGTCGTCTGGCGCAACGCCGACCACCTCCCCGAGGAGCTGGTGTTCCGCGTCAACTACCTCGGCGGCGACATGCCCACGTTCACGCTGAACTTCTCCAAGGGTGGCAACCAGGTCGTCGGCCAGTACTACAACTTCCTGCGCCTCGGCCGCGCCGGCTACGGCCAAGTCATGACGTGCCTGTCGCAGACGGCGCGGTGGCTGGGGGACCAGCTGCGGGACAGCGAGCACTTCGAGCTGATCTCCGACGGTTCGGCGATCCCGGTGGTGGCCTTCAAGCTCAAGGGCAGCCGCGGCTACACCGAGTTCGACGTCTCGCACGCGCTGCGGGCCTATGGCTGGCAGGTGCCCGCCTACACGATGCCGGACGACGCCACCGACGTCACCGTCCTTCGGGTCGTGGTCCGCGAGGGGTTCTCCACCGATCTGGCCAGGGCGCTCCGCGACGACACCCTGACCGTGCTGAAGACGCTCGACGAGCTCAAGCCGAACGGCCACTTCGACGGGGTGCAGCCCTTCGCCCACTGATCATCAGCAGGTGAGCGGGGGCAGGTCGGCGATGCGCACGAGACCGGCCGTCGATGGGCTGGAGTAGTCCTCCAGGTCGGCGCGGGTGTTCACCGCCATGCTCCCGCCGCCGGTCGCGACGACGCGGTCGTCGAGTGACACGACGCCGCCCGTTCTGCCGTCGACGACGGTCGCGCGACCGATCTGGTGCACGGGCCTGCGCAGCACGACGTAGGGCCCGGCCACGTGTAGCTCGCCCTCGAGGCCGTACCAGGGCTTCTCGAGCCTGACCTGGGTCACACCGGCGTCCGGTGACCAGTGCCCCACGCCGGTGTCGGTGGCCCATGCGTAGGCGACGCCGTCGCTCACGAGCGTGTCATCGTCGGGGCGGACCCCAGCGGCGACGAGCGGCGCGGGTAGTTCCGCCACGACGTGTGTCGCCGTTCGCAGGTCCCGGTCCTCCCATGCGACTCCGACTGACGTCGCCCGCAATTGGCGAAGGACCCTCCCTCGAGCCAGTTCGGCAACGGCGCCCGTCTCGAGCCCTCGGGACATGACCACGTCGCGGCCGTCCTCCCCGGTGATCCAGTACACCGTGCCCCCGAAGAGGACAGGCGAATAGAGTTCCCGTTCCGGTTCGGACTGCTCCGCATCGGTGGTGATCTGCACGACGGTGCGCACCGAGTCGTCCCTGCGGTCGATCACGTCGACGCGGGTGAGAGGCCGGGCCTGCCCGTCCTCGTCGTCGACCACGACGCCGACGACGATCCACCGGTCGTCGAGCGCGGCGACGTCGACCCTCTCGCGGTCGGGGTTCGCGACGCGATACACGCTGCGGATCGATCGGTCGCGGTCGACGAGGAGTAATTCGTGCGTCTCGTCCTCGTCGTGGCTCACCGCGAGGACGCCGTCGGGCCCGGTGGCAAGCGCCCGCGTCTTACCGCCCAAGTGAATCATGCTGTCCAACAGGGCATTGCGCCACGTTTCGGGCAGTGTCATCTCGCACGATGGCCGAGTGGTCACCGTGTCCTCCGACGAGGTGCACGACAGCTGTGGCATCGCGTCGGCGCGGAGCATCTGCAGGGCGAACGGGTCGTCGAGCCTTCCGGCCTGAATGGTTCCGCTCTGGATGGCGAGCGTCCCGCCCCCGCCGCCGACGATCTCGTCGTGGAGGCTGAGCAGCGCCCCGGTGCGGGTGTCGACAAGCACCGAGAGCACGTCCTGCGCGTAGTCCTTGTTGCCCTCCATGCGGCCGAGCGCGACGTATGGACCTGCGAGGTGCACCGGGGGCTGGACCTGCGCACCCTTGCCGAAGAGTCGCGCGGTGGCGATTCGGGTGAGGCCGGTGTCCGGCGCCCATCGTGCGACTCCGGTGCCGCCCTCGGCGACGCCGGTGATCCAGGCGTACGCGTCGCCGTCGCGGACGAGCGAGATCTGGTCGGCGTCGATACCGGGTACCGACGCCAACTGCGCGGGAATCGGCTGCAGGCCGTGGAACACCCTGGGCCCGTCGTAGAAGTCCGTCGCCCAGCTGAGTCCGGTTGCGGTGGCGCGCAGGTCGAGCATCGCGCCGGTCGCGACATCGGCACTGACGGATGTCTCGAGGTCGAACGAGTGCAGCGTCCCGTCATGGGAGTCGGGGGACTGGCCGATGGGATGAGTGATCCAGTACAACGTTCCGTCGCGCAGGGCCGACGAGCCGTCATCCGCACGTGCGGGCACGCTGCGCGCCGAGCCGTCACGCCGATCGACGACGCGGGTGGTGCCGTCGTCGAGCCCGAGGACGATCCACCGCTCGTCGATCTCCGCATTGACGACATGCAGTCGTGGATCGGGAATCTCGTAGGCCGTCGTGGTGGACCCGTCGGGCTGGATCAGTCGCAGCTCGTCGTCGAGGTTGGTGAGGACCTCGCCCGCAGGATCGACGGCGAGTACTTCGTCACCTTCGTCGCCCGAGATGCGGGTACCGGCAACGGCGCGCTTCACGTCAGGGGTGTAGGGCACCTGGCACGCCGCGCGCGTCACCGTGGTCGGGGCGGTGTCGAGCGGTGCGGTTGCCCCCGGCGTGGTGGCGGGAAGCGGAGCGGCGCACGCGGCCGCGGTGAGCACGAGCACCGTGAGCGGCAGCGTGCGCATGAGCCAAAAATACCGGGGTGGGACCTTCGCGGAGGGCGTTTCGTAGGGCCACCGCGAACGCCGACAGCGATCATTCGCGAGCGTCAGATTCGGCCAGTCGACCCGTTCTGGGACAATCGACGGTGACATGACCATCCATCAGGCCGACCCCGCCACGACGAGTACCTCTGCGCAGGCAGTGGTCGACCTCGGCGCGATCCGGCACAACGTGCGCCTACTGCGCGAACTGGCCGGCTCGGCCGAGGTGATGGCCGTGGTGAAGGCCGACGGCTACGGCCACGGAGCCGCCCGCGTCGGGCAGGCCGCCCTCCTGGCTGGCGCCTCCGAGCTCGGTGTGGCGACCCTCGGCGAGGCGCTCGACCTGCGTCGAGACGGCGTCACGGCGCCGGTGCTGTGCTGGCTGCACCCGCCCGGCACCGACTTCGCGCCCGCGCTCGCGGCCGACGTGCAGATCGGCGTGTCGTCGGCCCGGCAACTCGGCGAGGTCCTCGACGCCGCCCGCCGGACGGGCCGCGCGGCAACCGTCACCGTCAAGGTGGACACCGGCCTGAGCCGCAACGGCGTCGGAGCCGCCGAGTTTCCGGCTCTGCTGACCGCACTGCGCAACGCGGTCTCCGACGGGGCGATCAGGCTCCGCGGTCTGATGTCGCACCTGGCCTGCGGTGACGATCCGACGAGCCCGGTCAACGACCGACAGGCCCGACGCTTTACGGAGATGCGCACCCAGGCGCGCGAGGCCGGCGTCGAGTTCGAGGTTCATCACCTGGCCAATTCGCCGGCGGCCATGACGCGGCCAGACCTGGCCTTCGACCTGGTGCGCCCCGGCATCGCGGTCTACGGGCAGACCCCGATCCCCGCCAGGGGCGACATGGGGCTGCGGCCCGCGATGACGCTGAGGTGCCCGGTCGCCCTCGTGCGCCGGCTGAAGGCGGGCGACGGGGTCTCCTACGGCCACACGTGGGTCGCCGAGGCGGACACCACCGTCGCGCTCATCCCGCTGGGGTATGCCGACGGTGTGTTCCGCGGTCTGAGCGGCCGGATGTCGGTCCTGATCAACGGGCGCCTGCGGCCGAACGTCGGCCGCATCTGCATGGACCAGTTCGTGGTGGACCTGGGACCGGGACCGGTGGACGTGAGCGAGGGGGACGACGCCGTCCTCTTCGGCCCCGGCGACGGCGGCGAACCCACGACGCAGGACTGGGCCACGACGCTGGACACCATCAACTACGAGGTGGTCACCAGTCCGCGCGGCCGGGTGTCCCGCACCTACGTCGACTCACTAGGCGGAAGCCGTTGAGCCGCAAGCGAAGAGGTCAGTGGCTGGCCGGTCTTGCCGGCCTCTCCGCCGTCGGTGGGCTCGCGGGTGCCACCGTTGCGCATTCCCTCACCCGGCGCGTCGCCGACGTGGACCCGTACCACGACGAGGACTTCGAACTCCTCGACGCCGACCGCGGATGCGTGGTGACGACCTCGGACGGCGTCCCCCTGGCGGTCAGGGAGGTCGGCCCCGAGGACGCACCGCTGACGGTGGTGTTCGCCCACGGCTTCAGTCTTCGCATGGGGGCGTTCTACTTTCAGCGGGTTCGGCTGACCGAACAGTGGGGATCGCAGGTTCGCATGGTCTTCTACGACCAGCGTGGTCACGGCCAGTCCGGTGAGGCGCCACCGGAGTCCTACACCGTTCCCCAACTGGGCCGGGACCTCGAGACCGTCCTCTCGGTGATGGCGCCCCGCGGGCCGGTGGTTCTCGTCGGACACTCCATGGGCGGGATGACGGTGTTGTCCCACGCCCGCCAGCATCCGCAGCGCTACCCCAGTCGCGTCGTCGGGGTCGCCCTGATTTCCTCGGCGGCCGAAGGGGTTTCGCGGTCTCCGCTCGGCGAGGTGCTGAAGAACCCCGTCCTGGAGGCGGCCCGCTTCGCCGTGCGGTATGCGCCGAAGACGGTCCACCGCACGCGCGGTGCGGCCAGCTCGGTGATCGGCCCGGTGTTGCGGGCGGCGTCCTACGGCGACGAGAAGATCAGCAGGAGCGTCGTCGCCTTCTCCGAGCGGATGATGCACGACACGCCGATCGCCACCCTCGTCGGCTTCCTGCATGCGCTCGAGGTGCACGATGAGACGGCCGCACTCCCGGTGCTCGCCAAGGTGCCCTCGCTGATCGTCTGCGGCGACCACGATCTGCTGACCCCCCACGAGTACTCCGAGGCCATGGCCGCCGAACTGCCGAAGTCCGAGCTCGTCATCGTCGGCGGCGCAGGACATCTCGTCCAGCTGGAGCAGCCCGAGATCGTCGACGACGCGTTGGTGCGACTCGTCGAGCGGGCCACGCCGTCCAAGCTCGTCGCGTTGACGCGCCGGCTGCGGGAACGGGTGCGCACGCATGGCTGAGGTGCTCGAGGGAACCGCGGAGTTGCCGACCGCAGACGACACCCTGGCCTTCGGTGCCCGGCTGGGAGCCGACCTGGTCGCCGGTGACGTCGTCGTGCTCTCGGGTCCGCTCGGTGCCGGGAAGACGGTGCTGGCCAAGGGAATAGCCCGCGCCATGGACGTCGAGGGCGCGGTCACCTCGCCGACCTTCGTGTTGGCGAGGGTGCACCCAGCGCGACGGGTCGGCGCCCCCGCCATGGTGCACGTCGACGTCTACCGTCTGCTCGACCACGCGGGCGCGGATCTGCTCGCCGAGCTCGACTCCCTGGACCTGGAAACCGATCTCGACGACGCCGTCGTCGTCGTCGAATGGGGCGAGGGCCTGGCGGAACGCTTGTCCGAACGTCATCTCGACGTGCGATTGGAACGTGGCGGCGACACCGACGTCCGGATCGCGACCTGGAAGTGGGCGGGCAGATGACCGTCGTCCTGGCCGTCGACACCGCCACCCCCGCCGTCACCGCGGGAGTGGTCCGCCGCACGCCGAAGGGCGTCGACGTCCTCGGCGAGCGAGTCACCGTCGACCCGCGCGCCCATGCCGAGCAGTTGACCCCGAACGTGTTGGGCGCCTTGGCCGATGCCGGGTTGGGGATGGCCGACCTGGACGCCGTCGTCGTCGGCTGCGGCCCCGGTCCCTTCACGGGACTGCGCGTCGGCATGGCGACCGCCGCCGCCTACGGGCACGCCCTGGATCTCCCCGTCTACGGGGTCTGCAGCCTCGACGCCATCGGGGTCGACACCGCCGGCGACGTACTCGTGGTCACCGACGCCCGCCGCCGCGAGGTGTACTGGGCGCGCTATCGCGACGGCATCCGCGTCGAGGGGCCGGCGGTGAACGCGCCCGCCGACGTGCCCCCCGGAGCGGCCGCGGTCGCCGGGTCACTCAAGCACGCCGCACTCTTCGGCCTGCCGTCCCTGTCGGCCACCGTGCCGACCGCGTCGGGGCTGGCACGCGTCGTCGACTGGGCCAACCCGCCAGAACCGTTGGTGCCGTTGTACCTTCGACGCCCCGACGCCAAGCCCCAGCAGCAGTCGGCGCGCCCGTGACCGTGGTGTACGGCCCACTGACGATCGGTGACGCCGACCGCTGTGCCGAATTGGAAGCCCAGTTGTTCCCCGGTGACGACCCATGGCCTGCGGTGGCGTTCATCCGGGAACTGGAGTCGGCCCACAACGACTACGTCGCCGCGCGACTGGACGGCGAACTGGTCGGTTACGCGGGGGTGAGCCGGCTGGGCCGCAAGCCACCATTCGAGTACGAGGTGCACACCATCGGCGTCGACTCCCGTCTTCAGGGCAAGGGCATCGGCCGCGTCTTGCTCGACCACCTGCTCGCCATCGCCGACGGCGGGACGGTCTTCCTCGAGGTGCGGACCGACAACGTCGCGGCGATCGCCCTGTACGAAAGCGTCGGCTTCACCGTTGTGGGGCTGCGCAAGAGGTATTACCGGGTCAGCGGCGCCGACGCGTACACGATGCGTCGACCGGCCGGGGGAGAGGCACCATGATCGTCCTGGCCATCGAAAGTTCCTGTGACGAAACGGGAGTCGGGATCTGCCGACTCGACGACGACGGAGCCGTGACGCTGCTGGCGGACGAAGTCGCCTCCAGCGTCGACGAGCACGCCCGGTTCGGTGGCGTCGTCCCGGAGATCGCGTCACGCGCACACCTCGAGGCGCTCGGCCCCACCATGCGCCGGGCACTGGAGACCGCGGGCGTGTCGAGACCGGACGTCGTCGCCGCGACCATCGGCCCGGGCCTCGCCGGTGCCCTGCTGGTGGGTGTCGCCGCGGCCAAGGCGTATGCGGCCGCCTGGGAGGTTCCCTTCTACGGGGTCAACCACCTCGGCGGGCACCTGGCCGCCGACGTCTACGATCACGGGCCGCTGCCCGAGAGCGTCGGGCTGCTGGTCTCCGGCGGACACACCAACCTGTTGCACGTGCGGTCGCTGGGCCAGCCGATCGAGGAGATCGGCAGCACCGTGGACGACGCCGCCGGCGAGGCCTACGACAAGATCGCCCGGCTGCTGGGCCTGGGCTACCCGGGCGGCCGGGTGCTCGACGAGCTGGCCCGCACGGGAGACCCCAACGCCGTCGTCTTCCCGCGTGGGATGACCGGTCCCCGCGACGATCCCTACGCGTTCAGCTTCTCCGGGCTCAAGACGGCGGTGGCCCGGTACGTGGAGTCGCATCCGGACGCCGCGACCGCGGACGTCGCCGCCGGCTTTCAGGAGGCCGTCGCCGACGTGCTCACCAAGAAGGCCGTACGCGCGGCGGAAGCCCTCGGCGTGTCGACCCTGTTGATCGCGGGCGGCGTCGCGGCCAACTCCAGGTTGCGCGAACTGGCCGAGGAGCGTTGCGCCGCAGCGGGATTGACGCTTCGGGTGCCTCGGCCGCGGTTGTGCACCGACAACGGCGCCATGATCGCCTCCTTCGCCGCACACCTGATCGCCGCGGGCGCCTCGCCGTCGTCGCTGTCGGCGGCGACCAACCCTGGGCTTCCGGTGGTGCGGGGGCAGGTCGCCTGAGCCGGGTCCTACAGGCGAATGTGTCGGGCCGCCACCGTGAGTCGACGAGCCTGGAAGCGCACGGGCGACAACCGCGGCCGGCTCAACGGCAGCTTCGCGTCGGCGGCGATCGTCTCGACCACCTCGTCGACGCTGCGGTCGTCGGTGGGGACGTGGGTGGCGTAACGCGCATCGGACAGGGCGCTCACGCAGCGGTCGATCTGCTGGATGGCCCACGTCTCGTCGCGGCCGAGCAGGCGGCCGCCCACGTAGGCCAACCGCGCCTGCAGGCGACGGCGCAGCGTCTCCGGGGTGGCGGTGAGCGCGTAGTGCTGCACGTCGATGCCGCTGGATCGCAGCCCTCCCACGATCTCGTCGAAGTACGCGTCGCGCACCAGCGTCATCGGCACGATCACCGTGCCCTCGTTCACGGCCTCCGCCTGACGAAGGGTCGCCACGACGCCGGTGCGCCACTGCGGCAGGTCCTGGAAGTCACCGCGGGCGTCCGGAGGCAACATCTTCTGCAGGGCGAAACCCAGCAGTTCGGGGTCGGCGACCCGGGAGCCGTCCACGCGGCGCTGCAGTTCGTGGGCGGTGTGCGTCTTGCCCGCACCGAACGCGCCGTTGATCCACATCAGCATCCGTCCGAGGTTACGACCAGAGGTTTTGGAGGTCGAGCCGATCAAGATCCACGAGAGGTGGACCCACCCTTGAGTACTGGCACTCGCGTGTATAGAGTGCTAAGTGGCAGGCGGCCAAACCCCGCTCCGGCTCCCGCGACGACGGTGTCGAGGTGACGGACGTGTGCCGATCGACATGACAATTGCAGGAAATCCGTGAAGGTCCGGGAAACGTCCCGGATCGCACCCCTATCAATGTGGAGGGCTAATCGTGGCCGTGAACATCAAGCCACTCGAGGACAAGATCCTCGTTCAGGCCAATGAGGCCGAGACGACGACCGCTTCTGGTCTGGTCATCCCCGACACCGCCAAGGAAAAGCCGCAGGAAGGCACCGTCGTCGCAGTTGGCCCCGGCCGCTGGGACGAGGATGGCGAGAAGCGCATCCCCCTGGACGTCTCCGAGGGCGACACCGTCATCTACAGCAAGTACGGCGGCACCGAGATCAAGTACAACAACGAGGAGTACCTGATTCTGTCGGCACGTGACGTGCTGGCAG
>Ga0209051_1001920_pt1 | contig 16104 bp, 13 predicted proteins | sample AraplaCvi_mMS_r2_2_FD_184286 | JGI IMG/M metagenome (GOLD analysis project Ga0209051, IMG submission 184286) | Arabidopsis root microbial communities from North Carolina, USA - plate scrape MF_Cvi_mMS_r2 (SPAdes) (version 2) | ecosystem: Host-associated > Plants > Roots > Endosphere | place...
GATCTCTCGGTGGCCGCCCTTGTCGTACATCGTGAGGATGCCCTCGACGACGTCGTCGACGTAGCAGAATGACCGCGTTTCGGAGCCGTCGCCCTGAATGTCGAACGGCGCCTTGCCATCTGGGTGCGCGTCCTGGGCCGCCAGGGCACGCATGATGAACTGCGGCTCGACGTGCTTCCACCCCATGTTGGGACCAAACACGTTGTGCGGCCGGAAGACCTGCACCTGTCGATAATGTTCGCGACCATAGTTGAAGGCGATCAGCTCGCTGACGATCTTGCCCCCTCCATAGGAATACCTAGGGTTGAGGCTGTCCGGCAACATCAGTGGGATCGTCTCGGGCGTCGGGATGACGGCGGGCGTCTGGTACACCTCGGCGGTGGAGGCGACCACCAGATCGGACACACCCGCAGCACGGCCCGCGTTGACGACCGCCAGCGCACCCAGCATGCCCACTTCGAGGACGAGTTCGGGTTGCGTGTAGAAGTTCTCGGTGCCGTTGACCGCCGCGAGATGCATGACGACCTCGGCGCCAGCGAACGCCTTCTCGAGCGCGGCCTGGTCGCGCACGTCGCAGGTGTGCAGTTCGACGTCGTCGGCCACCTCGGCGAACCGCGTGGCGTCGCCCCGCACCATGTTGTCGACGACCACGACGTCCCAACCGTCGTGCACCAAGCGCTTGACCAGGTAGGCGCCGATGAAGCCACCCCCACCGGTGACGACGACGCGCTTACCCACGGGCGGGCTCCGCAGCTCCAACGGCGCCGGACTTGCCGACGGCAAAGTACGAATCACCGAGTTCTGACGCCGGCAGATGGCTGAAGTGGTTCCAGTAGTCGAACACGAACCCGTCGGGATTCATGAACTCCTTCATGGCCCGAGGCGAGATCGTCTTGAACGACGGGTGGTTGTTGCCGATCACGACGACGTCCGCCCCGTTGACTGCATCACCAAGCCGCGTGAAGTTGCGCTCCTCCGGGAATTCCCGTGCCAGCTCGGTCTGCGCAGTGACCGGGTCGTACACGCCGATGTCGGCCCCGGGGAGTGCCTTCTTCAAGGCGTCGAGAACCCTTATCGACATCGAGCCGCGCAGGTCGCTGGTCTCGGGCAAACCCTTGAAGGCCATCCCAACCAAGCTGACCTTCAACGGGCCCGACAGCGCACGACGTTTGATCTCACCGCTGATGAACGCGACAGTCTCGTCTGGCTGACGTTCGTTCACGGTCCGTCCCGCCGCCGTGATCTCCATGTCGATCCCACGGCTGCGCGCGCTCTCCATCAAGATGTGCGGGTCCTTCTCGAGGCACGGACCGCCGACGAGCCCCGGTAGCGGGATGTTGGTCCGGCTGTAGCCGAGCTTGCCCGCGGAGATGACCTCATAGGCACTGACGCCAAACGCGTCGCACACTCGGGCGACTTCGTTGGCGAAGGCAAACTGGACGTCGCGGAACGTATTGCTGACCAGTTTCGCGATTTCTGCAGTTTCGATGCTGGAAACGAGAACGATCGAATTGGTGAGTTTGCGGAAGACCGCCGCGGCCCTATCGGCTGTCGCCTGATCGTCGGCACCGACGATTTGCGGTAGCTCGCGCAGTTCCTGCAAAGCCTTCCCCTCGAGGGTGCGCTCGGGACACATGGCGATGTCGAACTTCTTGCCGCTCGCCTCCAAGATCGGTGACACGACGTCGCGCGTCGTGCCCACCTTGACCGTCGACCGCAGGATGACGAGCGCACCGTCCTGCATGTTGGAGGCAATGTCGCGAGCCGCAGCCTCGATCATGTCAAGCCGGGCAACACCTTCCGGCGACAACGGCGTCCCCACGGTGATGATGTAGACGTCGCAGGAGAAGCCCTCGTCGAAGGCCTCCGCGGCGACGAGTTTCTTCGATTGGGTCACACCGGCAAGGGCGTCTGGGAGGCCAGTTTCCGTGAAGTGCGGGACACCCGCGTTGGTCATCTCGACGAGTTCGGCACGCTTCTCGACGCCGATGACCGAGTTGCCCGCCTCGGCGAGCACGGTAGCCAGGGTCAGACCCACGTAACCAAGGCCCACGATTCCAATATCGTACTTTGCTGGCAAACCGCTCATTCCTCAAATTATTACAGCACCGGCCCCCGAGACCCAAGTCTGACCGCTACGGCCTTCGACCGCATTTCGAGGTGGGCGCGCTCGACGTGTGTCACTGCCAGACCACGTCGGCTAGACCGGGGCTGGCCAGCGCGGGATCCATGGCGACGAGAGCAAGTGGTGGGCCGCCTACGCCCGTGGGTCTTCACACCCCGTTCGAACGTCCGGACGTTCGTGCTGGCCCGAACTAACACCGGGTGAAGAGGAAGTCGGCCGGGATCGCTCGGCCGCGGTCGTCGTAGTTCGCGTTGAACACACCGGCCAACGTGAAGTCCCGTTGGGCGAGCCAGCCGACGACGTTCGTAGGTACGCCATGGCCTTCACGAGTTCGACGAAGCACCTTTGCAACGCACGATGCGATCTTGCGGAGCATCGATTCGCCAACGCGCACGTCGGACCCACCAAACTGTTGTCCCGTGAAGGGTCCGTCAAGCAAAGGAGTGGTCGCCGGAAGCGACAGCGAGTCGTCGCTATGGGAGCATCGCGTCGATCGTCACGGCCTCGTCTCGCGGTCGGCCAGCGAGCTCGTGAAGGGTTGTGGGCGTCGCGCGTCGAGACTCGTCCGACGGCGGTTGCCGCGGCTCTGCAGCGGCTCTATCGAATGAGTCGGCCGACGACCATTCGCAACCGCGGATACGCTCACGTATACGTCGAAGGCATGTGGCGCATGCTCGAAGCCCGACGCACCCCGAAGAGTACGTCTTGGCCGCGGGCGTGGACTTCACCGTCCACGATCTTCTCGTCGCCGCACCCACCCAAGCCGTCCTCGACTGGCGCGATCGTGTCCGCTACGGCCAAAGAATCTCTCACTCAACCGAAGTCGACACCCCACTCGTCATCACCTGGACCTGACACCGACGATGAAGGCCACCGCAGTCGACCTCTGCCGGGCGCCGTCAGGTTGAGGAGTCCTCGGCCAAAAGGGGACCCATCTGTCCCTCGACGACGAATTCGCTCATCTCGTGGTCGGGTGACCGGAAGTACTCGCCGTCCAGTTCTCGCTTCCACTTGGCCGGCGACCCGGCGTACAGCCCGGGGACGGGCGGAGAACCCATGGGCAACATGGTCGAGTTCGCGGCCAGGATCGAGCACGGGGGAAGGTGCGCCCCCTTCAACATCACCGCGCACGAGCTCACGAGAGCGTGATGGCCGATGAAGATCCGTCCAGCGGTCTGCCTGTTCGTTGCGAAGTCCGGTTCGTGAGTCTGAATGTAGGCTCGACCGCCACCGATCCGAGCGTGGCGGTCCATGACTATGGTTCCGGACGCATCCAAGTAGTGGCGACTCGTGATTCCCGCGCCAAATCTCAAGTCGAGTGTCCCCGCCATCGAGTCGACGAGTTGAAACTGCGGCGACGCCGAGACCCAGTTCCACGAATTGATGATGACGTGGTCACCCAAGCGCACGAGGCCAAGTCCCCGAAAGACATTCAGCATTCCGATGCGGACGCCTTCACCAATCTCGAACCGCCGCACGTTCAGCACGAGGTTGGGGGCGATGACGGCTGAGTCTGCGACCTGGTGGCCCAAGCGTCGAAGCAGCGCATTCTTCCTTCGATTTGCTGGCAACATCCACACGATCGCCTCGAGAACGAGCCTCGACATGACCACCTCCCCGTGAAGGAATCTCCCACGACCCGCTCGTAATCCGGCGAGACACCGTGCTTGACGCCACTCGCGAACCCCGGTCGAGAATACCAATCTCGCGTTGATGTGGGCTTGAATCCAGCCTCGAGAACATGGAACGTGACCGTTCGCTGGCGACCACGAAATCGGGCCCACCTCGTGGGCCGTTTGGGCCCTCCCTCCCGTGTGCGCCTGAGACAATCGAAGACGTGTCATGCGAGATCGGCGTTCGGTTTGCGCTCTGGCGTACGAGAGGTTTTCGATGGCCCCAGGTCTAGATGGCGGCAGGGCCGTGACGGAGTCACAGAACTCTGCGCACGGTCATGGTCATGACTACACGACGGGCAGCCCGCACCTACGTCACGCGGCGATCCGGGCGCGCCTCGACGATCACATCCACGAGGCAATCGGCGAGATCCTGCGGCGGCAGAGCCGATGCGACGTTCTGGAGGTCGGCGCGGGGCACGGATTCTTCACCGACACGGTTCTTCGAGCCGGCGGCACACCTACAGTGACCGAGATGTCCGAGGCCAGCTTCGAATTCTTGAAGCAGAGGTTCGACGGCGTACCGGACGTCGACGTCGTATTCGACCCGGACGGCCAGGAGGCCATTCGCCTCGGACGTCGATACGACGTGGTGCTGCTCATCTCCGTGATCCATCACATCCCGGACTACCTGGGGGCCGTGACGACCATCTGCGATGCGCTCTTGCGACCAGGCGGTTCCGTCCTCACGTTCCAGGATCCGTTGTGGTACCCGCGCCAAAGCGCCTACGAACGCGCCATTTCCCAAGGCGCGTACCTTGCCTGGCGCCTCACCCAGGGAGAATTCCGCCGCGGGCTGGCCACGCGGTGGCGACGCCTTCGTGGTGCCTATGACGACACCGCGCCCTCCGACCTGGTGGAATATCACGTCGTCCGCCAGGGCGTCGACGATCATGCCCTGGTCGACCTCTTCGACGCGCGTTTCGAGTCGGTGGACGTCTTTCGCTACTTCTCGACGCAGTCGCCGATCATCCAACGGTTTGGCGGTAATTCCCTACCGCACAACACATTTGGACTCTTGGCCAAGCGCCGCATCGCCGTAGAGAACCACCCGAAGCACGAGTGATTACAGCGCGTCCGCGGACATTCGTGACTGCTATTGGTCGAGAGCCGCGCGGACCTCGGCAACTGCCGGTTTGGGGGTGTAATCGCGGCGAAAGAGCCCGAATGTCACATGCTCGTCGAACGGTTCTACGACGAGATCCACTGTGTTGAAGATGAAGAAGCCGCCGATCCATGGAACCTTGCGTGACTCGCGGATCGCGTCCGACAGGATGTGGGCCTGGTCGTCTTCGCTGACCGAATCCGTCACGCGGCCGGTGGGTTGCCCGAATTCGGTGATCCAGATCTTCTTTCCGTCGTCGGAGCGCAACCGCATCAGCTGCCGAACCTCGTCGACGATCGCACCCTGACCGTCGGAGAAGGACAAAGGTAGCGGGAATGTGTACGGATGCAGCGCTATACCGTCGAAGTATGCCTCGGCGCCGCTGTCATACAACTGCTTGACGAAGTCGATGTCCTTGGTCCCGGCAAGATTGCTCGACGTCCCCCCGGTGAGGATCGGTGCGACGCTGCCAGCACGACGAATTCCCCAGAACGCCTGCCGCAGAAGGGGTAGGTACGTCGTCACGGTGGGAGGATCGAGATAGTGAGGGATGTTGGGCTCGTTCCAAATCTCCCAGACAGTCGTCGCGTCGTCATAGCGCCGTGCGACCGCTTCCGCGAAACGGCCGAAGTCGCTCGCGTCCACCGGGGGGTTCCCGTTCGCGTCGGGGTCCGCCGCCGGATCCTGCGCCCATCGTGGGGCAGGGCCTTCAAGGGTCACCATCATTCGCAGTCGGTGCTCGCGAGCGGAAGCCACCGCGGCATCTACGGGCCCCCACCGCAGAGGTCCGCCGCGATCCGGCTCGATGAGGTTCCACTTCGCCGACACCCGAATGGCATTGACACCTACGCTCGCAATGGCGTCGACCTCGTGGCCGATGTCGGTGCCCGGCTGCATCGTGGCGACGGTGGAGATGCCGACGACCTGCTCGGACAGCGGCACCATCGACGTCTCGGCCTCTGCGGCGCGGTCGAATCCACAGGCGGGCGCTGACATCACGAGGAGCGTCACCAGCGCGACGACGCCGCACGATCTCAGTCGAGTGCGGATCCGCAGGGGCATGTCGATGCTCCGCCCCCGCCTCGACATGTCTTGCGCTCGACACCACGCCAACGGCCCCGTTGCACGTCCACCGGACGGATCCGTCATTCCACCACCAATCGAAAGTGTGAGGCGGTCGAGGCGCGGTGTGCTTCGAATGCCGCTCGCACCCGGGCGGAGAGATGCTCGAAGGATGCGTCATCCATGGCCGATATCTTCTCGACGAGGTTCGCTGCCCCCGCAACATCCCCTGGGGCCAAGGCATATTCGCCAAGTCCTAGTCGGTGCAGTTGCTCTCCTATCCAGCCGATACGCCATGCGACGGGTACGCAGCCTGCCTCCGCAGCTTCGTAGAGCACTAGCGGCTGCGCCTCGTGGTGGTAGCTCGACAGGAAGACGAAGCATCGCGCGTCGAGCAGGGCTCGCCGTTTGGGTTCGCCGTGCAGCGGTCCGACCATGTCGAAGTGCACACCGCGCTGTCGAGCGTCGGCGAGGACGGCGGTTGCCGCGCTTGGCGCACTACCAACCAGAGTCAGGTGGATGCCGGTTCTGTCTGCGACCTCCAGCACGGCGCCCAGCCCCTTGGCCGGCGACAGGTTCGACACGTGCACCGCCCCCGACCGACGTGGCCGGCGACGAGGTGGTGACACTGGCATGAGCCCTGCGTTGTCGACGACGACGACGTTCGTTGGCGCGATTCCGTATCTACTCGACATGGCATCACCCATCGCACGGTCCAGCACCACGTGCTTCAAGCCGGGCCCGCCAAAGGCCAGCGCGAATCGCATCAGCGTCGACTGGGCTCGCACGTAGTGGGCAGAGTGATGGATCAGCGACGTCGAGATTCGCCGTAGCCGCGTCGCGATGAGCGGTATCGCCTCTGCCAACAATCCGATCTCACCCGAGGCCACCACGAGTACCCGATCCGGCGGAGCGCGCGATACGACCGATACCGCAGCCCACAGACATCGGCGCAGCTTTGCGAGAGTGCCCACCTGCGTGTCGACGATTCTGACGCTGTGTCCGTCTGTCTGCAGGGCGTCGATCAGCCAGCGAGTCGCTTGAGCGCGCCCGTCAACCGGAGGCGGGACGGGTCCGATCACGACGATGTTCATCGTGTGTCACCGGCGTTCGAAGAAGAGATCGGCTTGATCCAGACTCCACGTCGGGCGACTCCCAGGCACCCGAGCGATGCCACGGAGCGCAAACCCCGCGTGCAGCATCGTCTGGACGACGTCGGAGGCGTCGGACTGGCCGGCGTAGACGTCGGCAAACGACACCTCGACGAGCACCGCGTCGGCTTGAGCCAGCACCTCGGTAAGGCCTTGCAAGACATCGGATTCCGATCCTTGCACGTCGATCTTCACCAGGAGCGGGCGCTGCAGCGGCGCACGTTCGAGTAGGACGTCGTCGCCGACGAGAACGTCTACGTCAGGGCTCGCCACCTCGCGAAGAGCGTGCCGCGAACCATGGCTTGCCGACACGGCAAGGAGGGACGAACTGTCGGATGCGGCGGTGATGTGCAAGGTCTGACTGCCCCGACGCGATCCCAGGGCGGCATTGACTATCTCGACGTCGCAGCCGTCGAGCCGCGCGGCGGTGGCGGACAGCTGCGCGCCGACGTCTGGTAGTGGATCGACACAGATGATGCGCCTCGCTCCGAGGGCCTCTGCCGACCACATCGCGAACTGGCCCAGATTGGCGCCGACGTCGACGACTGTTTCGTAGTGTCGACCGGCCAAGAGGTCGTCATGTTCCAGCGACGGTGCGACGCCGCGACGCAAGGAGATCCAGCGATTTCGGCGACGCAGCAACCACGAGAGCTTGCGCAGGCGCAGGGCGAGCAATGCCCCGTCGACGCGGGGCCGTCGACCGTTCATGGTGCGACCACCCCTAGGCGTCGAGACCTGGCGCCTCCCGGGCGGACGGACCAGCTGGCGACGGCGATGACGACGATGACCACGACCTCGGTGGCGACGGGGACCACCCATAAGGCGGTGTCGAGTCCATTCGATCCCAATGCCGCCAGCAAGCCGAGGGCTGCCAACGCGCCGGCCGTGATGGCGGTGCTCGACAACGAGGGTCGCCCGAGCGCCAAGAGCCGCGCATTGAACGCTTGCGAACATCCGCTGATGCCTGCGGCGATCACCATCGCGACGATGATGGCCGTGGCGTCCGAGTACTGCGAACCCACGACCCAGAGCACGACGTGGGCAATTGGCCACGCCAAGAGCGCCAAGAGCACGAGATAGATCCCTGAGAGTCCGAGAAGGCAGACGAAGAGGCGGTGGAATCTCGACGGCGATCCGATGCGCTTGACCAGTTCAGGGACCGCGACGACCGACACGGAGGCCGTCAAGACGGAAATCGGCCCGATCACCTTGGTCGCAATCGCGTAGCTGGCGACCGTCGAGGCCGACGTCACCGCGGCGAGGACCGGAAGTTGGAGCTGCCCTAGAAGCGCCGACATCGAGTAGCTCCAGTACCCCAGGCTGCCCGTGAACGGATGTCGCCACTGCGCCAACGATTCCCGAACGACCACGGACGACATTGGTATGCAGAGAGCAACCACGATCTGGATGCACAGGAGCACCGCCAGAAGCGAGAAGCTCACGCGACCGGTGATCAGATACTCGAGACCGACCACGAGGAGGACGAAACCCCTGTGCCACAACAGCAGCAGGTTGGCCACACGATGTCCGTCGACGGCAGTCATGTGCGACACCGTGTAGTTGACGAAGGAGTCGCCGACGGCCAGAAGCACACCCGCGCAAACGGCGGGGTGAGGTGCGATCATCCAATAGGAGAGGCCGAGTATGGCGCCGGTTACCGCCACGAGTGCTGAATGTACGACGTACAGCGAGCCCGGGCTGGGCCGACGATCCGATCCCGCGCGAAGTACGCGCGTCGGGGCGCCGACACCGGCGAAGATGCCCACGGCGAGCCCAATCGAGTAGGCCAGCATGAAGGTTCCGAACTCTGACGAGGTCACGAGTCGAGCCACCAAGGCAAGTGTCACGCCGAACGCCAGGGAACTGCCCGCGCGCGCACCGACGCGGCCAAGGGCGCGGCTGGCCAGCTGACGCGTTCCCACCGGGACGCGGCCGTCGATCACTCGTTCTCCACCATGATCGGTCGACGCCCCGTGACTCGTAGGACTCGTCGGCGCCAGATTCGATAGGACGGTGTCAGGCGCAGACGGAATACACGCGCGTCCACGAGGTGACGTGCCGTCATCAGCAGAGCGGCAACCTGCTGTCTCGTTCCGCCCGCATGACGCATCCGCACCTCGTGCCCTTCGCGAACGAACTCACGCCACAGGTTGGCCGACTTGGATGCATCATGAAAGCGCAGGGCCCCTATGGGATCGGATATCACGACCTGACGCGGACGCGTAGCTGCGATCTCGAACTGGAGAGCCAAGTCCATCGCAGTGTTGAGTTCACGCTCGAACCCACCGACCCTTCTGAGCAATTCCGTCCTGACCAGAATCGACCCGGAGAACGCCGCGCATCCTCGAGCGACCATGGCTGGTACGTCGAGGGGTCGACCGGTAAAGGTGTCGATGCGGGAACCGTCGGCCCGAATGAGTTGGTGTCCTCCCACCACGACGTCGACGGTGGCGTCGGCATCCAGGGTTGCCCGAAGCGCGTCGACTGCTGAATCCAACAGCACGTCATCAGCGTTCAGCCAGAGCACCCATGGATTCCGCGCCCGCCGCAGGGCTCTGTTCAAGGCGTCCGATTGGCCGCCATCGCGCTCGACGACCGGCTTGACCCGTGGGTCCGACGCGGCGAAGTCTGCGAGGAGTTCGCGCGACCCGTCGGTGGACTCGGCGTCCTGGATCACGATTTCGTCGTGGGGTCCCAGCTGCCCGAGGGCGCTCTGCAACGCCTCGCGGAAGTATTCCCCCGGGTTGTAGGACGGCACAAGCACGCTGATGGCCGTTCCCCGGCCCGACGGATCATCCACTTCGACCTCCATCACGTCGACGTGTCAGTTCGCCGAGGGGGACGCGATGATCTTCCGGCCGCCGGGACGCGATCCGTTGGAGGACGGGGAGCCTCGCCCGACGTCCGGGCTTGCGTGTCGCGCCGACGACGGCGGGCTCACCCTTCGTGAGGGCACCACGACAGCGAAGACGAGTCCCACGAGAAGGCCGAGCATCCCTCCGACGACGACGGGTTTCGGCGCCACTTGCCCGATCTTCACCACACCCGAACTAGCCGGCTGGATCGTCAACAAACCCTGCGCACGCGGTCCTCCGTTGATGGGGGTCTCCATTTCCGTTGCGAGCTCGGTGAGTTCGGTCGCCACGGCGTCCGCCAGACTCGCGGCGAACGTGGCATCATCACCCGTCACGTCGATCTCGAGGATGACCGTCCCGGGTATGGGAACGACCGTTAGCCTCTCGGCGATATAGCTCGCGTCGACGCCAGAATGGGCCCGTTGTGCAGCCCGCTCGAGCAGGAGTTGCCCTGTAGCGAGCGCGGCGTAGGTCTTGACCCGGGACTGCCCCGCGATGTCGCCCTGGGCAGCGGCGACGGCGTCGGTGGCCGAGGTACTCACGAACAAGCGGGCGGTGGCCCGGTATCCACCCCCTGTCGCATAGGCATAACCAACGCCCAGCGCTATTCCTACCAAGACACAGATCAGTATCCAGCTGAGCCTGCGTCGTACCTTGGTCATCGATTCCACGGGTGCCCCTCCTCACCTAGTGCAATCGCCCCTCACGGGACAGATTCGTCGATTTGACTTGGACATTCGTTCGCCACATGGGCTTGCCGGGACCTCCCAGGAACGGCAGCACGCATGCCGACGGCAGGATCGCCAAAACGTATGGCACGTAAACGGATTCCAGCGCGGAAACCGAGAACAGCGTTGCGAAGTACAGCAACAAGACGTCGCGCTCGCCGTCGTCGGCGGTCATCAACTTGAGCACCACGGCCGCGGCGATCACGATCACACCAGACATCCCGATGGACAGGGTGATGTCGAGCCACGCATTGTGCGGTGAGTAGTTGAGATCGTAGATGGACGTCAGTCGCATCACGAACCACGCGTTGGGCCCCGATCCGAGTATCGGGTGTTCGGCAATCACCTGGCGCGCCTCATTCCACAATGCGCCGCGGAAGGTGAACTCGGTGCCACCAAAGGGGTAGATCGCAGGGATGAGGGAAAATCCCAGCGCAAGGCACACGCCACAGAGCAGGATCATCCGGCGCTGCGCGGGCCACGACCAGATGGCCAGCACGAGCACCGCGGCGGTGATGATCCCGATCTCGGCGGTTCGACTACCGGTCAACTCGATCGTCACCAAGACGCTGGCAAGGATCGCCATCGCACCGCGAATGTCGAGTTGCGCCACCGCAAAGGGCACGATCATGATCACCGCCAAGCCCAAGATGTTGCCGTTGCCGGCGAACGGAGACGTCAACGTCTGACCGGCCAGGCCGCATTTGTCGATCCGACACGGCGTGAGGACTCGGCCGGCATTGAGAACCACTGCCGCCAAGACCGAAGCGGTGACGAGCAGCAGGCTCGCGCGGCAGCCCCAACCCACGGCGATCGAACCCCGGATTGCGGACGGCTTCACGACCGTCATCAAGAGAAGTCCCATGGGGATTGCCAATTTGGCTACGTCCGAACGAGACATCGGCCCGAGGGCGACGAAGACCAGTGCGATCACTAGCGTCGAATACTGGACCATCGCGGGTATGTCGAACCGAGTGTCCTTGACGAACACGCTTCGACCGAAGTAGACGACGGCGAAGACGAAACCGGGGAGATACCACAGGGTTGGATACATGAATCCTGCACCCTCGGCTGTCGACCATAGTTCGGGGCCGACGAAGAACGTCCACGCTTGAGGCCATCCGACGATCAGGACCACATAGACGGCGACTTGCCTTTCGTCTGCGCTCATGGCCTTCCACTCTGCGTTCCGGCCGCAGGCATAAGCGGCCAGGCCCATCGCGCAAGCTGCCATCAAGACCGACAGCGAAGGCATCATTTCTCCCACCCAGCCCATATTTGCGTCAACACTGCCGGTTTGATCCCGGGACCCCTTTCGTAGAGCTCCCACGTCGCCCATTGGCTGGACCACGACGCGATTCGGGGATCGCGGAACGTGACGGTCTGCCCGTTGGGTAAGGCGATCGAGACTTGATCGTCTCGACGAATGACCTCGACACTTCGCTCTCCCAGCAGCGGTGTCGCGAATCGGCCGACACCAAGTACTTCTTGACCGCCCTCGTGTCGCCAGACCGACATCAACCACGTCTCGCTGTCGAAGACGAAGTGGACTGCCATGTTCGGCACCTCGGCAAGGAACAGGCTCGGGTCGGTGGACAAGGGCGAAGCCGAGATGAGAAGAGCCACTTGACCGGTCGCCCCAGGGGGAGCTGACTCGAAGAACGCCGTGGCCCCGATGCGATTGACCGTGCCGGGCATACGCCGCTGGAGGTAGGTCGCAGAATTGGTTTCCGTGGCCGTTCCCAAGGTGAGACCACGCGACGTCAACGACAGCGGCGTCTCGTTTCCCCCGTGACGTAGCACGTCGAATCCATCCAAGGCCATGGCGATTCGCAGTTCACCGGATCCGAAGATCCACCGGTCGATCGACCCACCCCCCGGGGTGCCCACGGCGCTCTTCAAGATCGACAACGATGCGCACAGCGACAGCAGGACGAAGAAGGATGCCAGCGCTGCACGGGTGGATCGGTTGCGCTCGACCGGGATGCTGGCCTCCGCCAGTGGCTTGCGGTGTACGCCGACGTAACTCATCGGGCCGACCTCGCCGTCCTGGGTGTACCGATATTGGCCAGACAGACGGCTCCGAGCCCGCCTGCGATGAGTCCGAGCACACCGCTCTGGAGCACGATCCGACGCATCTGCGGTTCGGCCGGTGCACGCGGGACGACGGCCGTCTCCGCGACCGTCGCGCGCATCGGCAACAGGACTTCTCGTTCGGGTATGACCTCGGTGAGCACCGTTGCCGTCGCGTTCGCCATGTCCGCTGCGAGCACCGCCGAGGCAGAGGTCACCGTGATGTTGAGAATGGCGCTCTGCTTTGGCGACGTGATCGTGAGGTCGTCACGCAACTCCTCGGCGGCGACGGGTAACCGGTTGGTGTCGACGACGCGCTGCAGGAACGACTGTGTTGTCGCGAAACTGGCGTACTCGAGGATTCGGGAGTCGACGAAGCTGCCTGCAGCGAGTCCGCCCGAGGATCGAGTGTTGTCAGGGTTCGCGCTTCCCTCGGCCAGGACTGGCACCACTCGTGCCGTGGCGACGTACATCGGAGTCGTGAGGAGGGCGCTGGCGATGCCCGAGCCAGTTCCGATCATCAACGCGAAGAGGAATACCAGCCAGTAGCGCCGTGCCAGTACGCCCATGTCGGCGATGTTCATCGGTAGTCAACCCCCGCTCGTTCTCGAGGCAGCACGGCGAGAACCTTTCGGCGAACGCAGGGGCTCATCACGTCGATGGATGGTTGTGGGTGAAGGGCAACAGTGCGACGAGGCCACCGAGGACGACCGCACCGACGGCACGAGGTGAGCGATGCGCCGACGACGGCATCCGAATCAGAACGTCTTCGATGAGAGTGGCCCACCGCCCGATTGCGGCTCGCTCGCTGAGAACGGCTTGCCTGTACAGCTGCCCGCACGCTCCGAAGTGCGCCGCCGCTTCAGCATCAGCTCCGATCTCGAGGACCGCGTCCAGCAGCGCCTTGGGATCGCCGGCAGGTACGACCGTTCCGGCACCCGACAGGGCGATCTCCTCGGCCGTCACACCGTTCGAATCGGTTGCGGCGACGACGGGACGCCCGGCGTGAAAGTACGAGGTCAGCTTGCTGGGCACTGCCATTGCCGTCACACCCGGCATTTCGTTGACGACCAACACGTCAGCGGCACAGAGCGCGCGGGGGTACTCGGCGTCGCTGAGCGGGTCGACGAAACTCAGACGTTCCACTCCATCGGCGCGCGCCGTCAGCTTGTCCCGCTCGCAGCCGTCGCCGACGAGAATGAAGTGCACGGGGGCCTCGAGTTCGTCGGCCAGGCGAGCGGCGTCCACGATGTTCTCCAGACCCTGCTTCACACCCAGGTTCCCGGTGTGAACTGCCAACATGACGTCGCCAGGCCAACCCAGCACTTCCTTCGCCATGGCCGAGTCGACCAGGGCGCCAGCCGGTAGATGGGCCCAATTCCGCACCACCACGACTCTTTTCGGGTCGATGCCGAGTTGCTCGACCGCATACCGTTGAAATTTGGGGTGGATGACCGCGACGCGATCTGCCGCTCGAAGAGTGTGAGCCTCCACCCATCTCGTGACGGCGCCGGCCATTCTGGCCCCCTCGCCGGTCTCTGCCATGCCGAGGGCATAGAGATCCTGGACCCAGACGATGAAGGGCGTGTCCCGTCGAGCGAGCCGCATGCGCAGAGCCACCAGCACGGTCGCGAACAGCGCCGGCGAGACGGCGACGACGGCGTCTGAGTCCTCCCACTTCGACACCACCAGCCGCAAGCCAAAGCTCAACTCGGACAGCAGACGCCGGATTCCATGCGGGGAGCGCGGGACGTAGTGCCGATGGCGGCGGACGTCGACGCCGTCCAGGTTCTCGGTCAGGGTCCACTGCCCGTATCCCTTGTAGTGCGCCCACTGTGGATAGTGCGGTTGGGCGACATGTACCGCCACGCCGAAACCGAGACGCTTCAATCCCGCCGCCAGCGCGCCGGAATATGGGGCCACTCCGGTCGGTTCGGGCGGGTAGTTGAGGCTGAAGAGCGCGATTCTTGGGTGCAGTGTCATGGCCTGCCGGGGCGAGGTCCGCGCCGCGGACCCGCTACCCTCCTCCGTTTCACTCCGTGGTGACCTTGACGTGAGCTCGCAGTCGAGCGCGTGCCCCTGGTACCGGGATGCTTTGGCGAGGGGCATCAGAAGTTTGCCGTGCGCGGCGATGGAGAGGCTGCCGGGCTAGGGCACTGAGCTGCGCTTTCGAGATGGTGAACCGGCAAATGCAACGAGCCGAAGTTGTCGAGATGTACTAGCTAACAATTGGCAAGCATTGGCAATGCACGTGTATTGCCAGCTAGTAGGCACACCCGTCATCTTCGATCCTCACTCGACCATGGGATGGTCACCTGTCGGTGCAGCTTGAGACCCGAACGCGCCTCCATGTTGACAGCTGACGCGACGCCGCGGGGCAGAAATCGACAAGTAAACATGCAGAAATTCCTATGGCCATCAGCTAATGGCGTTTTCACAGGTCGACGGCGCCCTGGAGGCTTCCGGTCGGGCATGGGCACGACGTCACGGAAGCGATGAGGCCAAGCCCTAAAGTGTGCGGTCGCGGCGATCCGAGAGTGGCTTCGGCGTGTTTAAGGGCTGCTTAAGAGACGGGCTGGGTCAGCCGCTACCATCGACCCCCATGACGACCGTTTCGGATCCTTCTGCAGCCGAGATCGACATCCACACCTCTGCGGGAAAGTTGGCCGACCTCCGCAGGCGCACGGAGGAGACGCTGCATCCGGTGGGCGAGGCGGCCGTCGACAAGGTCCACGCCAAGGGCAAGCTGACCGCTCGCGAGCGCATCAACGCTCTGCTCGACGAGGGCACCTTCGTCGAGCTCGACGCCCTGGCCAAGCACCGCAGCACCAACTTCGGACTGGAGGCCAACCGTCCCGTGGGCGACGGCGTGGTGACCGGTTACGGCACCATCGACGGTCGCGAGGTCTGCATCTTCAGCCAGGACGCCACCGTCTTCGGCGGCAGCCTCGGCGAGGTCTACGGCGAGAAGATCGTCAAAGTCCAAGAGCTCGCCCTCAAGACGGGCCGTCCGCTGATCGGCATCAACGACGGAGCCGGGGCCCGCATCCAGGAGGGTGTGGTCTCACTTGGCTTGTACAGCAAGATCTTTCGCAACAACATCCTGGCCTCGGGCGTCATCCCCCAGATTTCGTTGATCATGGGTGCCGCCGCAGGCGGGCACGTCTACTCCCCCGCGCTCACCGACTTCGTCATCATGGTCGACCAGACCAGCCAGATGTTCATTACCGGCCCCGACGTGATCAAGACCGTCACCGGCGAGGAAGTGACCATGGAGGAGCTGGGTGGCGCCCACACCCACATGGCCAAGTCCGGAACCGCGCACTACGTGG
>Ga0209051_1001921_pt1 | contig 16103 bp, 14 predicted proteins | sample AraplaCvi_mMS_r2_2_FD_184286 | JGI IMG/M metagenome (GOLD analysis project Ga0209051, IMG submission 184286) | Arabidopsis root microbial communities from North Carolina, USA - plate scrape MF_Cvi_mMS_r2 (SPAdes) (version 2) | ecosystem: Host-associated > Plants > Roots > Endosphere | place...
GGGCCGGTGGCGATCGGAATGCTCGTGCATGCGGGCCACTGGTGGGCGCTGACGGCGTGGCACGTCGACCTGGCGACCGCGGCGTTCTGCTCGGCGCTCATCGCCGGTGTCTTGGTGGTGCCGATCGCGCACGCCTTGCGAATCCCGTTCGCGGCGGTAGGTTTTGCGTCAGTCGTGGCCCTGGTCCCCGGGGTCTACGTGTTCCGGATGCTCAGCGGATTGGTGAACTTCGCCTCCGCGCCGACGCCGGAACTGTTGGCGGCGTTGGCCTCCGACGGTGCAGTCGCGGCGCTGGTGGTGGCCGGTCTGGCATCCGGGTTGGCCCTGCCGATGCACGCCTATGCCGTGGCTTCGGCGAACCGGGTGACCCGCGTCTAGCGGACGAGTCGGACCCCACTCCTATGATGGTGGCATGTCAACGGCGACAACCACTCTGAGCTCCAAGGAGCGTCTGGAGGTGTTGTTCGACGAGTTGGCCGAGCTGACCGGGCACCGCAACGCGATCGACGGTCGCATCGTGGACATCGTCGCCGAGATCGACGGTGACGGGCTGTGGGGCAGTACCGGGTGCCGGTCCATCTCGGCCTTGGTGGCCTGGCGCACCGGGATCTCACCGCGCAACGCGCAGACCGTCACCACCGTCGCCGAACGCCTCGAGGACTTCCCCCGGTGCACCGAAGCGTTGCGGGAGGGGCGGCTGTCCCTGGATCAGGTCGGGGTGGTCGTCGAACGCCGGCGGCGAGGGATCCGACGCCCATTACGCGGCGTTGGCGTCGGTGGCGACGGTGACCCAGTTGCGGACGGCCATCAAGCTCGAACCCCGTCCTGATGCGAAGCCGTCCTGGGAGCCGGATCGGTCGATCACCAAGACCGAGACGGCCACCCACACCACCTGGCGGATCCGGTTGCCGAGGGTGGAGGCCGCGAAGGTGGAGGCCGGGTTGGCCGCCCACCGCGACGGGCTGATCACCGACTGGAAGACCGCCCACGACGAGAACGGGGACGTGGGCGACACGACCTTAGAGCAGCAGGTGCCACCGTTCCCCACCACCGTGGATGCGTTCATGAGCCTCGTCGAGGCGGGGTGGGACGCCGAGGTGGCGCGCCGCCCGCACGGGCAGCACACCACCGTGGTGGTCCACTGGGACGTCGAGAAGCGTTCCGCCGAACTGCATCTGGGGCCGGTTCTGTCCGACGCCGACCGTCAATACCTGCTCTGCGACGCCACGTGTGAACTGTGGCTGGAGCGCCAGGGAACACTGATCGGGTCGGGGCGGGCGACGCGCACCATCAGCCGACGCCTCCGCCGAGTGCTTGAACACCGCGACCGGTGCTGTGCGGTGCCCGGGTGCGGAGCCACCCGCGGGCTGCACGCTCACCACATCCGGCACTGGGAGGACGGCGGGCCGACCGACCCGGACAACCTGGTCCTGCTGTGTCCGTTTCATCACCGGTTGCACCACTCCGGGGGAATCACCATCTTCGGCACCGCCACCCGGTTGGTGGTCAACGACGCCGACGGGGCGACGTTGACAGGGGCTTCGCTGGCGAGACCCCCAACCCAACCCCTACCCAAGGTTTCACCGTGCACGGGTCCGCTTGGGGAACGCGCCGACTGGTGGTGGTATGACCCCTACGACCCCACCCGGCGGCCGTCGACCAGCTAGCCGCAGACGGGTGCAAGGGGAATGGCCGACACCGCATCCGACGTCTTCACCAAGAGTCCTCGACACAGCAGGACCCCAGAGGAGTACGCGAGATGAAGGATTCACCGACGGCGTCGCTGCACGTCGAGGCCCTGCCCGCCGAGGCGGCGGCAGACGGGGCTACCGTGCGTCACGTCGTCGAGCTGGTGAACAAGGTGTACGCCGCTGCAGAGGACGGCCTTTGGCAGCAGGGCGCGACCCGTACCACCCGTGACGAGATCGTGGGTTTCATCCGGGCCGGACAGATCGTGGTGGCCCGGCTCGACGACCGCATCGTGGGGTCGATTCACGTTCGACGCCTCGATTCCGACACCGCGGAGACGGGAATGTTGGCCAGCGACCCGGATTACCGGGGCATGGGGATCGGGCGCGAACTACGCCGCTTCGTCGTCGACCAGCTTCGGCGTGACGGTGTCACCGTCTTGCAGATCGAGCTGCTCGTCCCAAGGAATTGGACGCAAGAGTCGAAGGTGTTCATGGCGGACTGGAACGCGCGATCGGGCTATCAGGTGGTACGCAAGGGCAGGTTCGAAGACCACTATCCGCACCTGGCCCCTCGACTCGCGACGCCTTGCGACTTCATCGTCTACAACAAGCCCCTTGATCCGACGACGAACATGAAGCCGGACGCGTAGGCCGTTCTCGAGCGTCGTCGCAGAAGCTATTCGGCGCCGACGGTTTCCTTGGCGACGAACACGGACACGTAGCCGATCGGGATGCCGGTCACGGATGCAATGCATTCCCGGGCCGCCAACTCGACGGCCGCCCGACGTCGTGCGCGCGTCGCGCCACCGATCTCGGGGATCTGAATAGACCAGCCGTCGACGTCGTGGCTGATCTGGATGTCGAAGCTTTGGCCAACCGTCGGGCAGCTCATTCGTGGCATGACGCGGTGCCTGCGAGTGCCGACCGGATTGTGTGCGCGCCGCAAGGTGGGCTGAAGAGGCATGAGGACTATTCCTGTGTCGGACGACGGACCGCGGTAGACCATAAACCGTCGTCACCCCGAACGCCTAATCGACGAGATCGCCGTTCACCCAGGTCAACGCCGTGTTCACCCCCGGGTCATCCGATGGTTCACCGGCAGTAGGAACTCGTCGCGAACGTCAGCCCGCGCTGGTAGAGGTCGTCGAGGGCGCGGTCGGTGACCACGGCTGCCTTGGCGGCCTCGAGATCAGCGGCGCACGCGGGGGAGTGCAGCGAGTTCCATTGTGCGGCAATCTCGTTGACCATGGTGCGGTTGTACCCGTCGATCGCGGACCGGGAGCTGGACAGATCGGGGGCAGCGGTGGGTGCGCTGGCGGGGTCGAGTTTCCAGCCGCTGAAGTACGCGTATTCGACGCCCACGGTCGCGTCGATTTGATTGCGAAAGACTCCTCGGACGTAGTCGGGATCGACGTTGCGATCGCGGGCCGCCGCGGTGACGGAGTCGACGACCTGGGTCTCGCGGGCTGGGTCGCTGATCGAGCCGCCGGTGACCCACTTGGAGGCGGCCACGGGTTGGGCGGTCTGAAGTCGCTGGGCGGCGGCGTCGACGAGGGCGAACAGCGGGCTCGGCGCGTCGGCGGAGGCCGGTACCGGAATCGTCACGAGGGCCATGGCGGCGCCGACGGCGATCGGCCCGATGCGGGAGGCGAGGAAGGACATGGGCGTCACGCTAGTCAGAGAAGTGGGTGAAGACGAGGCTGGGGACGCCGGCCGTGGCCGACGCCCCCAGGGCGTTCACTGCAGCGCACGCGCTGCGATCACTCGATTACGACGACGCTCCGTTGGCGCCGTTCGCACCGGCGCTGCCGCCTGCGCCGCTGGCGCCGGTGTTGCCACTGGCTCCACTGGCACCGGTGCTGCCGGCAGTTCCGTTGGCGCCCTTGGTGCCCGTGGCTCCGGTGGACCCGGCCGACCCCGCGCTTCCGGTTGCACCGGAGCCACCGAAGATCCCGCCGCGACCCGGAGTACCCACCGCGCCGCCACTTCCGGCCGCGCCACCGGCACCGCCGTTGGCACCCGTACCTCCGGCGCCTCCGGTGCCACCGGCACCGCCGGCACCCGCAGTTCCGCCGGGTCCACCCGTGGCGCCCGATCCGCCGGTGCCACCCGTACCGCCGACACCCGTTCCGCCCGCGCCCGTTCCGGCACCGCCGGCGCCACCGACGCCACCGTTACCACCCGCGGCTCCGGTGCCGCCGTTGCCGCCTGCGGCTCCGGTTCCACCGTTACCGCCGTTGCCGCCGGCCTGGCCGGTCCCGCCGCTGCCACCGCTACCGCCGGTGCCGCCGTTGCCGGCCGCCCCGCCGCTACCGAACAGGCCGCCGGTTCCGCCGTTGCCGCCGTTGCCGGCATTCGTGCCCGCCGTGCCTGCGCCACCGGTCACGGTCCCGTTCGAGCCCGCCGTCCCGGCGCCACCCGCACTGCCCGCGCCGCCGGCCTGACCGGCTGCCCCGACTCCACCGTTGCCGCCGTTGCCGCCGTCACCACCGGACCCCACGCCGCTGGTGCTGACGCCTGCGCCGCCGGCGCCACCCGCTCCACCATTGGTCGAGCCGGTTCCGCCGTTGCCACCGTTGGCGCCGTTGCCGCCCTGTGCGGTGGCTCCTGCGCCCGTGGTCGAGGCAGCGCCACCGGCACCGCCCGCACCGCCGTTGGCGCCTGCCGTACCTGCGGCTCCGGCTGCGCCGTCACCACCGGTGGCGACGGGGGCCGTACCGGCCACCGCTCCGCCGGCGCCGCCCGCGCCACCCGGGTTGCCGCTCGTGCCGGGCAGCCCGTTGCCACCCGTCACGGTGCCGGTTGCGCCCGCCGCACCGTCGACACCGGCGGGGCCGGTAGGTGTCGGGTTGACGCCCGCCGCACCGTTTGCACCGACGGTCGTGCCGTTGGCGCCATTGGCACCGTTGGCTGCCGCACCGACCGTGGCCGAGGCGCCCGGGGTACCTGCGACACCGTCGCCACCGACGCCACCGCGGCCGCCCTGGCCGAAGAGGGAGAAGACTCCGGCGTTGCCACCGTTGCCACCGTTGGCGCTCGTTCCGCCTGCGCCGCCGCTGCCACCGCTGCCGAGGAACGCGAAGATTCCGGAGTTGCCGCCGGTGCCACCGTTGGCGCCGGCACCGCCGGCGCCGCCCGAGCCGCCGTTGCCGAAGATCACGAAGGGGCTGGCGTTGGCGCCGTTGCCGCCGACCGCGCCGGCACCGCCGGTGCCGCCGGAGCCGCCCGACCCGAACCAGAGGCCGCCCGCGCCACCGTTGCCGCCGGCTTGACCCGCAGCGCCCGATCCGCCGGTGCCGCCGTAGCCGATGAGCAGTCCAGCGGGTCCGCCGTCGGCCCCGGTGCCGGCTGCGCCGTTGGCGCCGTTGTGGACGAACACGTTGACGATCGGCACCAGGCCGACCAGGTTGATCACGTTGTAGAACGGCGAGAACTCGACCGGTCCGATGAACGCCGACGCCAACGCGTTGGGCGTGGGGGCGGCGTTCGGGTTGAGCAGGAACAGGCTGGAGCCGATCGAGCCGGCGGCCGACGGTGCGCATTCACTCGGCAGGAGTGGGCAGCCGTTCGAGGTGGCGGGCGACAGCGGGGGAGTCAGGGCAGGCGCAGCCTGCGCGAGACCGGCACCGCAGGCCAGTGCGGCACCGGCACCGGCGATCGTCAGGCTGGTGGCTACTGAGTACATCGAACTCTTCTTCACGTGGAAGTCTCTCTTTGGTGGGCTCCGGAGGAGCCTTGATCTGGGCTTTTAGCGGGGTGACACGTCATGTCCGATGGCGGTCGCGACCGGTGTCGCAAACACGGTGTCTTCTCCAAATCGCTGGTGCTTGTTGCATGTGAGCCTAGCAATATGCAGGCGTGCATGCAATGCGATACTGTGACGCAACTCTGACGGCGAGCCTGGGGCGGACCTCCGACGACGAACGAGCGGAGAAGTCCATGGCATATCCTCGGGGCGTGGCCGAGTCGACGTGGTGGGACTACGTCCTCACCGTGACCGGCAGCTCAGCGCAGAAGGAGATCGCCGAGGCGACGGGCATCGACCAATCCAGCATCTCGCGGTGGCAGCGCGGCACGACGACGCCGCGGGCCGAGGCGGTGGTCGCATTCGCGCGTGCATATGGACGCTCGCCGGTCGAGGCCTTGGTTGCCGCTGGCTACCTCGAGAGCGACGAGCTCGGTGTGGTGGAACTGACCACGATCACCGGTGATCTCAGCCGCGTGTCGGTCGACTCACTCCTGAGCGAGCTACGGCGTCGCGTGCTCGCCGGCGGGCAGGAGTCGCAGTCCTGGCCGGCTGGTTGGTCCGCCGATGACGCGGGTGTGGACCGGTCGAAGGACCAGCAAAAGCGCGGTGACCTCGGTCGTTGACAGATCCTGGGGGCTCACCCGGGTCATGACCTGCTCGAGCTCCCACCGCAAGTGGGTGGGGTCCACGGGAGCTGCGGGACGTGTCACGCCGGTGTGAGCAATGATGAGGTCGCCTACCTTCAGAATGCCGAACTTGGAGGACGCCGCGGCACGTGCCGCTGCTGGCCCTCGTCGTCACGCGAGGAGCGAACTCCGCGAACGGCGACAGGCATAGCGTGCGCCTATTCGGCGTGAAGTACAAGCAAACGATATTACGTATTTAGACGATCTTGATATCGGATGTGTACGCCAATGTCTCCAGTGTGCAGGCGGGCGCACCAGCGAACCACGATGATGCCGTAACCCTCAGTCGATGATTCGGCTACCCGCATCCGCCGAGGCGGGCCACCCGTCATGCTCGAGTTGGACTACCGGCGAAAAATGCCAGCTTAAACAGCATAAGTGAGCTCATGGACCAGTCGTGGGTGGCGCGACTCCCGGTGCCGGCGTCAGGGCGCTGGGTTTCCCGTGTCTCCTTGGGAGCTATAGGAGCGGCGGCGAAGCCGTTGATCTTGCGGCGGGGTCAAGTTGGCGAGCGGCTCGAATTCTCAGCGAACCTCGGCGCCGCCGACATCGCGGTGCACCGTCGAGGCCGTGGCGACGCGCTTGGTCGATCACCGCACCGACGCGTCGATGTCGCCGGCGGTGACGACGTGGCCGGCCCCGCAGCGCACCTCGACCGTGACGGGGCTGCCGCAGTCGGCGTGGGTGAGGGCGATGCGGCCACCGTCGGTCCGCGTCCACCGATTGCCCCACTGCATCAGGGCCAGGAGGGTCGGCAGCAACTCCTCGCCCTTGTGTGTGAGGTGGTAGTCCTCTCGGCTCCGTTGTCCGGCAACGTGATAAGGCCGCCGCTCGAGCAGGCCTTCGTCGACGAGTTCCTTGAGGCGCGCGGCAACGATTCGCTCGCTGATCTGCGCCCGGCGCACGAACTCGTCGAAACGGTGAGCGCCGTAGAACGCCTCACGTAGCAGGAGCATGCTCGCTCGCCGTCCCACGACGTCCAGCGCGGCGGCCATCGTGCAGTTGGCGGCCGACCAGCTGTCGCGGTCGGCCAGAGCGCCCGTCAACGTCATCGAAGTCACAGAAACATGATGCCACGCTGACTTGCCATGGGTAAAGTCAGCCCCGTAGGGTCTGACTTACCCGTAACGCAGTCAGCGCAGCGGGCGACTCCGTAGAGGCGAGGTATCGATGACCGTCGACACGACCCCCGACACCGCGGCACGCGACCGGACCACGGACTTGCTCGCCAGAGATCCCCAAATCCGAGCTGCCGCACCGCTACCCGACGTGGTGGCGTCGGCCCGCGAGCCAGGTCTGCGACTCCACGAGGTGCTCGCGACCTTCGTCGACGGCTACGGTGACCGCCCAGCGATCGGAAGTCGCGCCCGCTCAGTGGTGACCGATCCGGACACCGGCCGGCGCTCGACGGTGTTGCGATCCGAGTTCGACACCATCACCTACCGCGAGCTGTGGTCCGACGTCACCGCGGTTGCGAGTGCCTGGAGCCAGGCCGAGCAGGCGCCGGTTCGCCCCGGTGACTTCGTCGCCACCATCGGCTTCGCCAGTGGTGACTACCTGACCCTCGACCTCGTCTGCGGCTACCTGGGCTTGGTCGCCGTACCCCTGCAGCACAACGCACCGGCGTCGCGTCTGCAGCCGATCCTCGTCGAGGCCGATCCGGTGGTCCTCGCCGTCAGCGCGGCCTACCTCGACCTCGCCGTTGAATCGGCGCTGGGCAGCACCTCGCTGCGCCGCGTGGTCGTGTTCGACTTCTCGGCCGACGTCGACGACGACCGCGACCGTCTCGAGGCCGCCGCTGCTCGCTTCGCCGCCGCCGGGATGGACGTCGTGGTCGAGACGCTCGGCGACACCGTCGAGCGGGGACGACTGCTACCGCCGACGCCGCCCTTCTCCGGTGCCGATCAGGACCGGCTCGCGATGATCCTCTACACCTCGGGAAGCACGGGTACGCCAAAGGGCGCGATGTGGACCGAGAAGATGGTCGCCACGCTGTGGACGCTGCCGCTCAAGGCACCGGGCGCGCCGGTGGTCAACGTCAACTTCATGCCCCTGAACCATCTGGGCGGCCGGATCCCGCTCTCGTCGGCCTTCCAGGCGGGCGGCACCAGTTACTTCGTGCCCGAGAGCGATCTGTCGACGTTGTTCGAGGATTGGTCTCTGGTGCGGCCTACCGACGTCGGACTGGTGCCCCGGGTGGTGGACATGTTGTTTCAGCGCCATCAGCAGAGCGTGGAGCGGCTGGTGTCCAACGGGGTCGACGAGGCGACGGCCGACACCCTCGCCAAGGCCGAACTGCGCGAACACGTCTTCGGCGGCCGGGTGCTGGGCGGTTTCGTCAGCACCGCGCCCCTGTCGGCGGACATGCGCACGTTCATCGAGTCCTGCCTCGAGGCGAACCTGACCGACGCCTACGGTCTCACCGAGATCGGCGCGGTCACCACCGACGGAATCATCGTGCGGCCCTTGGTGATCGACTACAAGCTGGTCGACGTACCAGAGCTCGGCTACTTCCACACCGATCGGCCCCATCCGCGCGGCGAGCTGCTGGTCAAGAGCAACGGCGCCACACCGGGGTACTACAAGCGACCCGAGGTGACCGCAGAGGTCTTCGACGCCGACGGCTACTACCGCACGGGTGACGTGATGGCCGAGATCGGTCCGGACCACCTCGTGTACGTCGACCGGCGCAACAACGTCATCAAGCTCTCGCAGGGTGAGTTCGTCGCCGTGGCCAATCTCGAGGCCGTCTACGCCAGTGCCGCCCTGGTGCGTCAGATCTTCGTCTACGGCAACAGTGAACGTGCCGCGCTCCTCGCGGTCGTCGTGCCCACCGCCGACGCCCTGGACCGCTTCGATGGCGACCCCGCCGGTCTGAAGGCCGCGCTGCTGCAATCGCTGTCGCAGACGGCTCGCGACGCGGAACTGCAGTCCTACGAGTTGCCCGCCGACATCCTGGTCGAGGACCGGCCGTTCAGCGTCGACGACGGTCTGCTCTCCGGCGTCGGGAAGTTGTTGCGGCCCAAGCTCAAGGAGCGCTACGGCGACGCGTTGGAGCGGCTGTACACCGAGCTCGACGACGCGCGGTCCGACGAACTCCGGGCCTTGCTCGAGTCCGCGGCCAATCAACCCGTCGTCGACTCCGTGGTCCAGGCCGCCCAAGCACTGCTCGGCATGTCGGGTGGGGCCCCGAAACCGTCGGACAAGTTCCTCGACCTCGGCGGCGATTCGTTGTCTGCGTTGACGTTCTCCAATCTGCTCCACGACGTCTTCGGTGTCGAGACTCCGGTCGGCGTCATCATCGGTCCTACAACGACGCTCGCCGACATCGCGGCACACGTGGAGCGCGAGCGGGCCGGAGGGTCCGCGGGCGCGACGTTCGCCAGCGTCCACGGCCCCGGTGCCACGGTGGTCCGCGCCTCGGACCTGACCCTCGATGCGTTCCTGCCCCCGGACCTCGTGGCGAATGCCGCTGGGCTGCCGCCGGTGTCGACCGACGAGCCCAGGACCGTGCTGCTCACCGGCGCCAACGGTTACCTCGGCAAGTTCCTCGCCCTGGAGTGGTTGGAACGGCTGTCGACCGTCGGCGGGACGTTGGTCTGCCTGGTCCGCGGTGACGACGTGACCTCGGCGCGTGCCCGTCTGGAAGCGGTCTTCGACGGAGGAGACCCGGCCTTGCTCGACCGGTTCCGCCGGCTGGCGAAGAACCACCTGGTCGTCGTCGTCGGCGACGTCGCCCAGCCGCGGTTCGGCCTCGACCAGGAGGCCTGGACGAAGCTGGCGGACACCGTCGACCTCGTCGTGCACCCGGCCGCACTGGTCAACCACGTCCTGCCCTACGCGCAGCTGTTCGGCCCCAACGTCGTCGGGACCGCCGAGGTGATCCGCCTGGCGATCACCTCGCGGCGCAAGCCCGTCGCGTACGTCTCCACCGTGTCGGTGGCGATGAGCGTCGACCCGGATCGTTTCGAGGAGGACGGCGACATCAGGACGATCAGCCCCGAGCGCCCGGTCGACGATTCCTACGCCAACGGCTACGGCAACGGCAAGTGGGCTGGGGAGGTGCTGCTGCGCGAGGCGCACGACCTCTGCGGGCTGCCGGTCTCGGTGTTCCGATCGGGGATGATCCTGGCGCACCGCGACGTCGCCGGGCAGCTCAACGTCCCAGACATGTTCACCCGCTTGATCTTCAGCGTACTGGCCACGGGGCTCGCGCCGGCGTCGTTCTACGTCCGGGACGCCGACGGTCACCGGCAGCGGGCGCACTACGACGGACTGCCGGTGGACTTCGTCGCCGAGGCCATCACCACGTTGGGCGCCGAGACGAAGTCGGGATTCCGATCCGTCGACGTGATGAACCCCCACGACGACGGCGTCTCGCTGGACACCTTCGTCGACTGGCTCGTCGAGTCGGGCCATCCCGTCGCCCGCGTCGACGACTACGACGAGTGGTTCCGGCGCTTCGAAACCGCGCTGCGCGCGCTGCCCGAACATCAGCGTCAGCAGTCGGTGCTGCCGTTGCTGCACGCCTACCGCAGGCCCGAGGTACCCGTTCTCGGCTCGCTGGCCCCTGCCGAGGTGTTCCGGGCGGCGGTTCGCGACGCGAAGATCGGTGCAGAGCGGGACGTTCCGCACCTCACTCGGGACTTCGTCGACAAGTACGTGTCGGATCTGAGGCTGCTCGGCCTGCTGGCCACCTCACCGGGATCCGGCGATTCGCAGCCCAAAATCGGGGCTCGTGGCTGACGGCCGACTAGGTTGGTGTCTCGCCGGCGACGACGGGAGAACACCATGGGACGCGGCCTGAAGGCCAGCGCCGTCGGCGCGTGCGCGCTGCTGCTGGTGGCGTGCGGAGGATCCGATCGCGGCAATGCGCCCGCGGCCTCGCCCAGCGTCAGCGCGACGAGCACCACCGCCGCGCCGCGGCCAGTCGTCGACCGCGCGCTGCTGGACGTCGGTCAGTACCCGACGGCGCCGCGACCACCGCTCGGACTCTCGGGCAACCCGGCGCTCGGGGCCGCGGCCGACGCCCAGCACCTGGCCGACTTCGTCCTCGGCCCATGGGAAGTCGACGACGCGCTCGTCGGCACGTACCTCAACACCTACTACGTGCTGAATTCGGCCAGTGTCCTCAAGCAGCTCGGGCCGGAGGCTATCGCGACCGCGGCGGGCCAGAACGGAATGATCAACGGATTCGCCTCTGCGCGGCAGAGTTCGGCGACCGCGGACGGCAAGGAGTCCGGCCAGGAAGCGATGGTGAACGCCGTGCTGCGGTTCCCCGATCCCGGCGCCGCGACGGCGGCCAGTGCGGCGATGGGCGCGGCCGCGATGCAGCAGGCCATCAAGGGCGTCACCCCGACGACGGTGGCGATCCCCGGCCACCCCGACGCCGACGCGTCGACCTATCCCTTCACTCCGAACGGGTCCACCCAGCCCAGAGCCACCGTGCGGTCGTTCACGCCTCGAGGTCCGTACGTGTTCATGCACTTCGTCCAGACCGTCGACGGCCAGGACCGCGCAACGGCGTTGGTGGGCAAGATGATCGACGCTCAGGGGCCGGCGATCGACGGGTTCACTCCCGCCGCCGACCTGGCCGCCGTCCCGCTCGACCCCACCGGGCTGCTGGCCAAGACGATGCCCGCCGCGGCGACCGAAGCCGCCAAGAACGCGGTGTACACCAGCCGGGGTGCCGAGCACTTCCAGACCAACCCGATAGGCAGCGCGACACTGTTCTCCGACACCGGAACCACCCAGGTTGCGATGGGCGGCACCAATGTCTACCAAGCCAAGGACGACGGCGCGGCGGTCCTGATCACCAACGCCTTCAGCCAAGAGATGACCTCCAGCGGAATGGCGACCGCAGACACGGTCACGGCGCTGCCCGACAGCCACTGCTACGCGCTGCCGCAGGCGTTCTACTGCGTGGCTCCGGCCGGCCGCTATGCCATCGAGGCCCGCAGCAACTCGCTGGCCGACGTCCATCAGCAGTTGTCCGCCCAGTACGTGATGCTCACGGCGAAGTAGCAGGTGACGATTCCCGCCCGCCCGAGCCGTAATCTTCGACCTGCCAGTCGATCCCGAACGGCGCCAGTGCGTCCAGGAACTCGACGGCGTCGAACGCAGTCAGGACTCCTTGGAGTAGTCAACGCTGAGCCAGTGTTCGGGTCGCATTCGAAACAGCAGCGACTTGGCGTCAGGATGGTCCTTCGCGAACGACTCCGCGAACGCGTTGCCCCCCTCCTCGCCGAGATACCGAACGGCGATCGCCTTCGCGGAAGCGTCGTCGGCCGTCTCGATCGACACCACCGAGCCCTCCGCGGTGACGTAGCGGTACGGGAAGGTTTCATCCTGAACCGTGATCGAGAAGCGCCCGGCAGCGGTGATGAGGCGAGCCTTGAGCGAACCCGCCAAACTGGAGACGACGACGTCGCCACCGGGTTCGTAGGCGTACCAGATCGGAACCGACAGCGGTGCGCGATCGCGGCGTTCGACGGCGATCACGCCAACGTGCAGATCGGCCAGGTAGTTCTCGCGTTCCGTGCTGGTCATCGTCGACATGACGTGACCAACCCCGCGCCCGCCCGCACGATTCCCCATCCGGAGGCGGACGCGCAGTTCGCGCTTTCACCGCTGCCTCCCGACGGCAGCCACCGCACCGCGCGACTCGACGCTCCTGGCCAGGTGGGTGCCCGCCAGGATCAGGGCCGCGCCGAGCACTCCGACCAGCGTCACCGGATCACCGGCGAGTAGGACCCCGATCCCGGCCGCCCACAGCGGTTCGGTGCCCAGGAGCACCCCGACGCGGGCTGCGGAGGTGTGGCGCGCCGCCCACATCTGGACGGCGAAGGCGAAGACGGTGCACGTCAGCGCCAGGTATGTCACCAACACCCAGGAGCGCGCGGTCATCTCGCCGGCCACCTCGCCGATGCCACGGCCGGTCCACGACGACAGCAGCACGAACGCGACGAGTGCGGTGCACGATTGGACGAGCGTCACCCGTCCGGGGTCGAGCACCCGCACGGCGGAAACCCTCGAGATCACGGTCACGTGCGTGGCGCGCGCCACGGCGGCCAGCAGCATCAACAGGTCGCCGAGGCTGGGTGTGGCGAAACCGCCGTTCTGCGTGAGGAGCCCGACGCCCAGCACCGCGATCGCGGCGGATCCGTAGAAGGCGGCGGGCAGGGCGATGGTCCCGGCGCGCCGGTCGAGCAGCGGCGTGATCACCATCGTCAGCGAGATGATCAGCCCGGCGTTGGCCGCGGAGGTCTTGGTGACGCCGAAGGTCTCCAGGGTGAGCACGACCGCGAGGATCGCCCCGAATGCCGAGCCCGACGCGAGCTCGGTGCGCGTCAGCCCGCGCAACCGCGGTGCCACGACGATGGCGAGTCCCGCGACGGCAATGCCGAATCTGATTGCCAGGAAGGCGAATACGCCGTCGGGGGCGACGGAGTCCTTGGCGGCGAGGTAGCTCGACCCCCATACGACGGCGACCGACAGGAGGGCCAGGTCGACGGTGCGGCGGGGCGGGATGCGGGTCACGAGCAGAAAGCCTGCTGGGCGTCGTCAATGTAGACAAGCCAAATGATCTGACGGTAATGCGTAGAATTGCTACATGGATGTCGAGCGCCTCCGCCTGCTGCGCGAACTCGCCGAACGCGGCACCGTGCACGCGGCGGCCCGCGCGATGTCACTCACCCCGTCCGCGGTGTCCCAGCAGCTCAAGATCCTGCAGCGCGAGGCGGGGGTGGCGCTGCTCGAACCCGACGGACGACGGGTCCGGCTGACCGACGCCGGGCGCACCCTGGTCAGCCGCACCGACGAAGTCCTCGCGGCCCTGGATCGCGCACACGCCGACATGGACGGCTACCGCACGACCCCCCGCGGGACCGTCCGGGTGGTGATGTTCCCCTCGGGGGCCGCCATGTTCCTGGCCGGGCTCATCACCCGCGCCGCCGCACTCGGCGTGGAGGTGCTCGGCCGCGACGTCGACCAACCCGCGGCGAACGCGCCCGCCCTCCTGGCCGACGCCGACGTCGTCGTCGTGCATCGCGACGCCCGCGACACCACCGCACTGAGTCCCCGCCTGGACACCACGGTGCTGCTGCGCGAGCCCTTCGACGTGCTGCTGCCGCCGGGGCACCGACTGGCCGGTGACGATGAGGTGGCGCTGTCCGACCTGGCCGACGAATCGTGGGTCGGGGTCGAGGGCGGCCTGGTGCTCGACGACGTGATGCGTTCCCTGGCGGCGGTGTCGGAGATGACACCGCGAATCGTGCAACGCGTCAACGACTTCCGCGTCGTCGAGGAGCTGGTGCTGGCCGGGGTGGGAATAGCGCTCATGCCGCGTTACACGCTGGGGGTACGCGATCTGGTGCGCAGACCGTTGGGCGGGGTGCGGGCCGCACGCCGCATCGAGGCCGTCACCCGGACTGGCGCGACCACCCGCCCTGCCGTCGCGGCCGTGGTCGACCTCCTGGTCGCACTGGCCGCCGAGATCTCGCGGCGGTGATCGGGCAATGCCGTGTAACGCCTCGGGTCCGGGGTGACACTCAAGCCGCGGAGTCACCGACGACATCCGCTCCGACGACGATGACGAATGGGTAGACGTGGACGATCCCGACCGACCCCGCCACGGGTTTCCGGCTGCGCTCTGGCGGAGGCTCGAGGACCATCCCCCTCCGGGACTGTCCCGGATCCGCTGGCGTAGCCCACTGCGTGGCCCATGGCTGACCTCGGTGTTCGCGTCGGCCCTGCTCGTCGTCCTGCCGATCGTCATCCTCACCGGCCTGCTGTCCTACATCGCCTACGGTCCGAAGTTCGGCCAGGCCATCCCGTTCGACGTGGGGTGGCTGAAGCTGCCGTCCTTCGACTGGCCGAGCCATCCGTCGTGGTTGTACCGGTTGACCCAGGGGCTGCACGTCGGCCTCGGGCTGATCATGATCCCCCTGGTGCTCGCCAAGCTGTGGTCGGTGATCCCGCGACTGTTCACCTGGCCGCCGGCCCGCTCGCTGGCCAGTGTGCTCGAACGCGTCTCGCTGCTGATGATCGTCGGCGGCGTGCTGTTCGAGATCGTCACCGGCGTGCTGAACATCCAGTACGACTACATCTTCGGCTTCAGCTTCTACACCGCGCACTACTTCGGCGCGTGGGTGTTCATCGCCGGCTTCGTCTCCCACGTCGCGATCAAGCTGCCCACGATGATCCGCAGTCTGCGGTCGCGATCGTTCGTCGCCGAGATGCGGACCTCGCGCGCGGACACCGTTGCCGAACCGCTCGACGAGGACGGGCTGGTGGCACCCGATCCGGACCCGCCGACGCTGAGCCGCCGGGGCGTCCTTGCCGTCGTCGGCGGTGGCGCGCTGCTGGTGGCGGTGCTGACCGCCGGACAGACCATCGGCGGCTGGACGCGGCAGTTCGCCCTCCTGCTGCCCCGCGGCCGCAGCTACGGCGACGGTCCCAACGACTTTCAGATCAACCGCACGGCCGCGAGCGCCCGCATCGACCCGGCCCTGACGGGTGACCGGTGGCGCCTTCAGCTGCTGGGCGGCCCGCAGCCGGTGGTGCTGGACCGCGCCGCCCTGGCCGCCATGCCGCAGCACACCGTCGACCTTCCGCTCGCCTGCGTCGAGGGCTGGTCGACGGTCGAGACGTGGAGCGGTGTCCGTTTGGCCGACCTTGCCGCCGCGGCCGGCCGGCCCCAACCCGGGTCGGCGGTCGTCTCCTCACTGGAGCGGTTCGGCGCGTTCAACCGAGCGCACCTTCAAGCCAATCAGGTGCTCGATCCCGATGCGCTGCTGGCACTTCGGGTCAACGGTGCGGACCTGTCACCAGACCACGGCCATCCGGCGCGCATCATCGTGCCGGCGCTACCCGGGGTGCACTGCACCAAGTGGGTGGCCTCGATCGAATTCCGGGAGTCGTGATGACCGTCTTCCGGCGCCTCTACGGCGATCACGTCCTGCATCTGATCGTGCTGGT
>Ga0209051_1001928_pt1 | contig 16028 bp, 16 predicted proteins | sample AraplaCvi_mMS_r2_2_FD_184286 | JGI IMG/M metagenome (GOLD analysis project Ga0209051, IMG submission 184286) | Arabidopsis root microbial communities from North Carolina, USA - plate scrape MF_Cvi_mMS_r2 (SPAdes) (version 2) | ecosystem: Host-associated > Plants > Roots > Endosphere | place...
GAGCAGGGCGGATCAAATCCTGGCATGCCGACAGGGGCTATGGCTTCATCGACATCCACGCGGATCTCAAGGACGTGTTCTTTCATGTGACTGCGCTGCGCACGCGCGCTGTTCAGCCGAAGGTGGGCGACCGCGTGAGCTTCGAACTTGCCAAAGGCAAGGATGGTCGAATGCAGGCGCTAAACGTCGCCATCGCGGGCGCCCCAAAGTCAGGCAGTGGCGCCGGGGCGAACTGGATACCGGCGCTAGTCGGAGTAATGGCGTTGGTCGCAATCGTCCTGGGAGCACTGGGCGGCTATCTTCCTCGATTCGTCGGCATTGTCAGCGTGACGGCCAGTGTCATCGCCTTCATCGCGTACGCTGACGACAAGGCCCGGGCAAATCGGAAGGCCTGGCGTATTCCGGAGGCCAATCTGCATCTCGTTGCACTATGCGGAGGATGGCCAGGCGCGCTGGCTGCGCAACACCTGCTTCGGCATAAGAATCGGAAGCAGGCATTTCAGATGGTCTTCTGGGCGACAGTGGTCCTGAACATTGGCGCGCTCGTGCTGTGGAAAACAGTCGTTGATTTCACGACGGCCTAGCGTGTCTCACGGCGTTAGGTCTTGCCAGAGGACATTCTGATCTGGCTGGAAGCGGACATTCTGGTTTGGCCCTTACAACCTTGTCCAGGCTGTCCTCAAATGTCGCAGGGCTGGCCATTTTCAGATGTCGGCACGGGCGTACGGTTTGTGCGGGGTGGCATCCTTGACCTGGGGTTGAGGGTGGGGCGGTGGTGCTGGCCGGTAGCGGTCGAGTCCGGAAGCAGGGTGGGGCGCATGCAGATCGGCTCCGCGGCAACCGGCGTCGAGGGATAGCTGATAGCTACCAGGGCCTTGGCGGGGGACCGGGTGCCGGAGTCGTCCGACGCCGTGACCGTCGCAGAACGACCCAACACGGACTATCGGCGGGCTAAATTAAAGGTCCGTTCATTGTTCGTAAACAGTCGCGCGAGAGACGGAAGCGTGGAAATTTTTCGAATTGCCCCAGGCTTTTAAAGCGTCACGTAGCCCAGTGTGTCAGAACACATGCTTCAATCCCACCATCGTCCCGAACTGGTTGCCCCCGGGCGTCGGGGATGTGTTGGTGTTGTCGCCGCTGCTTACCGACAACGCCAGATCGCCACGGTTATCGATGAAACCCGCTGTCACATACGCCGACGTGCGCTTTGAGAACGAATAGGTCACGCGCACCGCTTCCAGCCATGCCTTGTTCGGGCTATGGCTGTAGCGTAGCCAATAGATCTGCGCCGCGAGGTTAAGTGCCGGCGTGAGGTCATATGCTGCGCCGACGTAATAGAGCTGGCTATGCGGCGTCGTACTGCCGTCGTTGTCGCGAATCGTTCCTCCTATGCCCACCTTGACGTTGTTCATCAGCGAATATGCGCCGAAGATAAGCCGGTTGTCCTTGAGCCCGCTGCTCGTGAGTCCACCGGTGGCGTCCGCGCCGCCGCGCAACGACTCGTAGGCTGTGGAAACGCCCCACGTGTTCGTGTCGTAGGCAATCATCGCCGACCATCCGCGGCAGGCTTGGTTGTCTGCAGGGTTCTCGCCCGCGCAGTTGGCGCCTGCAGGTGCACTGACAACATCACGCCCAAGACTGTAGGTACCGGCGATGGTGATGTTGCCAAACTTTCCGCGGTAGCCAATAGCATTGTCAGCGCGAGGGTTCGCCCGATAGGAATCCACCACGTTGCCGCCGTACACGTTCGAGGTCAGGATGTCGGAGTCGAGCGTCGCCCAGAACTGCATCGTGAACTGTCTGCCAAACGTGAGCTGGCCCCAGCGATCGCTGCTCAGGCCCACGTACGCCTGGCGGCCAAACAGACGTCCGCCCTGGGCAGATGTTCCGGACTCCGGTGCAAATCCGGACTCCAGTACGAACATGGACTTGATTCCTCTCCCGAGATCTTCCGTGCCGCGCATGCCCCAGCGCGAGGGCACCGTGCCCGTAAATTTGGGCATCCGTACCACGCCAGTACTTGCCGCGCCTACGTGGTTGATGTACTCGACGCCGTTATCGATCAGCCCGTAGAGCGTGACCGACGATTGTGCAGACGCGACGCTGGGCAGAACCGCCAGCGCGCCGAAAATCCATTTCGAACCTTGCATGGTCTCCTCCATTTTTATGTAATTTTTTCTGCAATCGGCTGCGTTCGGACGAACGCAGTCGTCGCGAGCACGCGACAGGGTCGTGGCGCGAATGGGGTGCTTCAGTCGTGGGATTTACGCAGGTGGAGGCGCGACCTCGCACCTCGAAGTCAAGAGGACCGGGTATCGGCTTGCAATGTCACGCGACGGTGCGAAATGCGCCAGTGACCATCGTCGCAACGACGAAAGCTGTCTTCGTAATCGGCGAGCAGCAGTTGAGGGAGCACCGTCAGGGGGAACGTGACAGGTGCCATGGCCTTTACGACGACGCCTATTGACGTCGCAGTAGCATGCTCCACATCGCTTACATCGACCACGATGTTCGAAATGATGTGTCGCGAGTAGTTTTGCGGCCGCGCCACATAGAACGCGCGCAGCGCCGCATGCCCTTTTACGGCTTGCCCATCGGGGCGCAGCCAGATCCCGTCGGGGGTAAAGGCGTCGAGAAACGCGTCAACGTCGTTACCGTCGGCCGCTTTCGCGTATCTGTGAATGGCCTTCGTGCAGCTCCACTCGGCCAGCATGATCGCCATCGTTGCATCATCCATAAGCGCTCCCTGTGTGTTCTGCAGTTAGTCGAGGCGGATGTTCCTGGCCTTGATCAATTGCGCCCACCTCACCGATTCACGCTTGATCTCGGCGGCCATGTCTTCGGGCGTCGACGTCACCGGCTCCGCATACGCGATCCGGATTTTCTCGATCAGTTCGGGGTTTCGACTGGCCTTCGTGATCTCCTGATTCAGGCGCATGACGATATCGCGTGGTGTACCAGCCGGTGCCCAGAATCCTTGAAAGCTCCCCACATCCGTGCCGGGAACCAACTCGGCGATGTTCGGCACGGTTGGTGTCGCTGGATTGCGTTTTCCATAGCCCCACACTGCGAGTGCCTGGACGCGTCCCTCGCGGATGAATGGCACGGCGTTCGCCGCAGGCTCCCAGACCATCGGCACCGAGCCGCCCACCACCTCCTGCAGCGCGCCCCCTTTGTAAGGGACGTGCACCATGTCCATGCGTTCCTGGTTAAGCACAAGCTCCATCACCAGATGCGGAAAGCCGCCGATCCCGTAGGAGGCGTAGTTGTACTTGCCAGGATGAGCGCGTACGAGTGCGGCGAGATCCGGCACGGTCTTGGCGGGAAAGTCCTTGCTCGTGACCAGATAGAGGCCATTGCGCACCGTCTGAGCAACCGGCACGAAATCCGTGTCCACGCGGAACGGTAGTTTCTTGAAGGCAAACGGGTTGCTCACGAACGAGTTCGATACGGCGTACAACAGTGTGTATCCGTCCCCCGGCGCTTTCGCTACCACGTCCTGGGCGATGTTGCCCGTGGCTCCAGGCTTGTTGTCGACGACTACTGGCTGTCCCAGTGCCTTGGAAAGCTTCTCGCAGTAGAGCCTGGCAATGACGTCAGCGGCAATTCCGGCGGGCACGCCGATCACGACCTTGACAGGTCTGGCAGGCCACACTTGTGCGAGCGCTACCGCGCTGGCACAGGCGAGGGACGCCGCCACAATGAGCTTACGAACAACAATAGCGGGTTTCATATGGTCTCCGAGCGCCGGTCGGGCCGGCTGTCTGTTTTTGATACTTGTTGTCGGGCCGCCCGCGGGTCATGGCGACCGGTTGCGGCCGATCAAATGTGTCCAGTCGCGGAAGGAACTGCACCAGCGTGCAAGAAACTGCGCAACGGCTTCGTCCGTTACGAGGCCGTCGTCCCGGAGCAGTCCTGGCCTGGCATGTATATAGGCTTCCTGATGGGCCATCACTGCCATATCCAACGCGGCAAGAATGTTTCGCAGATGCTGCTGGGCCATGCACGTTCCGAGTACACCTGGAGACGCACCGATGACCGCGCAGGGCAACCCCTTCCAGACACTGTTGTCCTTGGGTCGGGAACCGTAATCGATGGCGTTCTTAAGAACGCCAGGGATTGACCGGTTGTACTCCGGCGTGACGAAGATGAACGCGTCGGCCGCACTGCAAGCGCTTCGGAACGTCAGTACGTCAGGGTCTGCCCGCGATTCATCGTCCTCGTTGTAGTGTGGAAGGGCTCCGATTTCCACGATGGCACAGTCCATGTCCGGCGCGAGCAGGTTCATCAACGCCGTTGCAAGGCGGCGATTGATCGAGGATTCGCGCAGGCTACCGACTAGCAGCTTGACTTGAAGCCGTTCGGCCATGGCGACTATTCCTCGTCGGCCACAGCGTTACGCAGCAGGCCGACACCTTCCACTTCGACTTCGGCGATATCTCCAGGCTTCATGTACAGCGGAGGCTTGCGCGCAAGGCCGACGCCGGCCGGCGTGCCCATCAGGATGGTGTCGCCAGGCGCCAGTGACATTGCCTCGCTGACAAGCGAGATGACCGTCGCCGTGTCGAAGACCATGTCCGAAGTATTTGACGATTGCACCGTCTTTCCATTGAGTCGCGTTTCGATTCTCAGCCCGGCGCCGCCCAGGGGCACTTCATCTGCGGAAACGAACTCGGGCCCAATCGAGCCGGACCTATCGAAGTTCTTGCCTACCGTCCACTGCGGCGATTTGAATTGATAGTCGCGCACCGACCCTTCATTTGACACCGAGTATCCGGCGACATGATCAAGCGCCGCCGATTTCGGGATGTGCTTGCCTGCCTTCCCAATGAACGCGACCAGTTCTCCTTCGTAGTCGAACTGCTCGGAGCACCTGGGTCTGATCAGTGCGTCGTCATGCCCAACAAAGCTTGAAGCGACACGAAGAAAAAGGGTGGGGTAGGCGGGTTGCTCGAAGTTGCTTTCCTTCGTGTGGTCCAGGTAGTTAAGGCCCACGCAGATGATCTTTGCCGGTGCGAGTATCGGGGAGAGGTAGACGATCTGGTCCATGTCGACCGGCTCGCCCAACTGCGCGATGACTGCAGCCGCCTCGCGCATTGCGGAGGGGCCGAGGGCGAGTAACGTCTGGAGACATTGGGGGACGCGAGGGGCGTCGAAACCATTGAGGGCGCGCAAGCCTTCCGGAGTACGCACGGCAAGGGACGGTCGAGCATTTGTGCGTGTCTTGAAAGTGACGAATCGCATGAGCTTTCCTATTTTCTGGGCGTGAGTTTCCCCGCCCGGACACACGAGCAGTGCCTCCGGGTTGCGGGAATTAAATCGTGAGGAGGATTAGTGCGAGGCCGGGAAGTGGGTGTCGTGCTTCTCGCTGATTTGCGCGATATTTGCGCCAGCGAAGCCTGTTCCGGCCAGGTTGGAAATCTCGGTGAAGTAACGATCCTGTCCGCCTGGAACACTCCAGTCGAGCATTCGGGCAACTGTCGTACCGACATTCTTGAAGCTGTGCACAACACCGCGCGGCAGGTACACGATCGTGCCGGGTCCGACCGTGCGCGTGACGTCTCCCGCTGTCAGTTCATAGGTGCCTTCGACAATGAAGAAACACTCTTCCTGCATGTGATGCAGGTGGTCGGGAGGGCCCTCACCGGGCTTGTGGGATGCCATGATGACCGAGATCGTGCCGCCGGTGGCTTCGCTACTTAGCAGTACGCGCATATCAAGGCCGAACGGCTGGATGGGCGTCGCCTCATCGGGCGTCACGATGATTCCGCCCGTCATTTGTTCGGTGCTCATTGATGATCTCCTTCGGTGGCTCGCACCGGCGTACAGACAAATGAATCCATGGGAAGCATCCGGACACCCCGGTGCATCGGCACACAGGCAGGTGGGAATGCCTGCTGGAACGAGTCACCTCTTTCGAGTGCCCGTACGATGAAGCGCTCGAGAATGCGCATCGCACCGGTTTCGTAGTCGTGGAGGACCGTTAGAGCGTTTTCAAGGTGCGCGCATTGCTGCAGAGCGGTGTCCACCCATCCGTCCGGATCCTCCCAGTCACGTGAAATCGAATTCCAGAGCACGCAGGTGTAGCCGCCTGCTTCGAGATACGTGCAGGCAGCCCGACTCAGCAAATGCGGTCCGAGGATGCCGCCGCCGCCGAAAGGCCGGAACAACTTGTCAGGATGTGCAGCGCCGCCGATCAACGATTGCGTCCTGCCGATCTCGTCGTCGCAGGCGGACTCGACGGTGGACTTTCCCAGCGGCACCTCGTGCGTGAAGGTGTGATTGCCGATCCAGTGTCCTTCTTCGCGTGCCCTGTGCATCAGGGCACGATTGCTCGGCTCTACGATGTTCTTGCCGAGCACGAAGAACGTGGATCGGATGTCGTACTTCGCGAGTACATCCAGTACCCAAGGCGTGACGGCTTCGGTCGGACCGTTGTCGAAGGTGAGCGTTATCTGGCTCATTTAACATCCTTCGCCCGTTGTTCCATCGCCGCGGTAACCACGTTGGCGGTCTCGCGGAAATGGGCGGCCACGAGTTCGTTGACCTTGTCGACGTTGCGCTCCAACGCGGCGTCCATCAGGGCACGGTGTTCGGCGTTCACATCGCGCGGCCCCACGGGATGCGAGACGGAAAGCATGCGATATCGCTCTGACTGGTCGAACATGATCTCCCGGAAGCGCTCCAGCCAATCCGATCCGGCAGCACTCACAAGCGCGTTATGGAACCTGCGATGAAGGACAGCCCATGGAAGCATGGTGCCTTGCAACTCCGCCACGGCAACGGGCGTCGACCTCGACAGTTCGTGGTAGGCCGCCAGTACGCGCGCCTCCCAGGCGGCATCCCCTCGCTCGATCGACCGGCGTAGAGACACGCATTCCATCTCGATCCGCGATTCGGTCAGGTCATGGAGGTCGGCAATTGAGACAGGTGCAACCCGAAAACCTTTCTGGTCCAGCGCAATCGCCAACCCGTCGGCGACGAGGCGGGACAACGCCTCTCGCACCGCGCTTTGACTCACACCGTAACGATCCACCAGCGATGCCACGTGCAGCCGACTCCCCGGCTCCACGCGGGCATCCAGGATTTCTCCACGAATCGATTCGAAGACGGCCAGCGTCTGACTTTTGGGGCTAAGGCTTGTAGTGGACATGGAATATTCTGTGCCAAACGATGTAGTCTATTTTGGCGACAAAATATCAAAAAGTCGAGATTTATATGGCATGGGGTTTACCCGCGTGCCTGCTCTTCAGGGGCGTGTCGTCAGTGTGAAGACAGGAGCAGTTAAATTCCATGACGCAAAGATTCGTGCCTTGCTCAGATCCTTGCAGACGGGACGTGGTGCCGGCATCTACATGGGCGTCGAGCAAAACCGCGCGCCGATGTCGTGCCCGCCAGACGATTTCATTTCGGTGATGGGATCTGGAAACGCTTGAAGAAACAAGGCGAATCGTGGTTGGACGACCGGAGGGCATTGCATGGGCTCACGCCCACTGAATGCCCCCTTGGCAACACTATTCCCTTTTTTCGCTAGACATCCGATAGCGAAGTCGTCGAACGCTGCCACTGCCTAAAGCAATAGATTGCCGACCGTTTCAAAGGGCGAATTTTTCCAGAGATTGAGGGCAGAAATGGGCCGGGTTCCGGCCGTCCGTCACCCAACATGGCAGTGTCGCCTTCTGGCCGAACTGAGACATCGAATTGCTGCAGCGGGCATGTTGGCATCTTACTCCCGCCGTAGTCCGCTACCGGCCAGAAGCGGTCTCTGGCCAAAACGGTACCGAATGGCGGATTGGTGACCAACAGCGGACATTAGATTATCCCAAGGATCTCTCATCCAGAGCCCCCCACGAACGCACCGGGGATTCCTGATGCGACCGACTCCGTGACACAACAGCACGCACCTGGCCCAGGCGGGGCTAAGTGCGTGCTTGGACGTCTGCGGAGGTATTCCGGGGTCAGGACGATGTCGTTGACGCCGCGGCGGATGGCCTCGCCGAAGTCGCGCATGACCTACCGGTTCGGCTGGGAGCCATCATTTTTCGACGCATCCAGCGTTTGTGCCGGCTCAGTCGACGCGCGTCTTCCGGCTACTTCTCTCGGAATACGCGCTGCACACGCTAGTGCCTCACGCGTTGGAGCGCATCTAGGCCTAGGCCACTGGGATCCGCATCGAACGCTCATCAACTCTCCGTCCTCGCGCAATGTTAAGGCAACGTTCTGCCGCTAAATTGCCTACGAAGCCGCATCGGTTTGGTCCTTTAAGGTGGAATTACAAAGGCCTGATGCGGTCGGCAACTTATGTGCGGATCATTGAGACGCCAACTATTGGGAGAGTTCATGAAGGCGTTGTATGCAATAGCTATCGCCGTCGGCTTGCTATCGGGATGTGCGGTTGATCGCCATGAAGCGAGGGCCGGTGTCAAAGGGGCGTTGATTGGTGCGGCGGGTGGCGCCGCCCTTAGTGCTCTCGCTGGGGGAGATCCGGCGAAAGGAGCTGCGATTGGAGCGGCTGCAGGCGCCACGGTCGGAGTTGTTAGTGCTGACTCAGATCGTCACGATCGACGCGGTGACCATCGTTGGTAGTTCCAGTTAACGCTGGCAGTCTCACTCTCTAAGCGTGCGTCCGGAACCAGCGTGGACACATCGTTCGTGCAAAGGCCAACTCGTCCGGACACGCGCCTGATCCTAGAAGTATCCGAACAGCCTTGGCCCACGTTGCTCAATGTCCGCCGTCGTGCCGGCACGGCGATCGACTCGCAACTCACCTTGTTGTTGGCGTTCAATCAGCCCTGCGGATCTCGACGAGTTGCTTTCGCTCTGGCTGCACGGGGTGGAAGTTCGCTGCAGAGGAATGTCCTCAATCACTCGTCCCTAACCTGCTCATTCTCGACGGGCATGTTCCTTTGCGTCAGATTCAGCGACCTCCTGGCGTGATGGGAGAGGAAGTCTACTCTGGCGCTTAGGCTGCTGAAGAGCAACTGAGTTAGCCGTTACTTAGATCGCGGTGTGCCGCAGTGATTAGTCGCCACACCAAGGGTAAGTCCTATCAAGTTTGACGGAGATGCACTGTCCGAGCTACCTCTGAACAGCGAGCGAGTCGTGCGTAGCATGTGAGCTATCTGAAAGTGTGAGTCGGGGGTAATGTTCCGGCAATGTCCTTGATTGAAGATGCCTGACAGGATCGCACTGATCTACACCCCGTCACATTTTCAAAAAAAGTAGGAACTACGATGTCCGCCCGGATTATGCGGCAAGTGGCAGATCTTGCGTCTGCCATCGAACCAGACCAGAGCGTAGTATTTCGCTGGATTACTGATAGCAAAATAGACAGCCTGAGCGGAAGAACGCCTTTTGAAGCTGTCATGGATGGCGAGGGGGCGCTGGTCCTGTCCTTTCTCGATAATGTGCTGCAGGAAGGTCGAGCCGTCGTGACACGTATCTACAGCAACGCGTCGAGATGCTGAAAGCGACACCGACGTATGCACGCGGATCTGTGGTCTTCCACGAAGGCTCGCAGTTTCCGCCCCGGCCTCCGCGGTTCTCCGACAGCAGAACTAATCCCGATCTAGTACTCCCCGTATTGTGAATACATTGGCTGCATTCGACAAATGCACGCAATGGCTGGCAATGTTTACACAATGTTCAGGATGCATGCTTGGGCTCACGCCTATCGTTAAAGGGCCATGTGTCAATGGCGATAGTGAGAATTACCAGCTCAATTTTCCGGAACATCCCAATATGAATGGTTGGCATAAGAAGACCGCAGCCGCGTTCGTTATCTCCTCGTTCGTAGGCTTCGCCCCCTACGTGCATGCCTCCGAGCAACAACCCGCAGTCGCAGATGATGCTTGGCATGGCAGTATTGGCCTAGGCGGAATTTCGACGCCAAGATACCCCGGCGCTGACAGTCAACGTGCGCTTGTAGTTCCAGTCATAAGCGCCACCAAGGGACGGTTTCTCCTGGGCGCTGTGGATACCGTGCCCACCGTGCCATTTGGAATCGGTTGGCGCCTCTATCGAGGCGATAATCTTCAGGTCGTTGTTGCTGGATCGTATGACCTCTACAGTCTTCGCAAAGAGTCGTTGGATCCGCGACTGGCTGGTCTGGGAGATATTGAAAAGACGGCTCGTGCGGCCCTAGCCGTAAGATACACGATCGATAGATACTCGGCGTTTGGCACTGTAACTTCCGATGTCGGCGGAAAACACCAGGGTAGCCAGTTCCGTATCGGGGCAGACGCCAGATTTTCGCCATTCGCCAAGACCATCATCACCATTGGTCCGAGCGCAACATGGGGTACGAGTCAGGCAAATCAGACAATGTTCGGTATCAACGATTCGCAACATTTGAATTCAGGACGTCCGCTGTTTTCTCCAGGGTCTGGACTGACTGAGGTAGGCTTCTCCGTCGGTGCCATATACACCATTTCCTCAAATTGGAGTCTAGCTGCGCGGGCATCAGTTTCGCGTCTGTCAGATAAAGTCTCGGAAAGCCCTATAGTGGCAAACCAAAACCAGTTTAGCGGCGCATTGCTAGCGTCGTATAGCTTCTAAGACGCTGGTATTCAGTGGGGAGCAGCCCGCGTATTAAACATACCAGGCCGCTCTTCCCCTATTTCGTATTTTTTAGCTCATTCAACTGAGCGGCGCGAATCGTCGCCCGCAATTCTTGCTTGGACACTTGTCCATCACGATCGACGTCGATCTCGTCGAAATGCTCCGCTAGGTGGGGATTAACTTTCGCCTCATCTCTGCTGATGAATCCGTCACCGTTGGCATCAGCGACGGAAAAAGCCCGATCGAACAAGGTTGATTGTTTATCCAAGCGAGCCTTCATTGCGGCAGAGAATTCCGTACGGCTTATGCTTCCATTCTTGTTCGTGTCCATGGCAGCGAATGCACTATCGATAAATGAGCTGTGGTCGCTCGTTAATGCATTCGCCGATGCTGTGACGATAGACGATATAGCTAGAAAAAGAAGTTTTACTTTCATTGGCTCTATCAGATTGAGGGAGAGATAATGCGAACGTCGATGCGTTAGCCAAAAACCAAGGCGTTAGTATCGATGCCGTGGTCGATAACCTGGATGCCATGATTCATGTGGACCATGGTCTTGATGGAATCTAGAGGGGCGAGGCCGCTCGGGCGTCGTTATGTTTCCAATCGTCCCGCCAGCTACCGCGCCGCCTGCGGTTGCCCAGAGGTCACCGCCGGAGACAAGTGCACCTCCTAGTGCGCCAATCGCTGCTCCAACAACCGTCCGACGCTCAGATTCGGTCATTGCTGTCGCGGATTGTGACGCAACCGTGAATATGCCGCCGACTGCAGCGGCCAGCAGCAAACGCATGGCTGCTGTGCTCGAAAATGTACTCATGTGCCGAGTTTGATGTGTTGAGTTGCTGAGACGAATAAATGAGGCGACGTATCACATCGTGCGACGCTCATCAAACAGAGTCATCGTAAATTGCCGACATTGCCGCTACATTGCGCACGGGAAAAATTTCTCGTCGTGGAGATTGAACCAAGCCTATGGTAATGTCATGACATTCCGAGAATATTAGTTATTTTGGGTCAAAGTTAGTCCGATTGAAAATGAAATTAAGCCCGTATTTGAGTGTGCGCCTTGCCGCACAGGTATCTTTGGCTCAGGCATTAGTATTTGCGACAGCAATGCTATTAATGTGCATTATCCTCGTCGATAAGTCGGTATACAGAATGTCAGAATCCGTGGCTGACGATGTTGCATCCGCAATACACGAGGATGGTGGTGAAATCGTGTTCGATCAAGATGCGGCGCCGGCGGAGTTCACTCAAAGCAGGAGCGCTTGGTTAATCGCCGTAGACGATAAGCATCGCACCGTGGAATTTGGACCCGTGCCGAATGCATATCGGGTGTTGGGGGCGACGCTGAATAACCTGGGGCAGTTGGAAGTGAGCACAAAAATGAACTCATTCGACCTGGCTAGCCGACTTGTCGTCAAAGAACACTCGTGGGGCACTACACATACGTTGGTGGGAGGCGTGCCACAAGGCGGGTTTCTTGAAATCTACTACTTTCTCCTTCGGTTTTTCGGCGGTTGGATTGGCATGCCTCTTTTCATAACTATAGGGGTCGTTACGCCATGGATCATTCATCGAAGCTTACGTGGCACACGGGCGATTGCCAAAGAGGCATTGACTATTGACCTTTCACGAAAGGGTAAGACTCTGGACACTTCCACGGTTCCTGCCGAGATTCAGCCGTTGGTCTCCGCCTTTAACGAGGCTTTGCAGAGACTGTGGCAAGCGGCTGATGAGAGAGAACGTTTTTTGGCCGATGCCGCTCATGAGTTGCGGATGCCAATCGCAGTACTTGGCACAAGGCTTAGCAGCTTTCCGCCAAGCGAGGGTAAGAACCGTCTGAAGCTAGATTTGTCCAGACTCGAGAATTTGGCAGAGCAGTTGCTCGACCTTCAACGAATAGGACGGACCCTCCGAGATCGGAAGATCGTAGATCTGACTGAGATTTGTAGGGAGGTTGCCTCCGATATGGCTCCGCTTATTGTCGAAGCGGGTTACTTATTCTCCGTGGAAATCCATGACAAAGCGATCTGTGTTCTTGCAGATTCGGGCTCATTGAGGAGGCTCATGATCAGTCTTCTCCATAACGCGATGATACATGGCGGTGGAACTGGCGAGATTACAATCGGCATCGACAAGTTCGGGGTCATTCGAGTTTTGGATTGCGGCCCAGGTATTCCGCCTGCGGAAAGGACGAACGTTTTTCAGCCCTTCTACCGGCTCAATGCGACAGGCGGCGGGAGCGGTCTCGGATTGCATCTCGCTCGCGAAACTGTCTTGCTGCTGGGAGGCACAATACGAATCTCTGACGCGCCGAAGGGGGGTGCGGCGTTTATTGTTAGCTTGCCGGTTGCAAAGGAGTTCTAGAAATGCGTCTCCTGGTGGTAGAAGACGACCCGGATATGGCAGATGCTCTGGCCACAAATTTACGGGACCAGGGCATGGTTGTCGACATCGTTGGATCAAGAGTTTTAGCGAGGGCCGCGCTTGAAATCAATAGTTATCGAATGATCCTGCTGGATAGACAGTTGCCAGATGGCGATGGCGCGGAACTTATTCCATTTGCTCGAGGTCTTTATCCCGACCTACCCATCATCATGTTGACTGCAAAGCAAGCCGTCGCCGATCGTGTCGTCGGCCTGGATCTCGGAGCGGATGATTATCTTACTAAGCCATTTGCGATGGACGAGTTGCTCGCTCGTATCCGAGCAATTGCAAGGCGACCGGCTCAGATTCCGATGGCGACCCTCACGGTTGGTAATCTTTCGTTTGATTTCGTTGCACGCCAAGCCTTTGTCGACGAGCAACGATTGCCTTTGCCTCGCAGACAATTGCTTGTTCTGGAGACGTTGGCGCTGCGTGTCGGACGGACTGTCACGAGGGAGAAGTTATTTGAGTCCGTATATGGATTTGACGAACATATCCAATCGAATGCTATGGATGCTCATATTTCTAAACTCAGGAAATCCCTGCATGCAGCCGGTGCGCGCGTGGAGATACACGTCATTCGCGGCCTCGGATATTTGATGCAAGCGATTGAATCGTAGTAGCGGTCTTTTTTCCTGTCGAACATTGCGACAACATTGCGTCGATACGATGGAATTGGCCCTACTGAGTGGTAGTTCTCAAGCGCCGCCGTCAATCAGTATAGTTTTAGCAGTTGTAAGCCACCCCTGCTTACGACTTTCCCGCCAGTTGAGGCCCGTTGTCTTCGAGGCCCGTTATCCTCGGGAATGACGGGTCATTTTTTTGATGCTGAGTCATTAGCATATGGCGATTGGGTAGGCCGTAAGGCACTATCTTCGCGACCGTATTGATCGAGCATGAGGATCTGAAGATTTTGTTGCCGCGAATGCGGATTGGACAACTCGATCTTCTTGTCGAGGGCCGTTGGCGGGCAAACGAGCGACCGAGAAGGGTCGGAAAGCGCCATCTAAGTCGTGGGCGGCCTGGGAGGGCCATCGACTGAGTCGTCGTTCGATGCAAAGAGAGGATGGTTTCGCATCGCCTGTTCGAGGTCGAGCCGGTTTACCAATCGCTGTCGCTTGATGTTCAGCGGCACCTTGGCGGGCCGCGGTGGCTCGCCGTGCAGCGTCCGTGAGGGGGCTGCGAAGCGGCGGTTGTCACGCAACGACTGAACCTCCGCTGCGATAGCCAGTGTCCGGCCCAACCGCTTGTTGTCGACGATCGCGCCCTGGTCGACCTCCGGAAAGCGATCGTAAGTGGTGTAGGGGAGGGGGCCGCCATTCGCCCACAACTCGACATGCCCATCGGGATACTCGGCGACCTCGATATAGTGGTGGATCAACCCCCGGTGCTCGGGAAGATCCTCAAGCATGTACAACACCTTGGCGTACTGCAGCGTCAGGCTCTGTGACACCTTGCGCCACTCCCGCCAACTGAAGATCCGTGCCAGATTCTCATCGCCGCGCAACGGCCGGTGCGCATCGAACTCACTGCGCGGCGTTTTGCCAAAGCGAGCGTTGAAGTCGGCCATGAAGATGGGCGCGAACCTGTTCGCCGCCTCCATCGAATTGATACGGTGCAGCCGCAGTTCCTTGACCAGACGGTCCTGCAGGGTACCGTTCATCCGTTCGACACGGCCCTTTGCCTGACTTGTGTTGGCGCACAGAATATCGATGTTGAGTTCGTACAACGCCCGGCCGAACTGTGTATAGCCGCGGCCTTCGGCATTGTCCTTCGCATTGACCCGAAAGACGCCAGCCTTGTCGGAATAGAACGCTTGGGGCTTGCCATGGCGCTCGAGGTAAGCGCGTGTGGCGGCGAAATAGGCCAGCGTCGACTCTGTCGGCACGAACAGCAATTGCAGCAGGCGGCCCGTGGCATCGTCCACGAAGACCAGCAGCGTGCAGGCCGGCGCCCGGTCCTCGAACCACGCGTGATCGCTGCCGTCGATCTGCACCAGTTCGCCCAGACAGGACCGGCGATTGCGCGGTTGATGGATCCTGGGCGGCCGTTGCCTGCGTGGCACCCAGAAGCCCGCGTCGATCATGATCCGGCGTACCGTCTCCTTGGCCAGGTGGATGCCGTGCCGTTCACGCAGCTTTTCGGCGGCGAGCGTCGGGCCAAAGTCGGCATAGCTGTCACGGATCAGGCCGCGCCCGCGAGCCTCGACGCCTTGCGGGAGCTGGTTGTGACCAGATTGGCCCCAGCGGCGGGAGACCAGACCCTGTGGGCCGTCCAGCCGGTACCGCTGCGCCAGCCGCTCCACCTGGCGCCGGCTGAGCCCGAGCTTCTCGGCGGCGCGCCAGACCATCAGGCCGTCCCGCACGACGGCCTCGATGACCTTGCAGCGATCCAGTTCCCGCAGGCTCATGGTGATGGTGTCCGGTCGTGTCATGTCGCGCTCCAACGAAGCCTTGGGGTACGACATCTCAATCTAGCTCAGGCACGACATTACAACTTGGCCGCGACACCTGTTGTGAGCATAATTAGTGTTATGTTAAATAACAGTTTTCGTTTTTTCGTAATTTCAGGATTGGCTGGTCGAACAAGGAAGACAGGAAGAAGCCGCTGAATCCGCCTACTTCACAGAGGCAAGCTCAAGGCGACACCGGCATTTCCTGTCACGTCCTGCAAGGACATTGTGCCAATGGCGCTTTGCGAGATGTATTCGGTGACGCGTTTGCGCGCGAGATTGGTATGCGATGCACCGAGTTGCTCTGCCCGGTCAGCGTCGCGTCGCACAATGGCATCCAGAATCTGGCGATGCTCGTGCTGTCCGCTACTTGTTTCTGCATGGTTCAGATCAGCGCCGGTGGCGTGGATGCAAAACCATCCGAAAAGACCTCCCGGAGGTAATCCACAAACACCTGCGACACCCTTGAGGCGTGGGCGGAATAAGGGCGAATGGCGTACAACCAATCGCCAAATGCCCCTGTCGATCGCCACTGCGGCAACACTTCGACCAGGCGGCCGGTCTCCAGAGCGGATTGGGCGCTGAA